>OLGF01002193.1_pt1 | contig 18672 bp, 15 predicted proteins | sample 1604971 | NCBI WGS metagenome assembly OLGF01 (sample SAMEA3888902, study PRJEB22519) | human gut metagenome | biome: human gut; feature: human-associated habitat; material: faeces | place: Denmark | collected 2011 | reverse complement strand
CTTTACTAAAGAATCCTGAATGCATAAATAGTAAAAACATACATTCATACATTGACATGCAACCACAAACATTAAGTGCAATTGCTTGCATCATTTACGGCTACAAACTACTTGAGAAAAAGGAAGAGTTCAAAAAATTGCTAAGTGACATCAATAAAATGTTTTATTTTTCAGAAAAATATGAAAAAGATAGAGTTGAAGATAAACATTTTGAAATTGAAGATATAGAAGAGACGGAAAAGAATATCTATTCATCCGAATCTATTTCCAATCAAATCGAAACAAGATCAAACGAAAACATTTTCTTTCTAAACTTATATAAAGATGGTACGTATATTATTACAAACGAACAACTTTCTGAAAACAATATAATTAAAAGTATTTCCATAAATCCCAATATAGACAAATTCATATTGCAATGCTATGCACATGGAAGTGTCAATAAAGTAGCTATCAGAATATTGCAAGAAAAAAAAAGGAAAAGAAAATACCTCAATGGATGCTATTCACAAGACTACTTGAAAGATATATATGTTATTAGTGAAGAAACATACATTGCAGCTCTCTCATCATATAATAATGATATATTTATAAAATTATATTCTACAGAATATGTCTCAGAACATTTGTCGTTAGGCTTGAAAGGAAACCAAGTCGTAGGTACTAATGTTGATTCTACAGAATATTTTTTGATATCCTCCGAGCACAGTAATCAGCTACCTAAACGATTGGTATACAACACGCCTACTCCACTCGGGAAAAATATCAAGAATCCATATTATGAAAATGACATTTTAGCTTTAAAAGAATTAGGAATACTAAAAGAAACTATTTAAACAAATATCAAAACCATGAAAAATTCATTCAAACTTTTCGATCCCATGAGAGATTACAGCTCTATTCTTCCTGATATTCCTGGAAATTACTTGGTTGTTCTACGGACTTCTTCGCTACTTCCTCAAATAGAAGTGCTTCCCGAATTCCACTATATAGATTATAATAACAACCATTACCCAATAATATACACTGGAATTAGTACTGTAAGTATTAGAAAACGTGACTATCAGCAGCATTTCATAGGCAATAATGCTGGAAAATCCACTCTTCGTAAATCTCTTGGCAGTTTAATGGGATTTCCTAAAATTCCAAGAGATAAGAACAATCTTGATAATGGGAAAACTAAATTCAATGAAAACGATGAAGAAAAATTGTCACAATGGATGAGAGAAAATCTATTATTATTTTATAGTGTAGAAAACAGAGAACAAGAACAAATCGAAAATCTTGAAAAGAAACTTATCAACGACTATAATCCACCATTAAATATATTAGGAAACAATAATCCAATTAATAAAGAATATAGAGCACTATTAAAAAGGTTGCGAAATAGAACCAGTCTTAACAGTTAATTTATACGTAATCTAATCTTTTATAGAATTAGTAACACATCTTGTAACCAGTTTATTTTCTAAAAAACAAAAGATATGACTTGGAAAGAATTGAAAAAAACAATTATAGCAGAGTATGACAGTCGAAATTTAAAGTCAAGAGTACGCTACAATGCCATTGAACGAATTGAAATCTTCATTGAGCAGCACCATGCTCAAGCCATAAAAGAAGTAAAAGAATTGATGGTTATAGACAAACAATGTCTGAAAAAACAATATACTGAACAAAAAGGGAGAAGTATCAGTGGAGCAGAAAGTAGTGTAATTGATGAAATTTATAATCAACTTTCTAACCTGTAATACTTTATTTCAACCCCTACAAAACTGAAACCTCCATAATGTATTGATCAATAAATTAAGTGAATATCTATTTTATGATAACACCAGAAGAACTAATACAAGATTTAATAGATTATTATGGATATGAAGTTGATTTATCTTATGCTATCAACTACATAGATATAGTGGGACAATATGCAGAAGTTGACAGTTTTCATCTATGGCTGCTAGATTTATCAATAACATAGATCCAGAATAATCATATAGCTTATTTAATCTCTATTTGAGGACAGACATACATCCACACTTCACAAAAAGGAGAGACTGAACTTAATTGCTCAGTCTCCTTTACTTTTTTATTACAAATCATGAATTAAATCTTCCTTAATAGATTCACATAATGCATTGTAAAGAATACGCTTATTTTCGGGAATATCTTCTGCTGAAATACTGAACAATAACAGATAGGATTCTGGAATTTCCAAAGCTCTACATATTCTGATAATTGTATTCTTTTCAGGAAATGATTCTCCTTGTTCTATACTACATAAAGCATTTGCTGATATATCACATAATTTTGCCAGCTCCTTTTGGGAAATTCGCTTATTTTTCCTAAGTATTTTTACAGCATTTCCTATGTTCATAATTCTAAGTATAAAAATTATTTCAACGAGAAATAGTCCAATATTTTAGGGCTTATTTCTATCAGTTTATATACTATCAGTAAAATGGTATTTACATCAATTGTACCGTATTGTTTGATGACCTGGATTGCTTCCTCTTTACATTCTTCTGATAGATTACTATTTTTTATTTCAAAAATTATATTTTCTTTATTCATTTTCTACAGTTTTATCCTGCTATTGGTAGTGGATATGAACTGATTCCAATAGCATTCGGTTGATAAATAAAAGGATAATCACTCTTAATTACAGTACTATTGGAATCTTCATCTGATCCTGTAGAATAGATATGGTATCTTGCTGAGATATAAATATTCCTTATTTGGAAATCTATATGCCATTGGGGGGTACTATATGTTGACTTTGCTACATAATAATAACTATGTACAATATTGTCTAAAAGTTCATCTGTTCTTTGTATGCTCAGTTCTTGGATGATAGATTCATAAGAAACGGTGAAGCATGATGCTGAATAATCTATATAAGAAAGAGGACGATTATCTTTTCTTTGTTTTCTCACTACAACACGAGTAAACAAATCAAGATAAGATGAACAAGTCGATTGGGGTGATGTTTTTCTTTTTACTTTGTCAATGAAAGTTCCTCGTAAATGCTCTGTATCTATATCGGACCATTTTAAGGATGCTCCCTGTAAATCTGTTTTTTTAAAGGATTCAATAAACTGATTAAAACTGTTTAGTTCATTTTGAGCCAATCTGCTAATATTGCGAAGAGAACTAAAAAAGTAACTCTGAATTTTACGAATATAGGCTTCCGCAAAAATATCAAGCCCTTTTTCATCTATACAAAGACTTGTTGTATCATCAACATCATCGTATCCATTAGCCCTTAGCAGCGAGGTTAATGCACACATCGGCACATTCATCACCTCTTGTATAATGTCTAAAGAAGTTTTGAATGTAACAGTCCTATCCTCAAATGATATTGGTGTAAAATTCCTTATTTCTAAATGTTCAACCATTAAACTTAATTTTTACGTAGCAAATATATGATAAAAGTTTATAAAATCAAAATAGAAAGCGACAAAATACAATAACAACTTGTATTTTGAATTAAAGATAGTAATACTATTTATGAATAGAGTCATATATTCTCGTTAAAAGAAAGCCGCTATACCTTTTTTCAGTATAACGACTTTAATAAAATATGAACTATCCATCATTTCCGATTACTTATCCGTTTAGCTTATCCAATCCACCACTGTCTGTCCCTTATATCCCTTTTCCCAGACAAACCAGGCATAAGCGATAGCATTCCCGTTTGCCTGAGCTGCTGCAAAATCTCCACCTTTGGCTACAACGGCACGGGAAGAAAAGACGTGGATTTTCAGTGGGGGATTGGTTTGAAAGAATGGTTTACGTCTTTTCCCTTCCAAGAATTATGCTACTATAATCTTACTGCCCCATTGATCAGCCATTGCAAAAAAACACATCAGTCCACATGCTTTTATCCATTTCCAAGCATAGGATATAAAGAATATATTCGTTACCTTTGTGGTATAGATTAAACTTATCATTTTCATCACAATGAAAGAATATATTTATCTTACGATTTTTATCATTGGTCTTATTTGGAAAATTAGCGAAAGGATTTCCTTCGAAAGAAAAAAAGAACAATATGATACCAAGTATATTTCCTTGTACAGAGAGCACAATACGGTGCTTATCCTTATTTTTCTAGCATTGTGTATAGACAAGTGCATAAATGTCTTATTTTCTCCATATTAACATTTTGGCATAACATGAAAAAGAAAAATCTATTCATTCAAACGTTTGGTTTCTTTGTCGTCTATCTTAGTTTAGATTTCTTTTTGGACGAAGAGGTTAATGTAATTGAAGCCTTGGGGTCTGCTGTCATGTATTTTGTATTTGTACTAATGTATTTTCTGAATAGAAAGCAGAAGTAATTTTTTTTTAATGCAATCCATAGAATAAGGGTAGAAAAAAGTCAAAGAGTCTAAATTGCTCATGTTTTATCCTATGTCGCTATAATCTTACCTCCCCATTGATCTGCCATCGCATCCGCTATCCCGGGAAAGGTCTTGCTTCTCAGGTTTCTTCTCTCCTCACATGCTACCAAGACATTCATAAGGATTAAAAGATTATCTGCATTAAGATACGATCCGAATAACATCTGATTCCGATATGCTCCACTGTCTGCCCCGTCTCCATGAACAGCAGCGACTTATAGAACCTGATGAAAGCCGTTACATCCGTGTAGAAATTCTTCCCGGCAAAACTCAAGGGATAAATCATCGGGTATCCTCCGACTTGTTGTGGCTGGAAGGCGCCTATTCCCACTCCGGTTATCAAGGCCATGTCAGCGTCAAAAATGATCGGTTTGTTTGGATCATAGTCGAAGTCCCTGACAAAGAACATCCTGACCTCCTTCTCGCTGATCTCCTTGATCCTGAACTGTGCCATTCCAGAGGTGTTTTCATCTAATGTTTCCTGTACTCGTGATTCGATTTCCTCAATACTCATATCGGTGTTCAGAATCTCACCGTTTGCTATAAAATAATTCTTCATACTACTTTAGATTTAGTTTTTTGTGATGTGATTGTTAATGTGATATTCCATTCTTTTTTCAGATAAGAGACAAGACCGGAATAGGAGTCAATACGTCTCCTTTCTCTATGCATGATTGATAAAGCCTCTTGTAGGGTCAGATTAATACAGAGACCGGTTTTAAAAGCGTCTCCATATTTCTGTCGGAGCGCTTCAATGTCTCTTTGGTATTTTTCAGGGATAGGTTCGGATGATACCGCTTTTTCGGTGACATCAGGTGCGGTACAAGTATCCTGACGATTGGGCATAGGCTCCCGCTCAAGTCCCAATAGCTGATTTATGAACTCTTTAAACATAGGGTTTATGCTATTTTATTATTCAGTTATTAGGTTCTGGCAGGCTGTGAATGGTGTTTTAGCGATTTGGGAATAAGGACAAAAAATAACGCACCAAGATTTATGTCCTAGTGCGTTAACTTAAAACTATTATCTTAATTATTTAATTAGTGTTTCTCTTCCTTGAATATAAGATTCATGAGCATCATCCATCATTGTAACTTTTGTTATTTTTTGTGGAGAACGATGAATGTTACGAGGTAATATTCTCTGCTGTTTAGGTACATTATTTTTAGCCTTATACCAAGGTCCTTTTACGATGACTGGAGCATGTAAAGGTATTTTGTTATCGTCTGTAATACGATAGGGGATACGTGTTGAAACATTTGCTTTACGATTAATGGCATCGTATGCTACAAATTGTTCATAGTCGTATTGCCAACTTTCACCGTAAGCTAATTTATGAATGCGATAATAAATGGCTTCCCGTGAAGGTGCATTGAAACCGCCTGTATTATAACGCATGATACTATTTTCCGTTGGACGATAAACACCTTTTTCAAAAGTAGAAGCTCCTTCAAATACATTCAGCCCATCATAAGCATAACGTGGGTCATTGAGGAATTTACTCCATTTCACAGTCATTGGATTATAAGTGAAGTCTATATTTTTCCACCAGCCATTTGAAGCCAATCGTTGACGCTCATTTATAAAGTCTTCTGTTGGGGTATTAATTTCTTGAACAATGGTATATTCATCATCGAGTTTTGCGAACCCATGTCCTCCTGCTTCGTGATGTAGGACTTCTTCAAGTGCCGTTTCATCTGTTCCAACGGGAAAATAAGCAATAGATGTACCATTACTATAATCACCACCTGACGGATGATACATATAACAAGTTCCAGCATATTGCGTACTATTCATCATCACAATAACCAATGCTTCATCCATACGGTTTATAGGAAGAGCCTTTTGGGCATATTCCAATACACGAGCATCGTTGCCTCCTACCAATGTTCCACTTCCCAAGAAAGAAGAAAATGCAGTCTCTTTCCCAATACTGAAGCCCTCATTTTTAGATACCGCAGTTACAGAATAAATATTAAAATTATTGCGGAATGACTTGTAAGGTTCTTCGGAGAAGAATTTATCCATAGCCAATCGCATTGTATTGTTATAAGTACCATCAGCAATCAACCTGTCTGAATATCCATCTCCCATAAATACAATATCAATTCCATTTCCTTGTGTTGCCCGTTGCAGTGTTGTAACTACACCATCTTGTGCATAATCGACAGATTCATAAAAATCAGTACCATCCTTATAGACGAATTGAGTGCTCTCATCTATCTGATAATCAAAACTTTGTTCAGGAATTATATAAATGCAAGACAGGTTCGGATTTCCCTGAGTTGCTAACCACTCTAAATGAGGGTTATTGCTGATATCAAGCATAGATAAATTCATGGAATATGCCCATAGTTGAGTTAAAGCGGTCTGATTGCTTACATCTATTGAAGATATAGGATTATGAGAACATTCTAAATTATCCAAAAGTGGATTATTACTGACATCCAGATCTGTCAATCTCATTCCATAACAACTAAATGTCTCTAATAATGGATTTTTACTAACATCAATAGTAGTAAGATGATTGCCAACATTTGTCATATAATTCCCACACAAGAATGATTTCAGTTTGGGAAGCATTGTTACATCCAAAGAAGATAGTTGGTTTTGATGACACCATAACGTTTCCAGTTCTATATTGCGGCTTACATCTAATGATGACAGCTCATTGAAATGACAGTAGAAGGTAGATAATTTTGTATTATTACTTATATCAATGTTAGTTATTTGATTACCACAACAACCTAATGATACCAATTCTCTATTTTTACTTATGTCAATAGCTGACAGTTGATTGTTATCACAATGCAAATTATTCATACTAGGGCAATTGCTCACATCAAGAGATTTTATTTGGTTATTGAAGCATGATAACTCTTTTAATTGGTTGTTATTATGAACATCCAATTCTGTCAATAGATTGTCATTACATCCTAAATATTTCAAAGACAATAAATTACTTACATCTATAGCACTTATTGAATTAACACCACACTCTAGGTATTCCAATTTCGGGCTATTACCAATATTAAGCAAACTTAACTGATTGAAATTGCACCATAAAGTTTCTAATTTAGGACTATTATTAATATCCAATTTTTCAATTTTATTATTACTACAATGCAAGTGTTCCAATTCAGGCTTATTACTTACATCCAAAACTGCTATTTGGTTTCCTGAACATATCAAATAGTCTAAACGATTATTTTTACTAATATTCAAGGTTGTCAGCCAATTATTTTCGCATGTTACGGTACGTATTTTGGGGGTATAACTTAAATCAATTTCTGTCAATCTATTATTTGAAACCCATAAGGCTTCTAGTTGGCTTAAATTGGCAAGTTCAGATACCAGTATTTTTCCTTTAAGATTATTATCGTTTAAAACAATAGATTGAACAAGCCCTTCAGTTGCTGTGATCCCATGCCATTGGGAAACCGGCTTGTCACTACACCAGTTTTCATTATTGCTCCAATTATCCCCATCTGTGGCATTATAGAAGGCAATCAATGCATCCCGTTCTTTTTTTCTGATTGTTTCGTTGTCATTCTCATTTAGATATAAAGTATATACATTACCAGCTCTAAAACCTCCCGACGGGGCATTTTTGATTATTAAATATTCTTTTTCTCCATCATCATTCCAAGTCTGTATTTTGATCTCTGCATTTTCTGTTTGAGGAAGTATGGCTATATAACATGTAATTTCTTGCTTACCTTCCAGTTCTTCATCTGAAGGAACAAAGTAGTATATGTCATTAAAAAAATCATCAGCAGTGAATTCTTCTTTCTCTAAGTTAAAATAGAGTATATCTTCATTACTATGGCAAGCTATTTTTTCCGAGGATCTGACAACAAATGCAGTATGATTATCTCCTCTTCTTGGAATCAGTTCTAAAGGAATAGTTATTTTAAGAAATGCGAACAAATGCTTGAACTGCAAGGATAATATATTGTTATCTACTGTTCCTATAGCATATATAAAATCCCGTTCTGAGGCGTTCCTTTTATAGTGTTGAAAGGCCAAACTTGGTAATTTTACTTGCTGAAGATTTTCTGTACCTATAGAATAAGGATAATAAGCATACACCTTTTCTCCTTCTGTAGCTGTTATTTTTTCTCCTAAAGCACCAAACTTTGTTTCATCACCATCATTCAAGGCTGTATATTGAAGGTTATTCTGTTCCTTCGTAAATAATCCGATAGCATCTCCCGTATTCCAAGTAACATGTGTTACTCCATCATCCTCTACAAAAGTGGTACGTGTTTTTGCAAATCCTGCTGTAACTTCTATATCGCCTTTACTTTTGAATATCTCTTCATCGGTACAGCCCAATAAAGTTATAGCGACCAATATCTGAATTATATATTTCATCTTGTCCATAATCTCTTTTCATTTATAAAGTTTACCATGGTTGAGTAGGCATATCGTCAATACCACCACTTGTATTATCTTTTCCTGCTTGTCTTATAACAATAATCTTAGTTATGTCACCACCAGTCAAAGTTACACTTCCTGTTCTTTGGCTTTCACTGTCATTTGCTAAAATTGTAAACCGTAAAATTCCGGTTGATAAAGCACGGGTAGTAATCTGTTCAATCCAATTCTCAGAAGTGGTAACTGTATATTCTACATTTGCATCTACCTTGATTTCTATAGTTCCTCCTTCACATCCGAGAGTATATTCATCTTGCCCTATAAAAATAGCATCCAGTTGCTTTTGGATCACTTTTACCGTTTCAGCCAATCCGCTTTCTCCGTCAATGAAGGTTATCTCAGCTGAACGTTCATCATATCTTTCATTAGCTGCGATGATAAAGACATGAGTATTGGTAACAGTTGCTTTTGTAGTAACTTCCGCAATCCAGTCTACCTCTGGCATTTGGATGGAGTATTTTCCGGTGGCTGTCACTTCCACTCGTATCTGTTCACCAGCAGCAGAGACGGTATATTCCTTCTGTTTTATACTGAATATATTTTTCCCTTTTTGTATCACTTTGATATGCTGCTCCAACTTGTCATTGGAAATTGTAATCACAGTTTCACGGTTCTCATCACTTGTATTTTCTTTCACGACAAATTTCAATCGCTTGTCAATCAATCCACGGGTGGAGATCTGTTCAATCCAGTCTGCGGATACGGAAACCTTAAACTCGACATTGGTACTTACCGTAAAATCCAGTTCTCCTCCTTTAGCTTCCATTATATATTCATCCTGTGCCAATACTATAGCATCTTTCTGCAATTGGTAAATGGTTACAGTATCAGCCACATTCTTATCTTTAGGATCATAGAATACAATCTTTACTTCCCTAGAATCATAGGTATCATTAGGAGATACAGTATAATGGTGGGTATGGGTAGAAACGGCACGACTTTGAACTTCCGTAATCCAATCTACTACATCGGGGAGCATTTTAACCTCATAACCGAGTGTACTTTTTATTTCAATATCCACACTTCCGCCTTCTTCGGGAATAGTGAAGTCTTTTTGTGTCAGGGTTATAAAATTCTCGAATCCCTGATAAACCTTGACTGTTTCTGACAGTTCTCCACTCTTGATTATAATTTCACCTTCTCGCTTATCTCCGGTTTCATTAGGTTCTATGGTGAAATTCAGATTACTTGCAGTCAGGGCACGTGTCTTTTCGGTTTGCTGTTTAATCCAATCCGTTTTAATCTCTACTTCAAAACTGATATTGGCTTTTACTTCTACATTGATATTCCCCCCCTTACTATCTACTTCATATTTGGAAGAAGTTACGGTTAAAGCATCTTTCTGCTTCTGGGTTACGACAATGTTTTTAGAAGCCGAACCACATTTCAATACAACTGTTGCATTTCGTTCATCGTATGTTTCATTGGCTGTCGTGGTTATAGTTATTTCATTTTTACCTTTGCTGCCAGAACTAGGAGTAACAGTAATCCAACTTTCAGCACGTGTATTGACTAGAGATGCAGTCCAATCGGCAGTAGTCGTAAATGAAATACTTACCGTACCACCTTCTTGATTTAAAACGGGACGTAAATTCTCTGAATCAAGAACCGTAATGGCAGGTGTCTCAGATTCCGGTGGAGTGATATTATCTTCATTACCTCCACAAGCTGATACCACGAAAAGTAGTATCACAAACAATAACTGTAAACTGTAAATTTGTCTTTTCATATAAACGTATTTTAAGATTATTGCATTCTTTAATACGCCTATAAGTCCTCCGAAGTCAGCATTAGATTTAACTATACAAGAAAGGCGTGAGAACTTGTCCTGCTATTCATTGATATTCTGGTATCTGGAAAAACCTTGTAAGAATGAATATGAAGAAACAATACTCACGCCATTAGCTATGTAGAATAATATAGCATTAGCTATACCACACACATGCAAACAGAATGAGCGTTACATTGTCTCTATCCTCTTACAGTGAAATTTTCCAGATTTCGAATATCAGGATAAAGCAAAAAACGCTTTCTATATATCCGACCATTTCTCCAATCAGACACCGCAAAGATAGTATTTTTTGTTCAATGTAACGCTCTTATTATGAGTATTATTTCTTCAAATATAAGAAAAACAATACTTTCAGAGACGGTAAAATTAGGAAAATATCATTGAACGGCTGGTTTATTATATGATAGAATTGTAATATTTAAGTTGGTATTACATTACAACCAAATCGTAAAAAACAATTGCTCATATTATCGAAGACAAAATAAACACGAAAAACATAGCATAATGATAGTTCTCTTTTTCTTTATTTATACTCCTTGTAAGCCTATTATTCCAAAGAAAAAATCGGTTAGTCAGAGACAGAAGTGAGACGAAAAAATGAGTACATAACCCGGAAGGGATGTTATAAAAAAACTACAAAAACGTTATTCTTTAAGCATTTGTACCTCATTTGCAGATTTTTTTATAACACTTTTGTCTTTCAGTTATGTATTACATTTCACTTCGTTCCATACCCTTGTCTCCGACTTACCCCTTTTAACCTATAGTATCCTGATTTCCAATAGTAACCTTTAAGTATATAGGAGAGCAGTTTTTAGGTTTGTAAAGGAATGATGGATACTGAAATTATAATCCTTAAATCTTATATCCAAGGGTTAGTCAGAGACAGGAGTACAGACAAAGTGAGAGTACATAACCGTAAGGATGGAATAATTTAATCACATAAATGCTTACTCTTTAAGCTTTTGTACATGATTTGTAACATTTTTTATTCCACTTTGTCTTTCAGTTATGTCATACACTCTACTACGTTGGCTCCGCCTTGCCCCTTAACTTATAAATCCTAGATTTTTCCAAGACACAAGCAGAGTAACTTTTTTTTCTCTTTCCTATCATACCTAATATATAGAGCAGTGGATTTTTGGTAATAAGAGTAGTCAATTGAATATCATATCACTTTCTTAAGTTATAATTATATTGATCGGCAGCCATATCATTAAAATACATCATCCGTCCGACCGACACTGAGGCAAAACTATCATGGACTGAAATAACCGGAAAAAGATCAACCGGCATAATACAGATTAACCTTTCTTCTCTTAACGTCCTCAACATCAAGCTCTATATTCCGCTCCCCAAGACAAGCCAATAGTTCAACCGTCCCCTCAGCAACCTCCTTATCCATCTTTATCACGACTCCTTCGCCGACAGATACCTTACAAACACCTCCGAGAGAAGCAATCCTCTCAAGAACCACCTCCGGAAAAAGCCCGTTCTGAATCCGTCCGGCAATCAACAATGAATCACCGACAACACCATCAGAAGCTACTATACTGCCAATTTCCATCCTGAAAGCCGACTGTAGTTCATCCATATCTCTGACTGTAACCATAACGGGAGGCAAAGATATGGATTTTTATGTTAACGGGGATGATCTTTCTGTTATTGTTCAATCGGTAAAGCTTCGTATCCATTCCGGAGTTTGGGAATTATAACATTAGGGTTGGTTCATTATCTTCTTTCTTCCCGTCCTCAAGAGAGAGAAGGGGGGAAAGGGGAAAGCGGAACCTCTAAAACCTATTTTTTTACTGATTTTGGAATGGATGAAATTGAAGAAGTTATAGTAAAATCGACAAATAGGATATCGATTGCTCCGATACCCTATTTGTCATTTAAACATTAGTGAAAGATTGCTTCTTGTTCGTAGCAATCAGAAAAACTTGGTTGTTCTACAACTTTGCTTCTTGTACTAATTCTTAACATAGTAGAGCATTATATTAAATGATAGGAATAGTTATAGGTATTCCATTTACCTTTAATTAATTATTTTTTTCAGCGTAGGAACCGAATCATTGAACATAGATAAACATTCTTCTATTGTTTTCCCTTTTAATGGATCGTCTCCTTTTTCTATTTTTTTTGCCAGCTCAAATCTGCATTTGGCTATATAGCAATTGTTTCTGCAAGCTTTCAATGCATTGCCTGTGGATGAATAATTATTACCTGCACATATCATGCAAAAATTACAATAATCGTATTTACCACATGATTCAAAATCTCTGAGTTTTGTCCGTTTCCACTCTTGTAAATACAGATTGGTTTTAATCATATCAGTGATTGTTTGATTTCTTATATTATTTAATATATGAGGATGAGCCACACATAATCTCATATTTCCATTTGGGGAAAAGCATAATCCGGAATCACCAGCTCTACAAGTTCTATCCTCTAAATTCCTTTTTATAGCTCCAAAATTATTTTTTTCCTTACCAACATAAAGATTAACTCTTTTGTCTCTTAAAACGATTTCGAGCATTTCTGGTGTTAGCAGAAGGAAGTTACTTACGCAATGGTCGCCGTCTAATGAATCTATTAATGAAACTTCAAATTCTATTTTTACGCCATATTGCTTAGCTACATTTTCTACTGTATAATAACTTTTTACATTAGAACGCATGATGCAGCATTTTATTATTAAAGGAATTCCATTTTGAGATATCTTAGCTATTGTGGACAATGTCTTATAAAATGATCCTTTTATGCGAGTGATTTCCTCGTGTTTTTCAGGAATAGCACTATATAAGGAAATCGATACGCTTCTTGGATAATAATGAAGAAGTCTATCCAAGTGTGTTTCCAAATATACTCCATTGGTATTGATATCAAATGCCATACCTTTGAAAGTAAGATAATCCATAATTTCCCATATAAGTGGATTAGAAAAAGGATCTCCACCTGTTAGTATAACTTTATAACATCCTAATACATACAGTTCGTCTATCAGAGATTTATATTCATTTAATGACAATGGATCCACTATAATTCTTTTATTAATTTCTTTATCATTTCTAATGGCTCCTGGGTTATAGCAATGAATACATTTTGCTGAACATTCATAAGTTAGTTCCATCACAGCGCAACAAATCCCCCCATCTTTTATTGCCTTATTATAAGCTTGTTCTGCATCATCATCCGATAATTCCTCATTCATCATAACCTGGCCTGGATTTTTTCTGTGTGTTGATTCAATGTTTCTTGCCGCAGCTTGTTTTCTTAAACAAGAAATGATTTCATTGTTTGGAATTTGTTTTGTTAGTAATCCAACGCTATATAATTCTTCTAAAAACTCTATGATTTCATTTTCTGATAGGTGAGTTATCGTTACTATTTTTTCTATATCTAATATTGAATTATTCTTTAAAGATAAGATACTGCTAATCACTAGTGCAGAAAGATCCTCAAAAAAGAAACTTTCTCCAGCTATTAAGTTATACATTAAGGCCACCTTGTATTTAAGGTTATATCTTCCACATGTCCATTCAGGTTTATAAAATGATACCATAGTTTTCATTTTTCTATTGTTGCAAATATTAAACAAATAGGGTATTCAGTTGAGAAGGACTCTGAAAAAGTTTCTGTTTCGCAATTTTAATTGTTGCATTATTCGTAACCTACCCCTATAACGGAAGCATTTGCAAATAACAAAATCCCAAACGATTAAATAACATTACAAATACCTTGTATCATCACTTAGGAACAGCCCTTCTCCTTTATAGTTATTCAATAGAAATTGTTTCTTTACATACTTCTTTCATACATTTATAACATATCTTCTCAGCTCACCAAAGAAGAGTTAAGATGAAAAGTGTGTGAGCTGTAACTTATCTATCGAAAATACTTTAGAAAACTATAGAAGTAGATAAACAACATACTCCCCATATCATAATTTGCGAAAATAATGCGGGATTCTGTTAATTTGTTTCTTCTTAAAATTTCCCAATTCCATTCAAAAGAGTCTATTAAACACTTTGCTATATATTAGTGTAACAAATATACGAAATTATTTTCATATTATACGCTAACAATCCTTAATTCAATGCATTCGCAAAATGTATCATTTTATCCTTTTCTTTAGCCGACATAGTTCAAATTCGTTTTCCTTTTTGTAACAGCCTATTAATGAGACCTATGAAATGTAGTAGATACATAGCCGAAGAGGGAGTTGCCTTCTCAGCTTCTCTCTCTCTTCAACTTGTCTATAGTTTTATTGTTTTTCAGAATTTATTTTTTGTATGGTATTTCCTACTCTGATGGAGTTTATATTGCTATTATGAATTATTGGTATTTCCACTTGAAAAATAGTATAATCCTCAATGTCTCTGAAATAGTAGTTGAATTTAGCCGCATTTATTGCTCCCAATCGGTCAGTTAGCAAACAACTGAAATGATTAAGAAAATTATCTCTGGATTTAGATTCTCCATATAGCGAGTTTTCTGAGAAATATACCAAATCATTATGAATACCCACCACATTTCCATCATCGTTCACCCCTACATAAAGCATTCCCCCTTTAGCATTCATCATTGAAAGTATGCTACGAATGATATTGTCTGACTGTTGCTCAATATCCTCATTACCTCTATTATCAGGAGGAAACACAATGGAAGTCTTGAATTCCTGTATCTGGTTTTCTTCGCCGATATGAAAGACTTTATGTTTCACAATGTTGATGTTAAGCAAATATCCTATCTCATCCAGGATCCTTTCCTGCAACATACTGTTGTTGTATTTAGACAGCAGGCAACTTGACAATACCAGTTTAGACAACTCCTTTTCCAGCACGGAACAGTCGGCGGTCAACATATTAATCAAGTCAGCATCCGGTTCATTTCTTTTCCGCCATATCCCCAGTCGGCTTAAAATAAAAAGCACATTCATCCTTTCTTTTATTTCAGTTCTGTCTTTCCTGTTTTCCGACGCCGACTGAAAATCCAAAAGATCAGATTCAGTCAGTTTATTATTCAAGGAAAAGCTGTGGAGCAATTGAATATACTTCAAACGTATCGAACAGAATTCTTCCGTTTCGCAGTCTCCAGCAATTCGGGTCAGTATTTGGCAAATGCATAAATTGCCATATCTAATTTTGAGGTCTTTCTCCAATATGGACAGCCTGGATAGAACATCTGTCATGGCAAGAAGCAGTTCTCTGGATGCCATATTCTTTGGAGCAATTTGTAAATCTTCCTGTGTCCGTTCCTCTTTTCTTTCCTTCAATGTGGCTTCATCCCCGTATTCATATCTGTTGAGTGATTTCAGATATCGGGAATATGCTTCTTGAGGCCTAAAAGTATCATTGGAAAAATCTTCAAAATCTGCACAAATGGAGTCTTTGACGGACTGCACGACAGTTACCGTAATGTATTCAAACCGTTGAAGATCTTCTCCTCTGGAATTGACTAAAATAAAGAATCCGTTATAGGTAGCACAAACATATAATCCATTTTTATTTTTACTGATAACCAGACAAAGGATTTCATCGTTTATCTGAATTTCCTCCCTAAGAAAATCATTTTTATATCTGTCCGCATCAAATGTAATATAATCATTTTCAATATGGTATTCAGCCAAAAACAATAACGGGCTACCATCTTTGCCCCAAAAGTCAGTAATACAAAGCTCCGGCTTCTCATAGAATAGCAGTTTTTTTAAGGATATGGTTCCTTCTATCTCATCATAACCCAACACTTTGCACTTTGCTGTCCGTTCGTCAATTATGTCAGTTACATATATCTCAACTTCATCTCCCTCCTGTAGATGTCTTATGCTTTGCTCTTTTTTATTGGCTATCGGAGCAAATATGGTTGTTATTACATCCCTCCAAGCATTTTGTACTTCTAAAAAATCTTCATTGAAATGGGACAGACTTCTTTCACCGCTAAGTGTCACCGACAATGCTTTAGCAATTATAAACTTTGTGTAATCTCCATTATAATATTGAGGTGCCAGAACCAAACCTTCTTCTGAAAATTTCACAGTCGCATTGTTATGGTTATAAACCAATTCCGAACTTGGATTTGTAGGAATCTCCTGACAAAACAGATAAAGTTGGGACTTGACTATATTTTCAAACTCTTCCCATTTATATCTCAGAAGAGGGTTGTAATCTGACAATAGACTGTTATATGCATTTTTAAGTAATGTAAGCTTTTCATTTTCTCCTGCCATGTATAAAGAGAGCAGCAAAAATATTTTACTTACATATACGCAACTTTGTCCGTCATTTCGATTGTATAAAATTCTCACAAGATAACACAAGGATAATATACCGTTTTTTATGTTGATTGTTTCTGTACTTGGAACTGATAAAACGTTTATTGTATCTTGAATGATCATGGTTGTGTACATTTTTAGTATGACAACCAGTGGCATATATATATCATCAGTGCAACAACTTCTTTCCCCCATAGTTTTAAAGATTACAAGCAGGGATGGCATTTCCTTTTTTAATTGTTCTCTGTCCATGGCAAAAGCACAGGCTATAAATCGCAATTTTCGGCCTATTCTATATTGGTAATATTGAGGATTAAGAGAAGTTATGATATCTGATATGTTTTCATTCCTTTGCAAGGCAGAGAGAGCATCCAAGAAATCTTCACAAACTTCAATAGAAGAACTGAAATCCATATTGTATGTTGAACGTTCTTTTTCCGACATGTTATTAATGAACGGCGAATGCTCAATCGTAGTGATCCAGCCGTTGCAGAGAATGGACAGCATCTTTTTCTTGTTTATTAGATTTGATAGCAGAAGAGTATAAATGACATGTCCCATCTCCTTCGCAAACAGGCAAAGCCATCTTCCATGCCGTTCATTATATAACTTATAAATCTCAGACATGAACTCTTCTTTTAGGACAGAATAAATCCACGGTTCAAAATCAGTATTGTCTGTGATGTTAAAAATAGAATCCAGCGGCAAGAAATCCATTAGGCTGGGATCTGCATCTGTTAATATAAAGTATGGTTTTTCACTATGAAATTCCTTTATTTTACATTCGATATATTGTCCCTTTTCCAACTTTTCATTTGAATCTGAAAAAGGTAGCTTGAGACGATACACCTCTTCACTAAATCTAAGATCTTCAAGTTCATAATATTTTAGATTATCCCATTTTTGCTTAACCTTAAAAAGATATGTCTTATCCGAATCATTATAGAATGTGTCAGTTATGGTTTGTAAATCTTGTGTTATCCGTCCATTTTCAATATTGCAGTGAATTTGCCGGACGTCAGAATTCTCTTTTTGAAAATTAAACATTGTAACTTTAGCCTCACGTCCTTCATAATCAATTATAAAAGCCGATCTCTGCTTGCCTAATCCCTTCTCTATTCGAATAACCGGAAATGTTTTCTTTGTCATATTGGAGTTATATTATAAGTATGTGATAGTGAATTATCTATTGTGCTCCAAATATAAGTTTTTTTTCATAAATATTCTTTCATTCTCTCTATTTCAAGATAAAATAAATCAGTCAAAGATAATGGTCAGAGTAAATATTAAATTCAGCCTTATTGCAGTTGTTATTTTCTTATCTTCTTCCCGTCCTCAAGAGAGAAGGGGGGGGGAAAGGGGAAAGCGGAACCTCTAAAACCTAATTTTTTACTGATTTTGGAATGGATGAAATTGAAAAAAGTTATAAAAAATAGCCTTTTCCCCCCTCTTTTCCCCCATTTCCCCTCCTTTTTCCCCTTTGAGGCAGGGAAAGAAAAGTAATCCAATCACAGAACCAATCATCCAAATTATAATCTCTTTGACTTTTAGGGATAAGAAAGATACGAACTACCCCCTGACAACTATTTCCTATTATAATCAACCGGAAACAACAGTCAACCGTCAGCAAAATATCCTTAATCCCACTACCAAAATTCCGACAGCACCATAAAAAGTTCTCCATTCATTTTGTCTTATCCCACCATTTGCAGATCGGATGAGATGATTGTCGGCAAAAAAATATAAAACTATGCCGATATTATTCATCC
>OLGF01002191.1_pt1 | contig 18690 bp, 12 predicted proteins | sample 1604971 | NCBI WGS metagenome assembly OLGF01 (sample SAMEA3888902, study PRJEB22519) | human gut metagenome | biome: human gut; feature: human-associated habitat; material: faeces | place: Denmark | collected 2011 | reverse complement strand
TAAAGGCAAAGCGGGACCGGCGCGGCAAGGCGCGCCGGCCCCGGCCGGTGAAAGCTCAGCTCCGCTCCTCAAAGCTGGCGCCGCAGTTGCGGCAGTTGACGGTGATCTTCCCCTTCCCCCGGGGCACCCGCAGATACTGTCCGCAGTTGGGGCACTTGAAGTAGCGGTGCTCCTTGTCCCGGCGGATGGTACGGCGCATCCGCAGCCAGCGTATGGCGGGTCCGGCCAGAGCCAGAAACCGGGCGTTCTCCGCCCGGCGGCGGTCGATACGGCGGGAGAACATGCGGAACAGATCCCACAGGAGCACTGCCAGCGCCAGCCAGGAGAGCACCTCCAGGTGGGGCAGGCCGGACAGAAGAATGAGGACGATATAGACCACGAGGAGGAAAAAGGAGAGCTGGTCGCTTCCATACCGGCCGTACATCAATTTTCGAATGAAGTTCATCACCATGAAATACGGTCGTCTCCTTTGAAGTTAAAAATAAATTTTTTCTGAACTTATGATAGCGCCTCCCTGTTTCTTCGTCAAGGAAGGAAACGTAAACAATATGTGAATTGTCCGCCCGGGGCAGCCATTCCGGGGCTTGCGGGATAGCGAAAAACCCGGTATACTGGTAAAAAAGCATGGGAGGGGCGTTTATGGGACGCATCGACAAGGAGAATTACTATCTGGACATCGCCCAGACAGTGGCCGGGCGCTCCACCTGCCTGCGCCGGTGCTATGGGGCCATTCTCGTCAAGAGCGACGAGATCATCTCCACTGGCTACAACGGCGCCCCCCGCGGGCGGCGCAACTGCGTGGATCTGAACTACTGCACCCGCGAGGCGCTGAACATCCCCTCCGGGGAGCGGTACGAGCTGTGCCGCTCCGTCCACGCCGAGGCCAACGCCATCATCTCCGCCGCCCGCAGCGAGGCCCTGGGCGCCACCCTCTACATGGCCTGCGTGGAGCCGGACACCGGGACGCTGATTCCCGGCTCCACCTCCTGCTCCATGTGCCGCCGCCTCATCATCAACGCCGGCATCGCCCGGGTGGTCATCCGGGACACCCGCACGGAGTACCGGGTGGTAGATGTGGCCGACTGGGTGCGGGAGGACGACTCCCTGCCCCGATCCCTTTGAGGCCCAGGGCCGCAGAAATTGATTCCGAACAGGAATGTTCTTGACAGAAGGCCGCCGCAGACTTAAAATAGATAAGGTGTAATATTTTGAAGAACGAGGGGTAAGCTCTTCAAATTTTGTGCGCTCTGCCCAAGAGCGGGCGGGAGCGCGTGCATCCATTTCATGAAAAAGAACTTTGAAAATCCAAGATATGGAGGTGTGTTGGACCCTTGATCGAGATTATCATCGCCTGTGTGATCACGGCCGTGGTCGCACTCATCATAGGCATTCCCATCGGCATTCAAATCCGCAAACGCACCGCGGAAAAAGAGATCAACAGTGCGGAGGAGGAGGCCAAGCGCATCATCAACGAGTCCATTAAGAGCGCCGAGAGTAAGAAGCGGGAGGCGCTGGTGGAGGCCAAGGAGGAGATTCTCCAGGCCCGCAACGAGTATGAGCGCGAGGTGAAGGAGCGCCGGGCCGATCTACAGAAGCAGGAGCGGCGGCTCCAGCAGAAGGAAGAGAACCTGGACCGCAAGACCGAGAACATCGAGAAGAAGGAGGACACCCTGCAGCGCAAGCTGGCCGAGCTGGACGAGGCCCGGGACGAGGTGGCCACCGTCAAGAAGACCCAGATGGAGGTGCTGGAGCGCATCTCCGGCTTCACCGCCGAGGAGGCCAAGAACTACCTCATCAACCAGCTTGCCGAGGAGGTCACCCATGAGTCGGCCATGAATACATATTCGTGGACTGAGGTACGGCTCCGGCCTTATACCGCCCCGTATTGATCGCCCCAAATTGCATTAATGGTATTTCTTGGCTACCCATCACGACTTGCGACTCTGCGTTACGAGCCGTAGCGAAGTTTTGCACCGTGTACCAATCGTTAGAGGAACCCGGGATTTGGTCTACACCCGCCTCGATCGATCCGCCGGGTACATCTAAATGGATCTTTCCACCTTCAACCTCAAACGGGAAAGCGATATAAACCGCTTCCGGATCTGTTACCGCTTTTTTACGCAAGCGATAAACTACCTCGATTTTCTTTGTTACGTTAAATACACGGAATTCCACCATCAAATTATTCGGCTCACGTCCCGCTACTGTCTCTCCCCGGAAACGATATGTATCCCAAACATCGCCTTTCTCATATTTCTCGAAACGCATCTTCTCGGGACGACAGCGGAGGAATTGGGGAGCACGATATTGTTCCATCGGATGACGGCTATCGATAATCTCATAAATAAACTCTCCCATCTCCCATTCCGCATCCGGCGTAACCAATTGTTTGTTCAAATCCTTATCATATAATTTACGAATCGTACCTTTACGGGTATTGAAGTCGATGGCATACCAAGGATTCTCCACATGTGTCTCTTTTAATTCCGTTGCGCCCTGTATTTCCGGACGTGGCGCATCCTTTACTTTTATATAATACTGCGCATATCCCAAGGCCGGGACATCTTTCACGTAAAAGCTCCAATAGGTACCGTCGGAACGGCTTTCGCCAGCTTGTGCGGGAATTACGTTGCCAGCCGCATCCACGATCTCGAAAGCCTTGTCTTTCGGAAGAATCTGATGATCGACATAAGCTTTAGCGATACCGCTATAACTCCAGTTGAGCGTATTGAATACAGCGATAGACGGAACGTCGCTTTTAGGCACGAATGATTGTAATATACCCATAGTAGCCTCTCCCAGCAAACCGGAATGGCGATAGGCTTCCCACGCATACGATTGTTTCAAGGAGCGTTGTTCCCAAGTTTCCAGTCCATAAGCGTTACGTACGCTCTCGCTATGCCCGAAAGTATGCTCATCATAGAACAAAAGAGCTTTGTTGATGTCCTGAATCCGATCATTGATGTCTTTCGGCAATTGAGCGCCTAGCATTTTAGCAAATGACAATCCGGCTTGATTCGCGATAATATCCGAATGAGTCACACGAGATATGGCGGCTTCACGGGCACCGGAAGCGAAACCATCCGTCCACCAATCCGGCCAAGCTCCACGAATAGTCTGAATATGATCCGCATATTGGCTCTCTACCGTCTTAAAAAACTCACTGGCTACCGCCGTGCGTAATTTCGGCCATTCATACTTCTCATTCCATTTCTGTAACATCTCGCAACTTTTAGTCGAAGGGGGCGCATTATCCGTAAGATATCCCGAATGCTGCACCGCTAATATATCATACGGATAATTTTTCGCTTCCATTTCACCTAAATAAGTTAAAACACGCTCCTCAAACTGGTCAAAGTTATCTGTATGAATCCCGAAAAAATTACCATAGTGATAATGCTCCGCACGATAAGTCAAGACCTTCTTCCCAGAAGGTGATTCCCACCAAAACACCGTAGGTTTATCAAAGCAGATCAACGCTCGATGACCATGGGTTCCCATATTCACATATTTCACGCCGGCATCTGCGAAATACTCGCTGAAACACCAACCGATACCATTCACGTCGTCTTGCATCGCAACCTCGGCACGCATCCCATTTTCTCTAAATTGCTTGATCGGATAAAGGGAAGCGGCAAGTGTCTGCTCATCCGGTAATTCGTCAAAATTCAAGAACATCGTAGCTAATTCAATACGGCCCTCTTTTACCCGTTGCTTCAGGCGAGCGATCTGTTCCACAGGACGACATTTCAAATATTCGCTAACCGCCCAAGCGATCTCGCAAGTCCAACGGAACTTAGCGAAATCCGGATAATTATCCGTAGCGTCACAATAATCCAACGCATAATCAATGTATCGAAGCTGTTCTGCCAAGATTTCCATTTGGGAACGGGTATAACCGATATCCGTATGGGTGTGTTGCACCATATTCATCTGCCAATGTCGAACCGGTTTTACGGTCACCGTAGTTTCCTCTTTCTCTTTCCCACTTGTCAACGTCAACGGTAATTGGCGAGTCGTGCTAACCTCGGGTATCTCGATTCGGAATACATTATCCCCGGACACCAGTTTCTCTTTATGGCTTTGCTCGCCTAAATGGATCGTCACTGTAGAAGGTTCTCCTTCATGTTTTACGGAGATCTCGACCTTTTGGGTCAGTCCGTTTTTCGATTTATAAACCGCCGGTAATACACGGCTCTTGACATCCGATAATCCCGGAGACGCATGAACCGACAATGTCCCGATCAACAAAGCCAATCCTGCTGATAAATAAGTTCTTTTTTTCATCTTATCGTGTTTTTATTGATATAAGTCCTATATACAACATACATATTAATAATAGCATCAAGCCGGCTACCTGTCCGAACATATCGGCTATGCCTCCCATACAAGGCGTAATCAAAGCGCCTCCTGATACACCCATAATCATCAAGGCCGAGACCTCGTTCGATTGCTCCGGCCGATGTTCCAACGCAAAAGAGAACAGGATCGAAAACACATTCGAGCAAGCCAAGCCAACCAGTACGATCATAACGCCCATGCCCCACAAGCTATCCGAGATAAGCAATCCTACGAAAGCAAGGATAGCGATAAGCATGCTTCCCCTTAAGAAGGGTCGTGACGAGATCCTCGCCAACAATATAGCCCCCAGGAAAGAGCCTCCGGTACGAGCGGCAAAATAAAGGCTACTCCCTAATCCGGCCTCTTGCAACGGCATGGATAACTTTTCCATCAATAGCTTAGGGATCGTCGTATTCAGACCGACATCGATCCCGACAATACACAGAATCCCCAAGAAAAGCATCCGTATCCTAGCATCTTTACATAAAGCTAACGTAGAGGCGAACGAGGCTTCTTGCCCCTCTCCTTCCTCTTTACCCGGAATAGTCGTTATCAACCAGATGATAGATAACAAGGTAGTCACCGAATAGACAATGAATATCAACTTCCAATCTCCCCAGAAAGAAGAAGCTATACCTGCAATAATCGGCCCTAAGAAGGAAGATACCGCCTTAATAAACTGCCCTAAAGTAAGCACGCTCGTTACTTTATCCGGATTTACCACCCGCGCTACCATCGGATTCAAGGACACTTGCAAGATCGTATTTCCAATTCCCAGCAAAGCGAACGCAAACAAGATACAAGCAAAGTCATAGAAGAATAGAGGTATCAGCATCGCCAAGGTTGTGATAGCCAAGGCTACGACCACCGTATTCCTACGCCCGTGCCGTCCCATCCAGATACCGGTAGGGACAGAGAACAGGGCGAACCAAAGAAAGACCATCATGGGCAATAGGTTCGCCAACGTATCGGACAAACCAAAGTCCATCTTCACATAATTCGTGGCAATTCCCACGACATCCACGAATCCCATCACGAAAAAGCCGAAAAGGATCGGGAATATAGCGGAGTTCGTACTTTTAGTTCTCATATCGATCTTTTGGTTGGTTACCCATTTCTAAAACCAAATGTCCACCTTGAACAATCTCCGAGAAAGGAATACGAGTATCCGTCAATGGTTTCCCGTTTAAGTCCATGGATTGCACGTAATCATTTTGCTTACTATTATTACGAGTCTCGATCACGAATTCCTTCCCTTTATAATAGCGGTCATTCAGCCGGATCGTAATCTTATCGAACAAAGGACTACCCAAAGCGAAAGAAGGCGCTTGATCCGTCAAGCCTTTCATATCGAATAAGCCTAAGGAAGAGATCACGTACCAAGCCCCGAGCTGGCCTTGATCCTCATCTTGTCCGTAGCCATAACCGTGGATGCCATCCGTACCATAGAACTCATTCAAGATCGCCCGCACCCATTTTTGCGTAAGCGAGGGACGACCGGCCTCGTTGAACATCCAAGAGATGTGCAAACAAGGTTGATTTCCTTGGTTATACAAGGTTTGCAAACCGGCGAAAGCCCCTACTTCCGTGCCTCCGCTAAAGATTAATTTACGAGACACCGTGAAGATGCTATCCAACCGATGGTTAAACACGTCCGCACCTACTTTTGCGACCAAGCCTTTCGCGTCGTGCGGTACATAGAATGTATATTGCCAAGCGTTACCTTCTTGGAATCCGCGCCATACTTGCATCGGATTGAAGTCCTCGATAAACGTACCATCCTTCTTTTTAGGACGAACAAAATTACAGGAAGGGTCATAGATACGCTCCCAGCCTTTCGATAAGTCCATCAAACGGTTATAATCGTCCGTCTTACCCAGTTGCTTCGCCCATTGGGCCACGGCCCACGCACTATAAGCATATTCCAAGGTATGGGAAGCGGAAAACATGAAAGCCTCGTCCGGCCCGTCCCCTTTATCCAAATGAGGTACATAACCATATTCCACGAAATAACGGGTATCGATCTTTCCCGCGCCCAACGGACGATTCTCCCCATCCAACTCATTCTTCAAGCAAGCCTCATAAGCCGTATTCACATCGAAATCCCGGATGCCACATTGATAAGCGCCAGCGATAATCGTACTTAATAAATTCGTACCAACCCCGGAGACATAACGGCTATTAGCGATTCCATCCGCCAGCCAGCCGGCGTCCTTGTACACCAACAAATGGCTACTTATATAATCCGAATAATATTCCGGATAGGCCAAAGCCCAAACCTGTGTCAGATTCCATTGCGCTCCCCAAGCGGCATCGGTATTGTATAAGTTATGTACCGGTTTCCCGTCTTTCAAAGGGATTTGTCCTACCGAGCCATCATTTCTCGGATAAGCGCCATTCACATCGCTAGCTAACCCACGCCCCAATAAAGCGTGATACAAACCAGTATAGAATTTCACCTTATCCTCTCGCGCTGGAGTCTCTACCCGGATACGTCCCAAATATTCTTCCCATGTTTGGCGAGATATTTCCCTTGCCTCGTCAAACGTAAGGGTAGCGGCCTCAGTCTCCCTATTTAACCGGGCATTCTCCACGGATGTATAGGAAAGACCTACTTTAGCGGTTACCGACTCTTGATCTTGGGTACGGAATGTCAGATAAAGTCCGGCCCCCACGCCCGTCGCTTTCCGTTCATCCGGACGGATATCCGCTCCGTTGAAAGCGCCAAATCCAACGGGAACCTTGTCCAGCACCGCCGAGAAATACAAAGGAACCGATGCCCCGGGTTGATATTTCCTCACATATTCAGGCTCGGTAATCACCCAGCCCTCGATATGCCCGTCTTCCGTAAAAGTAATTTCAGCATCCCGTACAGCTCCGCTCTCTCCTTGACGGTTTCCTATATCGAACAAGATATGGCTATCCTCCCCGGCCGGAAATGTATAACGCTGAATAGCGACACGAGGGGTAGCGGTAAGCTCCGCACAAATCGAGTAATCTTTTAGGAGAACGGAATAATAACCGGCGGTAGCGATCTCGTCCGTACGGTCAAAACGGGAACGGTATCCTATACCTGTCGAGTCGTCTACCGCCCCGGGAATTGTTTTCAATGGACCCGTCGTAGGCATCAGTACGATTCCACCGATCTGAAACTCATGCAAGCAGGGGAAACCCTCGATCGATTGATCCCGATAATCGTAACCGGTCGCCTCCCAACCGGATTTATTCCCGATATGCCCGTTCGTAGAAGGAGCCGGCTTGGCCATACCGAAAGGCATCGCTCCCGGGGTAAAATGAAACCAACGGCAATGCGCCGTACCGATCCGAGGTTCTACATATTGGCTAAGCTCTTCTTGCTGAACTTTCTTGCCTTGTGTTACGCAGGATGTGAAGAAAGCACACGCAAACATCAGGAACCATACAGGTCCTATACTATATTTTTGTCTCATATTCCTTTAGATAGATGGTTTAACGCAAAAACATAAGCTCCCATAGCGATCGAGCGATTAGCACCTTGTTTACTTACGGTCACCCCTATCCGTTTACAAGGATCATACCCTACCTTGCGATTGGTACCCGGAATGGGTACCTCGACAGCTCCTCCTTTAGCGAAATCAGCGAAACTCTCCGCATCCTCCAAAAGATAAGCTTTCATTTGCAATCGGCCGAAACGACTTCCATCCATCATACCGGTAGATGAGTTCAATTCTTTCAACAAAGCAGGGAGAATATATTTAGAAGCCCCCGATAGTCCACCACCGATTACGATGATGCCATCGATTAAAGTAATGGCAGACGCCAACGCATCCCCCGCTAGCTCCCCTAATTCGGAGAAAGCCGTAATAGCAGCCTCCCGGTTACCCGGGCAAATACCCTCGGCGATCTCAAAGATCTCTTTCGGAGTATGCACTCCCGTATCACCGGATCGTTCCGCATATACTCGCATGACCGCACGTATGCTGACACTCTCCTCTACGATATACTCCGGATATTTCTTATTCCGAAAACACCAGATATCTCCTCCTGCCGCATTATCTCCCAATAGAAGCTCTTGATTAATGACAACCCCGGCACCAAAACCGGTACCCAAGGTGACTCCCAGCAGGTTCTTATATTGCTTCATGCTTCCTGCCTCCCGCAAACGGCGGTTTATATCCGGAAGGGCTCCGGTTAACGCTTCTCCATATGCGAATAAATTCCCATCGTTATTGATAAATACCGGTATCCCGAATATATCTTCCAGAAACGGGCCTAACGCTACTCCACCCCGGAAAGAGGGGAAGTTGGGTAAATCGCCTATGATACCGGCTTGATAGTCTGCCGGACCGGGAAAAGCGAAACTGATAGCGACCGGAGTTTCCGGCAAGCCTGCCTGAATTGCCTTAAAACCCTCTACCAAATTGCCTAAACACTTATCTAAACAATCCGCGCATGCCGGAAGAACTACCGGATCGGCTATCTCTTTTCCTCCTTGGATGGCAGAGAAAACAAAATTCGTTCCTCCCGCATCCAATGTCATTACTATTCTATTGTCATTTGTATACATCATATATTCCTTTTCTTTATTTACCCATGTTCCGCCAGTGCCACCACGGTGGCACAGCCGTGCCATAGGGTTGGCATTGGCGTGCCATCGCAGTGGCACTACCGTGCCATCAAGGGTGGCACAGTTGTGCGACGCCTATGGCACGGTGATTATTGCCTAAATCGTACGTAAGCTTTTATAGTACCACAGTATTTACCTACGGACGATCCATACGGGCGGATCGTATATTCACCCACGCAAGCCGGAATGATAAAAGTCTCCGCGTAATGAACGATGAATGGTTCAAAAGCGTTTGTCGGACTCTCCACGATCAACTCATCTCCCTTGATTACATTCAGTACTTGCACCCCTCCATTCGTATTGTGAGGCACGATATCCGTGAACCAATGACGGCGGGTCTCGATGAACTCGTTCTCATGCAAGCCGGTCCGCTCCTCCCGCCAACCGTCTCCCTCGGCGATCATCTCCACTTGGTTGATCAAGTTATGACGGACAAACTCCGTTTGCCGCTCCCATTGGATCACTTTCGAGCCGTGGCCGATATTAATCGGTCGAGGCAATCCGTCCAATCCCAAGCGGCCCCAGTCCCAAAGCTTAAAGGTAAAGATACTTGGGGTAGCGCTAATCTCCAGCACCATGGCACCGGCTCCCGAACAATGGACCGTTCCGGCGGGGATCAGATAATGATCATGGCGTTTGGCAGGCCATTTGTTGACATACTTCTCCGTATCGAAAGGCTTTCCGGTCTGTTGGGAGTCGTTTAGGGCAGCGATCATCTCGTCCGGATTTACACCGGTTTTCAATCCCAGATAAACGGTAGCGTCCTCCTCGGCATCCAGCAGGTAGTAGCTCTCGTCCTGCGTATAATAAATCCCGAACGTATCCCGGATATATTGGGTGACCGGATGCACTTGCAAACTTAGGTTTCCTCCTCCCATCGTATCCAAGAAGTCGAAACGGATCGGGAAATCTTGTCCGAAACGAGCCTCGACCGGCCCGCCCAGCAAGTCTCTCGTCTTATAGAATACCAAGTCATTGGAAGGGATCTCAAACAGCTCTCCAGCAACTTTCAGGTATAAACTATTTTCCTCGGGCACGCAATCAAAACACCAGCCGAAGTTATCTTGCTTTTTATCCAGATCACAGACCTCTTTCATCCATTGGCCGCCCCAAGGAGCCGGATCGAAGAAAGGTACTACCCGGAACGGAGTATGCGCCGTTTTCTCTAACCCTTCTTTCAAGGTCTCCCCGGAAATCATCTTAGGTGTTCCGACGATATGGGTATCCAACCAATAATCGACCTTGGGAAGGACTTTCTTCTTCAGATTATCGCAAACAATCCAATCAATAAAATATCCTCGCTTATAATGGTACGACGGGGCTTCCTCCCGGTTTTCCACACCTAGCCCGTTCACCTCTTTTCTACGGGAACGCATCTGGATCTCCCAACGAGCCATATCCGCATAGATCAATTTGTCCGGAGCGGAAACGATCTCGGCGGCGGCGTGGCCATAAACGATTGTCCAGCCTTTTCCATCACGCAAGGACTCCCGGCAGGCGTTCACCTTCTCCTCATCCAAGAAATCCGTATAAGAGAAATGAGCCCGGCGGCCAAACAACCGGTCATCCGTCAGATAAGGATAGGTCATCGCCTCTATATCTTCTGCCGATTTAAATAAATCTCGCGTATTGATAAAACGATCGGGCGCGAGCGCTTGCAGTTCACGCATCAACTCCTCGTGATGAACCCCTTGGTAGCATTCCACCACCCAAACTTGTGATCCATTCGTTTCCGCATGGACCTCCGCCAATCGCTTCCGTATCGATTCCCAGCCTTTCCACAAGGTACCGTCTACAACGGTGGCCGGCATTTTATCATAATTACTTTTTCTCATCTCTTTTGATATTCAATATTGCACGCTTGTATTTAATTCTTATTTTTCTCTGCCCAATCCCTTAACAATTCAATCGCCTTAGATAGCACTCCGGCCGACCCCTTGAAATTACCAGAGCCGCTGGGGACACCGCCTTTGCCATACCATTCGTAGAATCCGTCATTTTGGATCACACGCTTGATCATCGGATGAATCTCCGCATAAGCCTCCTCAACCATTCCATTAACGACAAGCTGCTGGATCATCCGACCGCCAAACCAAGTCCAACCCCCGCCATTCTGATACAGATAAGCCTTTGACATTCCTCCATGGAAAAAACCATCCGGATACACGGGATATAAGGTAAGACCAATACTCGGCATACCCGACAGGCGAACATTCTCAAGCATCTGGGCATTTACGGTACGTATCTCGTCTTTCGATAATAAGCCGGCCTCTATAGCGATAGCCGTCCCACCATGATAATGAATGGCAAGTTCATCAAAACCTTCCGGAATCGGAGATTTCTCCGGATAAATATGAGGAATGAACTTCTGGCGCTTCTCGTCCCATAAATGAGTCCGTACGTTCTTGGCGATTCCCTCCCGTAAACTTCTCCAACGGGGAGCTTGCGGGGAATCGGGAGCCATCTCCAATAAATAATCTAAAGCGATAAGAAACATAGCGTTATCATATACGTCAATGGCCGGATCGGATAGCTCATTCATGTCACATCCGAAATCATCGTTCGGCTGCACGTCTCCCCAATCAGCGGTCATCGCTCCATAAAGCAATCCATATTTCTCATTATATCGTTCCCGCATCAGATAATCTACCATTGCGTTCATTCGCTCGAGAACGGTCTTCCCGGCAACTTTCTCATTCAATATCTCCCGATCACCCGTCTTACGAATGTATTTACCTGCGATCTGAATCAAGGAAGACTCTTGGTCCGTCTCTACCGTATTCTTAAAAGCGACATGTTTCGGGGCGGCATTCGAATAATAAGGCGTATCATCATACCATGTAAAATCTTCTTTCAGCACATAACCATCGATCATCTCATCATTCGGCTGTTGAAGAGCGAAAAACAATAAGATAGCTTCCCGCAGTTCGTGTGGATCACTCTCCTCGCAAGCGATCTCTATAAACGTATTCATATCACGAGCCCATATCTGGGAATAACCGCTGCCCGCGTTAAAACCATTGCGGATGGTAGCACGAGCCATACTATCGACCTTCAACAAATTCGTATCAGACAATATCTGATTGGCCAATCGCTGTCTATCGGTTAATCCCGTACAAGACAAAAAAGATACAAATACAAAAGAAACTACAACTAGAATTTTATTCATGGCATTATGTTATGATTTATGTCGGCAAAATTATTTCAATAATCCAGAAAGGAATACTACATTTGTTCCGATTTACTTGTACAATCTTATGATTTATAGATCATGGTCAAGATAAAAGAAGGATTTAAGGGAGAACGGCTCGTTTCTTTACCCGAGGAACTATTGGCAAGCTACCGGAGGGAACCGCTCATCAATAATTTATATGTACGCAAGATCGGTTTCTTCCCACGTGTTAAATATCATTTTCTCCAAAAAGAACATGGCTGTGACTACGCCATGCTTATTTATTGTACGGAGGGAAAAGGATGGTATCGTATCCTCGGTAAACAATATACCGTGGAGAAATACCAATATATCATCATCCCTCCCGGTATCCCCTACTCATTCGGGGCAGACGAGGGAGATCCATGGACTATTTACTGGTTACACTTCCAAGGGAAGCTTCGCGATCAATTCCTGCCGTCGCATCCGGTTCCGGTCACTATTTCGCCGAATGAATATTCCCGTTTACAAGATCGGTTACGGCTGTTTGAGGAGATATATAGCAGTTTCTCCATGGGATATATTAAAGAATATATGATTTATTCCTCCATGTGCCTTTACAATTTTCTGGCCTCTTTCATCTATCTGGAGCAATTCCGCCATATCATGATTCCCTCGCAAAAAGAATATCCGTTCACGGCACGGGTTATTCATTATATGCGTGAGAACATCCAGCAGAATCTTACCTTGAAGGAATTAGCGTCTTATTTCAAATATTCCCCTTCTCACTTCTCGGCTCTCTTCTTTGGCGAGACCGGGGTCTCGCCCATGAATTACTTCATACGCTTGAAAATACAGAAGGCTTGTGAATATATCGAGCTAACGAATATGAAGTTGAATGAGATCGCCACGCATCTGGGATTCGAGGATGCCGCCTACTTCTCGCGTACGTTTACGAAAGTTATGGGTTGCTCTCCTTCCGTTTATCGTAAAAAGGAGATGGAGATATAGAATTCGTTTGGATTTCTAGTATTTCTCATGAGAATAAAATATATTTGTACAATAGATATTTAAACGAACATAAAGTAAGTAGTTACTATGATAGACCTAACACAGTTCACCCCTTGGACTCTCTTTACGGATCTTGGATTCATTTCGATACTTCTATTGGTTGGCAAATTCATACGAGTCAAGGTAAAACTGATACAACAATTATTCATCCCACCCAGCTTGATCGCGGGCTTGCTAGGACTGGCGTTCGGACCTAATGGACTGGGGTGGATTCCGCTTTCCAATGACTTAGGTACTTATGCGGCTATCCTTATCGCCTTGGTGTTCGGCGCGTTGCCTTTATCTTCCCCGAACGTCTCCATGAAAGAAGTAGCGAAACGAGTCGGGCCGATGTGGGCGTACGCTCAGGTGGGTATGTTATTGCAATGGGCATTAGTAGGCTTGTTCGGATTGTACGTGATCAAGCTGATCTGGCCGGACCTGAATGACGCTTTCGGCATTATGCTGCCGACAGGCTTTTATGGCGGACACGGCACGGCCGCTGCTATCGGGTCCGCGTTCGAGGGATTGGGCTGGGACGAGGCTCGCAGTTTAGGCATGACAACCGCTACCGTGGGGGTTATTTGCTCGATCATCGGAGGTTTACTGATGGTCAAATGGGCGGCCAAGCATAAACAAACCGCTTTTATCTCGGATTTCGACGATCTACCGGACGAGCTGAGAAGTGGGTTGCTGCCAGAGGATAAGCGGGATTCCATCGGAGAGGCTACGACTTCCTCCATATCCATCGATACGCTGACTTTCCATGTGGCTTTGGTATTTGTCGTGGCTTTTTTGGGATATATGGTTAGCCAAACCGTAAAGGTGTATTATCCGGTATTGGAGTTACCTGTTTTCAGTTGTGCCTTTATCATTGGATTAGTATTAAAGAAATTCTTCGACGCGACAACCATATCCAGATATATCTGCGACAACCATATCCAGATATATCTGTCCGCAGACGACCCAGAGGCTGAGCAGTTCCTTCACGGATATGCTGGTAGCTTGCGGTGTAGCGTCTATCAAGCTAGGGGTGATCGTAAAATATGCCTTGCCGCTTATCGTACTCATCATAGCGGGCGTGGCGATCGTCTGGTGCATAACATTCTTCTTAGGAAGAAGATTAGCCAAGACCTTTTGGTTCGAGCGCATGATTTTCGCTTGGGGATGGTGGACCGGCACGATGGCCATGGGCATCGCCTTGCTGCGGATCGTCGATCCGAAACTTTCCAGCAAAGCGATGGATGATTACGCGATGGCTTACCTGCCTATCGCTCCCATAGAGATCTTATTGATCACCTTCGTCCCCATCCTTTTCGTAAACGGATTGGGAGTTTGGTTGCTATTAGCCTGCTTGGTCCTTTCCCTACTGATCTTGCTACTGGCGTGGAAGATGGGATGGTGGATTACTCGCTCTTGATACTATTTACCGGGTTCTCGTTCGCCGCTTTCCAGTTCTGGAAGCTTACGGTCAATAATGTGATTACGGTTACGATCAATAAGGCGATTAAGAATACCCACCAATGAAGCGGAGTCTTATAAGCGAAGCCCTCGAGCCACATCTTCACGCCCTGCCAAGCGACCGGCGCCGCTATCACGAAGCAAATACCTACAATCCTCAGATAGGCCTTATTAAACATCAGCAGGATCTCTCCTACCGTAGCTCCATGTACCTTGCGGATACCTATTTCCTTACGGCGGTATTGAGTCTCGAACACCACTAAGCCAAATACTCCGACCAAAGAGATAATAATCGCCAGTAAACTAAAAACCGTAACCAGATCGCGCAGGTTCTCCTCTTTCCGGTAAAGATGATTAAAGATCTCATCATAGAACTCGATATTGAACGGATAGGAAGGGTCTAATTCTCTCATCGTCTCCTGGATGTGTCCTACTACGGCATGAATGTCCGATCCGGCTTTCAAGCGGATATAAGAGATTGGCAAAGAATAACCAAAGTTTCCGACCAAGAAAGCGATATTATCCTCTCCACCACGAAGCGAGGTGAATTTCACATCGTCGGAGAAACCGATAAGATGACCGGGAGAATAGCTATCGAACGCGTCACCCACTTGCATATCCAACCCCTCCATGGCCGTACGATTGAATATATAAGACACATGATCCGAAAGTTCGTCCGCCTTTGAGAAATCTCTCCCTTCTATAACCGGAATCCCCATCACCCGCAAGAAATTGGAAGATGCTATAATTATGAAATACTGAAAGTCCTTACCCTTATAATTACCGCCATTCGTGTTATACCCGTCCTTAGAGCCCACTTTCTCCATAGCGAAAGCTACATCCTCGATCCCCGGATTCTCTTTCAAGCGATTCACATATGTATCGTGATGCTTATCGTACATTGTCTCATTCAGCTCCACGATAGCTACCTGATCCTTATCGAATCCTAAAGAGAAATTCCGCATATAACTATTCTGGATTTGCACAAAGCAAGCCCCGATAATCAACACGATCGAAACAACGAACTGGACACAAATCAATGTCGTACGTAACTTACGCCCGGAAGGAGATAACCCGAAGCTGCCCTTCAGCACCAAGGCAGGAGGAAAAGAAGTTATATAATAAGCAGGATAAATACCCGCCAGCCAACCGATAACCAACGCTACGATGCCACACAAGAAAACGATCGGAAGATTTGAGACCAAACTCAAATCGGCCTCGATAAAAGGTAGCGCTTCCGCCCAATCCAATCCCCAAACGATAACGAGACTTACCAGCCATGCTATAAAACTAATAAGGGCTGCCTCTATCAATAAAGATCTGCGCAACAAAGTATCCGAACTACCCAATACCTTCTGCGTATTGATACTTTTGATTCGCAACGGAGTCAGAGAAGTGCTAAAGTTCGTGAAGTTAATAGCCGCAACAATGACGATCAGAAGAGCTATACCGAACAATAAGGCCGTGACTTCCTTGTTTCCGCTCCGGAATGTACCACCGTCTTGCGTCTCATTCATATAATAAATATCAGTCAGCGGAACGAGCCGGATCTGTTCTCCTTCATGGTAAATCTTCTTGAAATCAAAATGACGGTTGAAATTATCGGCAACCTCATCTGCCATGGCTGGATTATCAAGCAATAAATAACAAACCCAGTTACTTGAGCTAAAATTATTGATATTATAATCCGGATCGATCGCCGTATAGACCACGTTCCGAAGCTGCGTGTTCTCCGGGAAATCCTTATAAACCGCGCCAATCGTAAAGAGCTTAGCCGATTTAGTCCAGATATTTTCTTCCGCTCGCAACGTCTTACCAACCGCAGAGATATCTTCCCCAAACAACTTGTCAGCCAAGCTTCGGGGTACCATTACTTTCTCGGGATCTTTCAAGCAATCGATATCGCCTTCCACGATCGGGAACGCGAATATCTTCGGTAAACTAGCGTGGCAGGTTGTCACGATTTCCTTAAACCCAAACGGTTGCCCGTTTCTATCCACCGAGAGATAAACACCATTCTGGCCAAAAGAAGGAGTCAACAATGTACCCGCCTCTATATGCGGGGAAGATTGGATGACAGCCTCCACAAAGGCACGGGGTAATATTGTCCCGAAAGTACCCGGAATGGTCAAGTCCACCCTAAAAATCCGCCCGGACGTAGGATGGCAACGGTCAAAAGTCCGCTCAAAATTAATCTGTATCAAAATCACGATAAAAGCGGCGAAAGCAACCGCTAATCCCGCTACATTCAAAAAGGTAGCTACCTTGAAACGTATTAATACATTGATGAAATTGCGTATGATTGTTTTCATAACTTGCTCTATTTTATTGATACTAAAATCGACCCAAAAAGAGTATTCCTTAAATAAGATGGCTGATATTCATTCGTTTCAAGATATTCAAAGAAACCTTGTTCAACGCAATTGTCTCAACCTCTTCCGTACGGAAAAACTTACTTAAACCTTTGATCTTAATCATGGCTGTATTTGTTTTAATTTATTATACTCAAATCCATCTAATAATATTCAAATAACGTGCCAAACTACATATCAAACTAATATTCAATAAATTAATTCTCAATTCATAAAACAGAAGTGTCCAATAATTGGACACCATTGTACAATTATTGGACACATACTTTTCTATGAAAACAGCAATATGATTCTACAAAAATCTTCTACTCATTCTTAATACTATGTACTGGATTCTCATTCGCCGCATGCCAGTTTTGGAAAGTGACAGTCAATATTGTGATAACCGCTATGATAGCAAAAGCGATCAAATACACCCACCAATACATCGGTGTCTTATAAGCGAAATTCTCCAACCAGCGGCTCACCGCATAACCCGCAACCGGAGCGCCCAATACGAAACAAACACATAAAATACGTATATACGTCTTGTTGAACATCACGATAATCTCGCCCGTGGTAGAACCCAGCACCTTACGAACACCAATTTCTTTCTTCCGATACTCGCTATCGAATACTACCAAACCAAAGACTCCTACGATAGAGATGAAAATAGCGCATAGCCCGAACAAGGTAATCAAGGAACTCAGATTCCCCTCTTTCTTATACAAATCATTCAACACCTGATTGAAAAAACGGATATTGAAGGGATACTCCGGATCGAATGTTCGCACGGCCGATCGCACATGATCCATGGCTGCCCGCAAGTCTGATCCCGCCTTTACCTTGATATATGCCCAGTTAGGACGACTCCCCCAATTACGTGTTCCCCATACGAAAAACGCCATGGGCGCTATCTCCGTACGGAAAGAGGCGAATTTCACGTCCGGTATGAAACCGACGATTTTTGTGCTGTCAATCATCGCATCTACCTCCATTTCATAGGCGGCACGCGCACGCTCATTAAAAATATAAGCCCCATAAGGATTATTAGCGTCTTCCTCCCGAAAGTCGCGGCCTTCATTTACTTGTATCCCTAACACCTTTAGGAAAGAAGGATCTACCGGCAGGCATTGAAAACTGATCTCTCTGCCTTGATACTCACGTCCCCACCCCATGTACTGGTCACTGCTGGAGAGAAGAGGCTCGGCGAACGTCACGTCATCGATGCCCGAGAAAGATTTCACCTGGCTCACGAAAGCCTCATGGCTTTTCCAGAGTTTAGAGTTCAGATCGGTAACGATAATCTCATCCTTATCATAGCCTAACGGGGCGTGCTGCATATAATAATTCTGCAAATACATGAATACCGCCCCAATAATCAACCCAAATGAAGCCACATACTGCACGCCAATCAAGACATTACGCATCTGGCGGCCTTTTGGTGACAGACCGAAACTTCCTTTCAATACCAAGGCCGGAGAAAAAGATGTCATATAATAAGCGGGATACAACCCGGCGCACAAACCGGTAGCAATCGCGATCAATGCCGTAGCCCCCAACAACAACGGATAATCCATCAAGGCAATCCGAGCGTCGATAAGCGCGGATAAGGTTGTGCTGGAAAACAAAGAGACCCAAAGCAACGCCAACAGGAAAGAGATAACACTGATAACGATAGCCTCCAAAATCAGAGACATACGGATCACCGAGACCTCGCCACCCAATAC
>OLGF01002175.1_pt1 | contig 18793 bp, 19 predicted proteins | sample 1604971 | NCBI WGS metagenome assembly OLGF01 (sample SAMEA3888902, study PRJEB22519) | human gut metagenome | biome: human gut; feature: human-associated habitat; material: faeces | place: Denmark | collected 2011 | reverse complement strand
ATGTAGGAGATCCAGGGGTTGATATTTTATCTGTTGTTTCTCAACATGAAGCACATGTTGAATTTCCTAAAGAAGTTTATGAACAAATCGAATCAATTGAAAATGAAATTGATCAAGAAGAAGCTAAAACAAGAACTGATTTAAGAAATGAAACGATTGTTACGATTGATGGTGATGATGCCAAGGACTTAGATGATGCAATTTCTTTAAGAAGATTAAAGAATGGAAATTATTATTTAGGGGTACATATTGCTGATGTTTCTTATTATGTAGAAGAGGGATCTGAATTAGATAAAGAAGCACTTGCAAGAGGAACTTCTATTTATTTAGTGGATCGGGTTATTCCAATGCTTCCTCATAAATTATCTAATGGAATTTGTTCACTCAATCCTCATGTGGATCGTTTTGCAATTTCATGTTTTATGGAAATTACACCTCAAGGTGAAGTTGTTGATCATGATATTGTTGAATCGGTTATTAATTCAACAGAAAGAATGACTTATAATAATGTTAATAAAATACTTGCAGGGGATAAAAAACTACAAGAAGAGTATAGCCATGTATGTGATTTATTTTTCTTAATGAAAGAACTTGCTCAAATCTTACAAAAAACAAGAGAAGATCGTGGTGCTATTGATTTTGATACAAATGAAGCAAAAGTACTGGTTGATGAAAAAGGAAAGCCAACAGATGTAGTTTTAAGACAACGTGGAGAAAGTGACCGCATCATTGAATCCTTTATGTTAGTTGCCAATGAAACAGTTGCAAAACATTTTAAATGGCTTGATTTACCATTTATCTATCGTGTTCATGAAAATCCTAAGGTAGATAAATTAAGAAAATTCTCTACAATTTCTAGAACTCTAGGTTATACAATAAAAGGTTCGTTAGAAGATATTCGTTCTAAAGAATTAAGTAAAATCGTTGAAGCAAGTAAAGGAACAGATGAACATGTCATTATTTCTACATTACTTCTTCGTTGCATGGCAAAGGCAAGATATGATGAACAATGTTTAGGACATTTTGGTTTATCGGATGAATATTATACACATTTTACGTCACCAATTAGACGTTATCCTGATTTGATGGTTCATCGGTTGATACGTACGTATTTATTTAAAAAGAAATTAGATCAAGAAACTCTTTTCCATTTTGCTTCTATTATGCAAAATGTTGCTGATCAAGCTTCTTCGCTTGAAAGAAAAGCAATTGATATTGAACGTGAAGTTGATGATATGAAAATGGCTGAATATATGGAAGATCATATTGGTGAAACTTTTGAAGGAATTGTTTCTTCTATTACTAATTTTGGTATGTTTGTTGAACTTCCAAATACTATTGAAGGTCTCATTCGTATGGAAGATCTTGTAGATGATTTCTATTATTTTGATGACGTGAACCTACAATTAATTGGAAAAAGAACAGGTAGACGTTTTAAGATGTCGGATAAAGTAAAAATCAAGGTTTCAGCAGCTTCGAAAAGAGAAAAAACAATAGATTTTCAAATTGTTGGTATGAAATCTAACAAAAAGAAGAAAAAAACTGTTATAATAAATAAGCGACGAGATAAAAAGTCTAAACAAAAGTTTAAAAGAAAAAGAAGATAAAAAAGGTGGTGATATGTATGAAGATTATTTCACAAAATAAAAAAGCGCATCATGATTATTTCTTATTAGATACTTACGAAGCAGGTATTGAATTAAAAGGAACTGAAATTAAATCTGTGCGGTTAGGAAATGTGAATTTAAAAGATTCTTTTGTCAGGATAAAAAATGATGAAGTTTATGTAGAAAACATGCATATCGCTCCTTACGATCATGGAAACATCTTTAATCATGAAGCAAGAAGAACAAGAAAACTCTTGCTTCATAAAAAAGAAATTCTTAAAATAACAAATAAACTTAAAGAAGGTGGCTTAACCGTTGTACCTACTAAAATGTATTTTAGTGGTTCTAAAGCTAAATTAGAAATTGCGCTTGCTAAAGGTAAAAAACTTTATGACAAACGTAATGACTTAAAAGAAAAAGCGGCAAAAAGAGATATCGAAAAATCACTTAAAAATTATTACTAATCTGGGGATGTCTTGGATTCGACAGGGGTATGTTTGACCTTAGCTGCAGTCGTTGGAGTACGTTAAACTCAAACAAAAAATAACTGGAAACAGACAAACTAATTACGCTTTCGCTTAGTCGACATAGACATGAAAGCTGCTAACATTTAGTGAGCCTATAGCTATTTGTTAGTATTATAACTTTTAGGATAAGGGTTGAAGGGGTCTTGACTTTAACCACGAAAATTTAAAGAATCGCTTGGTGTAAAATTGTTCGTTGATTGTAGCCAAGTTAAATCATTCAATGGACTAAACTGTAGACGCTTTGGAGGAATTGCTTTTGGACGCGGGTTCGATTCCCGCCATCTCCACCAAAATTAAGAGTTAAAATGGATGTCATCGAAAAAAAGCCGATGAAATCAACGTTTTTTAAGATATTTTAAAGAATCAAAAAATAGCGATTTACGTGGATGTCACCCATATAAAAGGGTGTCACTACCTAAAAATCGCTATTTTTTACTTCAAAGATGAGGTAAAATGGATGTCATTAAAAGAAAGCAGGAAACCAAATGAAATTTTATATTAACAATAAAGAATTAAGTGAAAAAGTATTTTGGAGAACACTAGAATCATTAGTAAGTCCAATACAAAGAGTACATATCTTGGATGGGATGAAAGTGAAGATTGCCGATTATTTATGTTGGATTGAAATAGTGTAATGATTTTAAAAGTGAATATGAATGATAAGATAGTAGATCAGAAGATTTACTATCTTTTTTTATGAAAGAAGGTGGTACAATGAAAGAAATAATCATATCTATTGTTTCAATGCAAATAGGTGCATTTATAGGAATTGCTACAATGTGCTTTTTCCAAATCAATAAAAGTAATGGTAGCTCTGATAAGCAATAAATACAAGTATAGACTTTGTACAAATTTAATGATGATAATGAGTAGAGGAGATGAGAATATATGAAAAAAAGCAATATTATAGTTTTAGCGTTATCTACACTGTTGGTTGTTTGTAATGCACTACCAATGAACAACCATGTAGAAAACAAAAAAGAAGTAGGTATTTCACAAAAAGAGGCATCAAAAAAGAAATCAAAAAAAGAGGATGTATCCAAAGATGAAACCGATGAAACTGTAAATGATACTTCCAAACAAACAGCAGAAGAAAATACGATTCAGGAAGAACAAGAATCTGTAAAAAGTGATGTGCAAACTCAAGAGAAAACAAGTAATCAAAATACTAATGAAAATAAAACGCAAAAGAAAGTTGAAACAAAACAGACACCAGTACAACCTGTTGAAAGCAATCAGCCTTCTTCTGTAACACCAAGTCAGCCAGCATCAAATGGAAATGCTACTAATGCACAACAACCTCAAAAAGAAGAACAAACAAAGATTTTAAGAGTGACATATTGGGTTAAATGTGATTGTGGAAAAGAATTGACACATTCAATAGATTATAAAGATTATGAGTCTTACTATAATAGCAACGATTACTCAGTAAAGATTTTAATTAACCAATTATTAGATGAAGGACATTGTGCAGGAAATGAAGAAGTATGTGGTGCTTCGCATTATCGTTATGGCACAAATGAAAATTGGATTTATAAGTAAATCATTATCAAACTATGTAGAAACATGATAGAATTAAATGCGGATAAAGAATAAGTAAATAGTTTATCATAAATAATTACTGAAAAATTCAAAATATTACCAACAATTTTTATAAAAATCTCTCATTCTTTATCCATTTGATATTATAAGCAGGCAGGTCGATATGATCTGTCTTTTTTTGTTGGAGGAATATATGTATTTAAACAAATGGGTATTCAAGCCATAGGACAATCGAAAGATTGTCCTTTTTGCATTTAATAAACAAAAGAAGTAGGGCGATGTTTGAAACTTGCATTGCAAACAATAAATAACAGGAGAAAAAGTAAAATGAAAAATAAACTTTCTAAACTATATAAGATTTTTTTAGCAGTAGGAATGGTATTTTCAATGTGTTTCAATACGCTTGGAATGAGTGTCGTAAATGCTTATGATCCATCCGTTCCTAAAGAATTTACAAGAGTGAAAAATATCAAGTATCCAGAATGGTGGGGCAGAAAGATTCCATCCATTGCTTCATGGTCAACGTATTCATGTAAATACGATGGTAAATGGGCTTTCTGTTTGGAAGCAGAAAAGAAAACACCTGCAAGTGGTAAATATCCTGCACAGGTCATTGAAAATAATGAAAACGTAAGAAAGCTACTTTATTATGGCTTTGGAGGTCCGGCAGCCTATGGTGAATTTGCTGCGGATGCTGATCTAAAGACAGCTATCTGTCCAGATGACCCTCTTACAAATGATGATATCAAATATCTTTTGACACATATCTTTTTAAGTGGCGCTTATTCAGGACAATGGAAAGGTTTTGATGAAAACTTGTTCAACCAAACATTCGGAAGTAATTATGGTACAAATATCATGAACATCTATCGTCGAATCATTTCATTACCTGATCCAGGTAATGGTGTTTCTTGGGAAGGCAACAAGTCAGGAAACAGAGCATTGTTTAAAGCAAGCTATGATAAGACAAATAATCAACAAGTCACAAATACTGTGAAGTTAAATGGTGCTTCATCTGCTGAAGTGAATATCCCATTGGCTTCAAATGTGACAATTCACATTGCTGGAACTTCTGCAACACAAACAGGTGGTACTGCAAAAGTCTATGGCGGACAAAGCTTTTATTTCACAGCACCATGTCAAAATTCACCATCAAATTTTGTGAGTGACAATGTATGTGGAAACGGATGTGAACGATTTACAGCGTTAGCTATTCATGATGGAGGTGCTGGAACTCAAGCACAAGGAACTTGGAATATGGATCCTGATGATGCACGTCTATATTTAAATATTGAATGGCTTGATTTTGGTTCCTTGGAATTAACTAAAAAGAATACAAATCAAGATCTTATTGATGGTGCAAAATTCAATATCAAATCTGTTTCATATGACGGTTATAATGAAAATACTGTTGTAAAAAATGGAAAGATCAAAGTGAATGATCTATTGGTTGGAACTTATGAAGTCAAGGAAACAGAAGCACCATATGGTTATCTTTTAAACACAGATACTTTTACAGTCAAAGTAGAAAAAGATAAGACAACAGTATTGAGTGTTACAGATGATGAACCTAAAGGAAACATTGATTTTCAAAAAGAAATCGATACTTCTAAAACGAATGGTCTAAAAGGTGATGCTACTGCTGAAGGTGTTACTTTTGAATTACACGCAAGTGAAAAGATTACAAATCAGGCTGGAACAAAAACTTACTATGAAAAAGGTGCATTGGTATCAAGCAAGAAAACAGATGCCAATGGAAAGATTGCTTGGAGTGAATTGCCATTAGGGAAATATTATATTCAAGAATCAAAAACAAATGATTCATTGGTCTTCAATGATGCAAAGATCAGTGTATCAATTGAGTATGAAGGACAAACAGTTTCAAAAGTATCAAGAAGTGCAAAAGGTACTAACAGAGTGAATATGCAAAAGATCCAAGTTTTCAAGTCAGGAGAAAAAGACAGTATTTCAGGTCTTGTTAAAGGATTACAAGGAGCAGAGTTCACGTTCAAATTGCACAGTGAAGTTAACCATGTCGGATGGGACAATGCTACAACTTATGCAGTCATCACAACTGATTCAAATGGTAAAGCAAATACACCATATCTTCCTTACGGGAAATATATCGTCAAAGAAACAAAGACACCTAAGGATTATATTACAGCACCAGATTTCACAATTTCAGTAACAGATGATTACAGTGAATATAAAGATGTTGAACAGGTAAAACGTGTCAATGTGAATAACCGACCATTTACGTCACAACTTAAAATTATCAAATTAGATGCCGAATCAGGAAAGAAAGTCACATTAAATGGTGCATCATTTAAAATCAAAGATTCAAAAGGGAACTATGTTGTGCAAAAAGTTGGCGGAAAGAAATATGACACATTTACAACTAATTCTAAAAACGTTGTCACAGTAAAAGACAGCGAAGAAGGAACAGTAACACTTCCTTTACAGTTAGATGCAGGAGATTATTCTATCGAAGAAGTAGAAACACCTAAAGGCTTCTTGCAACTAGAACAATCTGTAAAATTTACAATTACAAATACAAGAGATTATGACAAGGATGAGGATGAAGATCCAATTCTAACTGTGAAAGTTAAAAATGCACAACCAAAAGGAAAAATCGTTTTAACAAAGACAGACAAGGCTACAAATGAAGCACTAGCTGATGTTGAATATGAATTAACTGCCAAAGAAAATATCTACAGTGCAGTTGATGGTAGTTTACGCTATGCAAAAGGAGCTACTGTTGCTAAAGGAAAAACAGATGCCAATGGAAAACTTGTCATTGATTCGTTATTCATGGGCAAATATGAATTAAAGGAAACTTTAACAAATGAAGGATATGTGCTTTCAGAAAAAGTACATCAGATCAATCTTGAACAAAAAGATCTAACAACTAAAGAATATGTCATTACAAAGAATGTAACGAACATTGCACCTCATGGTGAAATCCATGTACAAAAAAGAGACAGAGATACATTAGAAGATCTTTCAGGTGTTACTTTCCAATTAACAGCAAAAGAAGACATTTATTCACTTGATGGAAGAAATACACTTCTTTATAAAAAAGGTGAAGCTGTTTCAATGGATATTTCAGAAAACGGATATTATGTGACTAATGAATTAGGCGAAATTCATATTTCAGGACTACCACTTGGAAAATATGAATTGAAAGAAGTACAAGAATTAGAAGGATATGTTAAAAACAATAAGGTCTATGACATTGACTTAAGCTATGATCACACAGATAAAATCATTTATTCAAAAGAACTTGATGTTCTTAATAAAAAGACAGCAACTGAAATTTCAAAAGTTGATGCAACTAATGAAAAAGAACTTGAAAGTGCAAAGCTTTCATTAAGAGATGAAGATGGAAATCTTGTAGAAGAATGGACATCAACAAAAGATGTTCACATTATCAGAGGTCTTGTATCAGGTAAAAAATATATCTTGCATGAAGATCTTGCACCATTAGGATATGCAACAGCAAGTGATGTAACATTTACAGTAAATGAAGATGGAAGTGTGACTAAAGTTAAAATGAAAGATGAAATCACAAAGGTAGATATTTCAAAAGTAGATGCAACAACTGGAAAAGAAATCGAAGGAGCTAAGCTTACATTAAAAGACAAGGAAACAGGTGAAGTAGTTGAATCATGGACTTCTGGAAAAGAACCACATCGAATCGAAGGATTAACTGTTTCAAAAACTTATGTGCTTCATGAAGATTTAGCACCTGCAGGCTACAATGTTGCAAGTGATGTTGAATTTACAATCTCTGATACAGGAGAAGTTCAAAAAGTAGTTATGAAAGATGAAGCAAAACCTGTTGTTGTAAAAACAGGTGATGATACAGACTATAAATCATTGAGTGCGTTACTAATTGCCAGTGGATTATTAATTGCAGCAGTGATTTGTAAAATCAAAAGAGGTAAAGATGAATAGAAATCAGAAGGTAATGTTTATGCTGTTAGTCATTTTCATTACCTATTTTCTTTACATTGTCTATAAATACTGGATTGCAGATATTGAATGGTTTCCATTTAAGAATATCTGTCTGTAACAAAGAAAAATAATTTTGAAGGAGGTGATGACTATAAGATGAAAATGAACAGTTTGATTTCATGGGTAGGTGGAAAGAAGTCTATTAGAGATTTGATCTATGCAAGATTTCCACAAAGCTATGGAAGATATATTGAAGTGTTTGGTGGAGGAGGGTGGGTACTGTTTGGAAAGAAGCCAGATAAGTTTGAGGTCTATAATGACTTCAACAACAACCTTTCAAATATGTTTGCGGTTGTAAGAGATCAGCCATTGGCTTTTATTCAGGAACTTGGTTATCTTCCTGAAAACGGAAGAAATATCTTTAATCTTTATAAAGAAATTATAACCAAGCAAAGAGTAGAAGATAAATTTTTACAGGAAGAAATGGAAAAGGTAAAGGTTTATTTTACCGAACTTCAGCAAGAAGAAATCATGGAAATCATGAAGCAAGAACGAATTGAAAAACAGGATGTAAAACTTGCTGTTGCATTTTTTAAGCTTGTCAGATATTCCTATGGTTCAGGGTGTAAAACTTTTGGATGTCGACCTTATGATGTACGTAAAGCATTTAATACGGTCTGGCAAATCAGCGACAGATTGGCAAATACAGTTATAGAAAACAAGGATTTTGAGGCACTGATTATTCAATATGATCGATCAGATGCCTTTTTTTATTTGGATCCTCCCTACTATGAAACGGAAGGACATTATTCTGTCGTATTCACAAAGGAAGATCACATTCGCTTAAGGGATACCTTAAAGAAATTACAGGGAAAGTTCCTGCTATCTTACAATGACTGTGAATTTGTACGAAATCTGTACAAGGATTTTTATATTGAAGGATTTTCAAGAATCAACAATATGGCTCTTCGTTATGATAAGGATTCACAGTTTCCAGAAGTGTTGATTTCCAACTATAATCCCATGAAGAATTCAGGAATACAGAAACAGCTTGATTTATTTGAGCAGGATGGAGGTGATGAAAATGATGAATGAGTATCAGATGAAACTTGAGGAAGGGAATAAAGTGACCCTTCCTGAAAGTTTGGTTAACAAGTTGCTGTTAAGAAAAGGTGAAACAGTCTGTTTGATTCAGGAAGATGGCATCAAGGACAAGTGCTTTAAAGTAACTGCAGAAAATGAAAAAGAACTGTTCGATGAAGATTTTTACTGCATTCCCAAAAGGGTATTTGATATGTGTCATTTGGATTATGAAAGTATTCAGATCATCGTTGAACAGGGACAAATGGTCATTACCAATCCACAGTATGTGTTGAGTTATTTAGGAAAAGATATGATTACCTGTCTTTTAAAGCAAAATGTGGATTTAGGATTATTTGCAAAGGATCTTGTAGATTTATTAAATGAACAGACAATCGAAGAAGCTGTTTAGAAAAGGAGGAAACAATGGTACAAATTTTAAAGAATAAAAAAGTAAAGGTCATTATCTGTTTGATGATCATCTTAATAATGCTTGTATTAACAATGAAACAGTCTTATGCGGCAGGAGATGTTTCAAGTGTTATTCAGCAGGCTTGGAAACAAATGGAGTCGCAGATTAAAAATATTGTCAACAATGTTGTGTTTCCTGTTATTGATATCATACTTGCTGTCTTTTTCTTTGCTAAACTTGCAATGGCATATTTTGATTACAGAAAACAAGGACAGTTTGATTGGACAACACCAGCAATACTGTTTGCATGTTTAACATTTTCCTTGATTGCACCAAACTATATCTGGAAAGTCCTATAGAGGAATAGATTATGTTTTTATGGGATTTTGTCGCAGATAAGGTCATGGGTCAGATCGTTGACTGGATCTACAGTAAGTTACTTGAATTTTTAGGTGAATTCTTTGGCATGATGGGATCAATGGGAGCTGATCTGTTTGACTATGACTTTGTAAGAGCCATTATTGAACTGTTTAGACTTTTTGGATGGGCGCTGTTTGTTTCAGGAATGGTCGTTGCAGTATTTGAGATTGCCGTTGAATATCAAAGCGGTCGAGGCAGTATTAAAGATGCCTGTCTTAATGCTATGAAAGGGTTTATGGCTGTGTCTTTGTTTACTGTATTGCCTGTAGAATTATATAAGTTCTGTATTTCTTTGCAGGTAACCATGTCCAATGGACTTGCTAAACTTGTAGGAAGTCAATCTGTAGGTGATTCAGCAATTAAATCACTGTCATATATGCAAAAGCTGTCGCTTGGAACGGTATTGCTTATCTTTTTGCTGATTATGATGGGTTATTCCATTATCAAAGTGTTCTTCGCAAATCTAAAAAGAGGAGGTATCCTTTTAGTAATGATTGCAGTAGGATCGCTTTATATGTTTTCAATTGTGCGTGGCTATACAGATGGCTTTATTCAATGGTGCAAGCAGATCATCGGTATATGTCTTACCGCATTTTTACAGGCAGTTATTTTAATTGCAGGTCTGGGTGTTATGAAAGAAAACTGTCTTTTAGGAATCGGCTTGATACTGGCAGCAAGTGAAATTCCACGAATTGCAGGACAGTTTGGACTTGATACAAGCATGAAAGCAAATATCATGTCTACTGTTTATGCGGCTCAGTCAGCTATGAATATTACAAAAACAATTATGAACAGAAGCTAATAATCATCTTGCATTTTTCCTGCTTATTTGGTATTTCTGTTGTAGGAGGTACAGCATGACTATCGAAGAACTGAAAAAATATAAATGGTTTGTTGCAACATGCAAGTATGAAGGTATCGTTGGGAAAAAGCATTGTTTTACATATGATGTTGATAATTTAAATACAAATTTGTTAAGTGGAATGATTTTAGTTGATGATGAACTTGTAAAAGAAACAGAAAAAAAGGGTGTCTGGCAGGACTGTGTTTTTGATGCGATTTGTGATGAAAAAGTTCAAATCGTACAGCAATGTTCAAAGCCAATCATTCTTTATGAAGAAGTTCCAGAATATGATGAGTGGGTGAATCTGTTATTGTATCGCTATCTTGAACAGCATTATTATGAAAAGAAATGGATGACCTATATACAGGTCGATAGAAAAATGAATGATGAAATGAGGTTGAACTAAAATGTATATGTATCCCGATAATTTAAAAGGGAAGGCAACATTATGGCTATGGTATTTAAGAGATATTGGAATCGTAGGTGTGGGGGCAATCATTGGAGTGATTGCCATTTCTCATGCCAATTTTTATATGCCAATGGCATTAGTAGGGTGCTATGCTTTTTTAACTATCCGTATGGCTGATACCAGTATCTTTGATTTTTTATCATATGCCTTTGCCTTCTTTATATTTTCACAACAGCTATATAAATGGCATTTTACAGGTGAAATAAAAACACCCTTGAATACAGAAAACAGGAAAAAGAAATGGAGGCTATGATGAAAAGAAAGAAGAAAACAGAGAAGAAAGATACCGTGAAAAAGAAAACAAAGAAAAATAAAAAAGTATCCAGTACAAGGATGCTAATCAATACTAAGACGATTACCGATTACAGTTTAAAACTGTTTAATGGAGAGGAAGTCGTCTTTTTTGTTGTTCAGCCACAAAATCTTTCTGTTATGTCAAAAGAAAACATAGGTGCAAAGATATTTGCACTTACAAATGTTGTAAAAGGACTAAATGATATTGAAATTATCTGTCTGAACAGTCGAGATAATTTTGAAGAAAACAAATATTTTCTGAAAAAAAGAATTCAGGAAGAAACAGAAGAAGTTGTTATCAAGCTTCTTAAAGAAGATCTGTATCATTTGGATAAGATTCAAACACAGACAGCAACAGCACGACTTTTCCTGATCGCTGTTCGTATAAAACCTGATGATCAGTTAGAAGTACATTCTTTGATCCATCGTATTGAAAAACTCATTCGTATGCAAAATATCTCTGTAACACGAGCAGATAAGGAAATGATTAAAAGAATGTTGGCTGTCTATTTTGAACAGAATGTTACAACAAGTCAGTTTGAAGATTATGACGGAAAGAGGTGGTATGATGGCATTCAATAAATTATTTGGTAAATTCAAAAAGAGTGAAGTTGAAGATGAAGAAGAAATCAAAGTGCAGGATTATCTTGATATGATTGCACCTTCAACAATACGTTTCTATACAGAATATTTTATTTGTGGAAACAGCTACAGAAGTGTCTGGGCATTACGAGAGTATCCAACCTCTACAGATGAACAGGCACTTTTACGTTATATGGGTGAAAAAGACGGAGTCACCTTGCATATTTATGCCAGACAGGTCACTTCTGCAGAAGAAAAGAAGATTATTGGAAATGCAGCTAATAAAAACAGGCTCAGACAAAGCAATACGCAAGATCTAAAAGAAACAGTAACTGCTCAAAGTAATCTTAATGATGTTATTGAGCTGATTGCCAATATGCATCGAAACAGAGAACCACTTGTTCACTGTGCTGTTTATTTTGAGTTGATTGCTGACAGCTATGATGAGCTTAAACTTATTCAGACTGAAATGATGACAGAACTTGTGCGAAGCAAGTTGAATGTTGATCGTCTTCTTTTAAGACAAAAAGAAGGATTTCTAGCGGTTACTCCATCGGGATATGATGGATTCAAGGAGCAGTTTGAACGTGTTCTTCCAGCATCAAGTGTTGCAAATCTTTTTCCATTTAACTATTCAGGTAAGACAGATCCGCATGGAATCTATATAGGTCACGATAAATTTGGAAGCAATATTATTGTTGATTTCAATGAAAGAAGTGACGACAGAACAAATGCCAATGCTCTTATTCTTGGAAATTCAGGACAGGGAAAATCATATCTTTTAAAACTTTTACTGTTGAATTTAAGAGAACAGGGAATGTCTTTAATAACTCTAGATCCTGAACATGAATATGAAGAAGTAACCTATAATCTTGGCGGTGTTTTTATTGATATGATGGCAGGACGATATATCATTAATGTTCTTGAACCAAAACAATGGTCAGAAGATATAGAAGATTCAGGTGAAGATGATGTTCCTGTTGCATTTAAACAGTCAACAGTTCTTGCACAGCATATTTCCTTTTTAAAGGATTTTTTCAAGACATATAAGGCGTTTACAGAAGAGCAAATCGATACGTTAGAAATTATGTTGGTAAAGGTCTATCAAAGATTCAACATTAATGAAAAGACGGATCTTAGTGTTCTAGAACATGACGACTACCCTATATTGAGTGATCTCTATGATTACATTGATGAAGAATACAAACATTACAACACAAACAGAAATAACATTTATACAAGAGAATCACTGCGTGAAATATTGCTTTTATTAAATTCAATATGTGTGGGAAGTGACAGTCGTTTCTTTAATGGGCATACCAATATTCATTCACAAAAGGTTGTGACTTTTGGTGTTAAGGATCTTTTACAGGCAAATAAGTCTTTAAAAGATGCGATGCTTTTTAATATCCTTTCCTATATGTCCAATGAGCTGTTGAAAAGAGGGTATACAGTAGCTTCAATCGATGAACTTTATCTTTTTTTAACAAATACAACAGCAGTAGAATACATTAGAAATTTTATGAAGCGTGTTCGAAAAAAGGAAAGTTCTGTTATTTTAGCTTCTCAAAATCTGGAAGATTTCAATATTGAAGGAATCAGAGAACTAACAAAACCATTGTTTTCAATACCAACACATACGTTCCTGTTCAATGCAGGAAATACGGATGCAAGATTTTATATTGATACGTTACAGCTTGAAGAAAGTGAATATGAACTTATTAAATATCCGCAAAGAGGTGCCTGTCTTTATAAATGTGGAAGTGAAAGATACAACCTTATTGTTCATGCACCAGATTATAAATCAAAACTGTTTGGTGATAAAGGCGGAAGATAGGATGATGAATATCCATGAAAAGTCAGCGTTTTGGAATAGAAATAGAAATGACAGGTTTAACAAGAAGAAGCGCTGCTTTGATTATTGCTAAACATTTTGATACAGGTTTTAGGCATGAACGTGGTGTATATGATACCTATTCTGTCTGTGATCAAGACGGAAGAAAATGGAAAATTGTGCGAGATGCAAGTATTACACCGCAATGTGGAAATCGATTTGATTATGATCCTGATTATAAAGTCGAGGTTGTTTCGCCTATCTGTCATTATGAAGATATTGAAACGATACAGAGCATTGTTCGTGAATTAAGAAGTAATGGTCATGCTAAAGTCAATGAAAGCTGTGGAATTCACATTCATGTGGATGCTTCAAAACACACTGCCAGATCATTAAGAAATATTGCAAATATTATGTATTCAAAAGAGGATCTTATCTTTAAAGCTTTAAAGGTAAGACCGCAAAGAGAAGTACGATTCTGTAAGAAAATAGATGATGATTTTTTAGAAATGCTCAATCGAAAAAAGCCAAAGGATATTGAGGAAGTTGAAAATCTCTGGTATGACGGAAATACCAGCAGAAAATACGAACACTATGATGATTCGAGGTATCATGCCTTAAATTTTCATAGTGTTTTTTCAAAAGGAACAATAGAATTTCGGATGTTTAATGGAACACTTCATGCAGGTGAAATCAAGACCTATATCCAGTTTTGTTTGGCAATATCTCATCAGGCATTGGTTCAAAATAAGGCAAGCAGAGTTAAGACACATTCGTCTAATGAGAAATATACGTTCAGGACTTGGCTTTTACGACTTGGACTTATTGGCGATGAATTTAAAACAGCACGACATCATCTTTTAAAAAATCTAGATGGATGTATTGCATGGAAAGATCCACAACAGGCAGTTATGCAAAGAGAAAGATTGCAAAGTGCACAGGAAACAAATAATGAATCATTGGAAGATGTTCAAGAAGAACTTGGAATGCACATGCAACAGATGTAAAGGAGGAACAGAAAAGAATGAAATATTATGTGGCTTATGGCAGTAATTTAAACAGGGAGCAGATGGCACACAGATGTCCAGAGGCTAAACTGGTTGGAACAGGTATGTTGTCAAATTATGAAATGGTGTTTAGAGGAAATAAAAGTAATGCAGTTGCGACTGTAGAACCAAAAAAGGGAATGGAAGTACCTGTAGGTATTTGGGAAATTTCAGAAAACGATGAGCATTTCCTTGATCGCTATGAAGGTTATCCACACCTCTACGAAAAGAAAAATTTGAGAATTTCTAATGGAACAATTACAACTGAGGCGATGGTTTATGTGATGAATGATGGTTATGAATATGGAGTACCAGGTAAGGAATACTATGAAATAATCAAGCAAGGATATAAGGACTGTTCTCTTGATGAAAAGTATTTAGATGAGGCTGTTGAAAAAATGAAAGAAACTGTTTTAAATCAAACAGAAGCAGCAATGTATCCTTATGGTTATAGAGATGTCAGACAGTAATGAAAACAAAACTTATAAAGTTAGCTCTGTCTTTTTTTAGCAGTGATGATGGCAGGAAGTTTGTCAGAAATGTAGCTGTTGTTATTATTTCACCTTTTGTTGCTATTACTGTTTTAATTGGTGCTATTTTTTCAGATGGTATTTCATTCAATCACAATCTTGTAACGGATCTGTTTGAAGGCAATCCAATTAGTGAACTTACAGGTGAAATGAAGCAATATGTTCAGGAAATACAGGATGGACTTGTGTTGATTGACAGTCATATTGACAAAATTAATCAGACTTTTACAAATGGATCATCACTTAATATTTATCAGGTCAAAGGTTATTTTATTGGTTATATGGTTTCTTCACAGCATAAAGTATTTTCAGATGAAATGGCAGAGGCATGGGTCAATAGTTTTACAGAGGGTGAAGAAGTCAAAGTCCCTACTTCTGTAAACGCCGTCATCTATGCCAGTCTAGAAAAGAACCTGAATGAAAAACTGCTGAAAGATACAAAAAAGTCAATGGAAACCTGTTATGGTGCGTTGATTGGAAATGATGGAAAAACAGTCACAACACTTTCCAAAGAGCAGATGGATGAACTGATAAAAAATATGCCTGAAGATACAAGTGAAATCAGAAAGAAAATTGTGATGCAGGCTGTGGATGCTGTTGGAAAGATACCTTATTACTGGGGTGGTTCTGCCAAGTGTGCAGGATATGATGGTAATGATTTTGGAGTAACTGTTGCTCCAGACAGCAAAGGAAGAAATAAAAAAGGACTGGACTGTTCACATTTTGTAGACTGGGTCTATTGGACTGTTATGAACAATAATCTTGGCAATACAAATACATCAGGACAGATAAAAATGTGCAAAAAAATAGCAAAGCAAGATCTCAAAGCGGGTGATCTTGCCTTTTTAATTAACAAATCAGGAAAGACAACTCATGTAGGAATCTATGCAGGAAAGAATGCAAAAGGTGAGGCTGTGTGGATACATGAAAACAGTAACGATAGCAATGTTGCCATGAATACTGTGTCTTACTGGAGTGGTTATTACAGACTGAATATGATGGAAGGACGATAGCAATGAATGAACAAAATGAATTTATAAAGAACTACTTGCATACAGAATATGTTGGCTGTTTAAAAACAGATCATGAAAAATGTATAGATCTTCAGTATGAAGAAATTGGAAACTTTGTACAGAATGCAGGGATGTTTGGTAATCTTGAAATCTCTATAAAGCACAATGGCTTGGTACTGTTTGATACAAATGGTATTTATATCAACAAGGTGTTTCCTAATACAGAATATTCCAGAGATTATCTTATGGAACTTATCAATTCTGTTGCGATGCAACTTCAAAGTGATTTCGATGATGGAGATATAGGACATCCAATAGGCAAAGTCAATGAGTTTATTAAAGAGAACTTTCAAGTTGATCTGTTGAATCTTGAACAGGAAAATAAAGTAAATTTTAGTTTGCAAATGTAAGGAGGTGAGGAAAATGAATCAAGATAAAATTAAGGAAATCAAACAGAAATATCCAAAGGGAACAAGGATCATGCTCAATTCTATGGACGATCCTCACCATCCTGTACCCTCTGGAACATTAGGAACTGTAGAAACAGTTGATGATATTGGAACAATCCATATGAAGTGGGATAATGGACAAAGTTTAGGTCTTATCGTAGGTGAAGACAGCTTCTATGTTATTGAAAGTGTTCAAAATCAGGAGAAAATACGAGAAGCCGATGAAAAAATACGTGTACTCGTTGTTGAGCCGATGAAAGAACCAAAGGTTGAATATATAGAAAATACATTGGATGATATGCAAAGAGTTGTTGGTGGTCTGATTGAAGAAATCGACTTGGATAATAATACTGTTCTTGTCTGTAACGAGGAAGGAAAACTCATGAATTTACAGGCAAACAGACGTGTTGGCAGAGATGTTATTGCTGGCACTTTTTTTATTGCAGGAGATGATGGATCAGAAGATCTAGTTTCTTTAACTGATGAACAGGTCAATGAATATAAAGAAAGATTTCATGAATTAGAGGAAATCGAGCAGCAAGAAGTGTTTGAAAAAATTGAAATAACGATAAGGGGTTTTAAAAATGGTTAAACAAAAAGAGATAAAAATAAAATATCCTGAAGCAAGAGTTCGAGCAATCAACTCAAATCTTGCAAAGAAAAATACAACAATTGAAGTAGAAATTATGGAAAGCTTGAATCAAATCTATAAAAAGCACGTCAAACCAGAAGTCAGAGAATTCATTGAAGAATTAGAAGGAGATGAACCGGTCGTTAGTAAAAAGCCCAGAACAATCATTGAGGAACATCCATAAATCAATGTATCAAGGAGTGTTTGGCGGTAAATTTTGATTGTGTGCGCTTTTTATAGAAATATGGAATAAGTATGCCAATTTTATTTGTTTAAAAACGTGTGCCCTTATTTTAAAGGTTTTAAAAAATAGATGGATAGAATGTCCAATTTGAATTGAAAAATAAGGGTAACTTTTAAAAGATGTGGCGTGTGCAGGTTAAAGAAGCGACGTCGCTTCACCTTACAACAACGGGCAATGCCCGTTGTTTCAAAGAAGTTCACAAAAGAAAAACAACGTCATTATTGAAGACAGTGCGTCAATAGTGGCGTTGTATATTAAATGTTCTCCTAGAAACAACAGGAGATAACAGGTTGTCAAAAACAGCGTAAGCAGAATTTTGACGAAAAATGTAGTTTGAAAATATGTGATATGTTATAATCATAAATGGAACAGCCGTATACGGTAGGTGGTTATCCTTGGTCGTCATGACGAAGGTACGCAATCCTTCGAAATTCACATTCCTAGAAGTTTTGGGAAAATCTGAAAAACGGAGGTGATGCGCAATGACAACATATGAAACAGTCATGGTGGTGTTAACAGCGTTAGCATTTATTGTGTCTATTATAGGAATCATTGTAAAGTTACTTCTTATCATTATAGATAAAAGTGCAAAAAAATAACTACCTCACCCTCTGGAAAAGTATGAGTTAGTTATTTTAACAAAAATACAAAATCCAAGGACAACCGCTTACTGGCAGTTCCTTTTTTCAACTACATTATAGTTTATACAAAACTGAAAGTCAATATACTAGTTCGTCAGTAAATGCATACCTACAGTATATCTACTGTATAGCTACGGGCATTTATGATTGCTTGTAAATTCAAGAATATTTGATGAAAAAATGAATGTAAAATTGTAATTAGAATGATGAAATTTATAAATTTAAAATTATATATAATAGAGAAAAACGGATGCAGATGTATCCTTTTTTTGTTGGAGGAAAATAAAATGTGAATAAGAAAAGAACAACGATCTGGCTAAGTCAAGATGTGATGGACAGACTGGATGAAATGACAAAAACGGATGACAGTAAAAGTCGAAGTGAGTTTATTGAAAGAGCAATTAAATTTTATGATGGTTACAATCGTTCAACGTTGGAAAATCAGTATTTGCCTGTTGCTATTTCAAGTGCAGTTCAAGGAACTGTTAAATCAAGTGAAGATCGTATTTCAAAATTGCTTTATAAAAATACAGTGGAGCTTTCAATGGTCATGAATGTTCTTTCAGCAATAGCTGATGTTGATAATGATACTCTTAAAAAATTAAGAGTGAAATGTATGAATGAAGTTAAAGCAACTAATGGCAAGATAAGTTTTGAAGACATAAATAAAT
>OLGF01002173.1_pt1 | contig 18796 bp, 19 predicted proteins | sample 1604971 | NCBI WGS metagenome assembly OLGF01 (sample SAMEA3888902, study PRJEB22519) | human gut metagenome | biome: human gut; feature: human-associated habitat; material: faeces | place: Denmark | collected 2011 | reverse complement strand
GACGGATAGCAGCATGCGGGCAAACGAAGGCGCACTTTTCGGTCTTGTAGTCCTTGAGTTCGAAGTCGGTGCCGATCTTCTGGATGAAGGCCTGCTTGCCCGAAGCGTCGGCGATCGGGTCGCCGCAGTTTTCGACCATCGCCTCATAGGGTTCGAGACCGTCCTTGGGTTCCTTCTTCCAGAGGAGTTCGAAGCTCGCTTCGGACTTCGGCGTGAAGGCGCGCAGCAACGGCTTCATCGAGGCGGCGCCGTCCTCATCAAGTTCGACGGGCTGCCACTCTTCGTCGTGCGTGGCGGTCACGAGTTCGCCGAGATTGATTTCGGCGGCGGCCATGGCGGTCTGGGCGCCGAGAAGGAGAAGGGCGAGGGAGAGGGTACGCTTGATCATGAATAAATCCTTTCGTCTGGGTCGCGCGAAGGCGACGGGGTCAACGTATTGTCGCAGTGACGCCTTATTGGAGAATGAAACGGCGTTATGCCTCAGGCCGGGGCGGAACCGCCGCCTTCGGCGCGGCGGCGAGCCCGAGCCGAAGCTTGTGCTTGCCGACGGTCTTCTCCCACCAGACGAGGATTTCCTCCGTGACTTCGCCCGGTTTGCTCCGGAGCGTGAGACGCGCGGGTTCGATCGAAAACGGAGGCTCGAGCGCCGTCACGCCCGAATTCGCGGCGGAACGCCCCGTCAGAAGCGACTTCGGCAGGAGCGCCCAGCCGACGCCGCGGGCGACGAGTCCCAGAGCCCAGGGACCGCTGTCGACTTCCCAATGGTCGGGATTGATGATGTTCGGGGGCGCCGACTCGCTGTCGCGCGCGTGCACGATGATCTGCCGGTGCTGCCGAAGCGCTTCGGTCGTGAGAGAGGGAAGGCTTGCGAGCGGGTGGTTCTTCGACACCACCACCGATACGGGTGAGCGCCCGAGAATGCGCTCGCGCGTCTCGAGCGCGGGCTCCGACGAAAAGACGAGGGCCGCGTTCATGCCGGACTTTCGGAAGAACCACTGCGCTTCCGACCCCGTGATGTTTTCGATCTGAAGGCGCACGCTCGGGAAGGCCTTGGAGAACTGCTGCAGGATTTCGATCATGACCGGAGCCTCGAGCATCGGATCGATCCCGAGGTAGAGCGCGGGGAGCGCCGTGTCGGCCAAGGCCGCCGCGCGGGTTTCGAGTCGCTGCGCTTCGGCGAGCAGGCGAAGCGCCGAGGGGAGAAGTTCCCGCCCGCGCGCCGTGAGTTCGGGTTTGGGCGTGCGGTGAAAGAGGGCGTAGCCGAGGTCGGCCTCGAGCCCCGCCACGTGCATGGAGAGAACCGATTGGGCTCGGCCGAGCCTGCGCGCCGCGGCCGAGAAGGAGCCCGTCTCGGCAACCGCTGCAAAGGAGCGGATTTCGTCGATCTTGATGCTCATGGGGTGTTTTGATCCATCAGTTTCATGATGGAATCCATTTTGAAGTATCGGATTGTTGTTGATAAAATTCTAGCGTCATCCACGATCATCGTCCTGTATGTCCTGCGAATTAACGAAAAACATCTCTCCGAAGTCCTTTGCCGGCACGTCCTCCGCGACATCGAAACTTCGCGATTCCGTTTCCTCCCTCTCGATTTCCCGTGACAAAACCGACGCGAGCCCCAAGGCCGGGGCCGCCACCAAGGCGGAACTCTGGTCCGCGCGCATCGGCTTTTTCACGGGGGGCTTCACGGTGGCCTCCTGGGCGCCCCTCATTCCCTTCGTGCAGTCGGGGCTCGAACTCTCGCCCATGCTTCTCGGCACGCTCCTTCTGGGCTTGGGCGTCGGAAGCTTCGTCGGGATGCCGCTTGCGGGCACGCTCTCGCAGCGAATCGGCTGCCGCAACGCCATCGGTCTCTCGGGCCTTCTCTCCTGTCTTCTGCTCGTCTGTCTCACGCTCATGCCGAGCTACGCCTTCGAGTGCGCGGCGCTTTTCCTCTACGGGATCACGCTCGGCTGTCTCGAGGTGAGCGTCAACATCTACGGCACGCATCTTGAGAAGAAGTCCGAAGGCCGCATCATGTCGGGTCTGCACGCCGCCTATTCGATCGGCGAAGTGGTTTCGGCGGGTCTCATCACGCTTTGCTTCGTTTCGGGTCTGACGCCCCTCATGACGATCACCACGCTTATGACGGTTCTCGCCTTCGTGTTGGTCGCCATTCTCTCGCGCATCGCGAACGAGAAGATCAAGAGCGAAAAGAAGGAGGGCCGCACGACTTCGGGCGCGGCGGGCGCTCGCCGCATTTCGGGTTCGGTGCTGATTCTCGCGTCGCTCTGCGCGGTGATCTTCCTCACGGAAGGCGCCATGCTCGACTGGAGCGCCATCTATCTGCGCGACTCCGCGGGCGTTCCGCAGGAAGCGAGCGCCTTCGGCTACACGCTCTTCGTGATCGCCATGGCCGTCTCGCGCCTCATGGGCGACCGCGTGACGGAAAAGGTGGGGCCGAACGTCGTCCTTCTCGCGGGCGTCGCCATGATCATCGCGTCGCTCTGCGTCATGGTTTTCTTCCCGCTCCCCGCCGCGGTCTTCGCGAGCCTCTTCGTGATGGGCCTCGGCATCGCGAACCTCGCGCCGATCCTCATCTCGGCCGCCTCGCGCGACAAGAAGATGGAGAGCGTCAAGGCCATCACAGCCGTCACGACCGTGGGCTACGGCGGTCTCCTCGCGGGGCCCGCCCTCATCGGCGCGGTTTCGTCGGCCGTGTCGCTGGAAGGCGCCTTCCTCGGGATCGTCTGCCTCCTCACGGCGAGCCTCTTTGCCGTGCGGCGTCATGAAAAGGTTTTTGCCTAAACGTAAACGCGCGTAAAAACCGAGCGATTCACTCAGGAAATGGGTTTCCTTGTCGTAGGATGAGGAAACCCAATTTTTTATGAGGAGATCTCATCATGATGATCCACGTCACCGAAGCCAACTTCAACGAAACGGTTCTTCAGTCCGAAAAGTCCTTCATCTTCGTGATGGGCGCCGCCTGGTGCCCGGACTGCCGCCGCGCGGAACCCTTCGTTCGCAAGCTTCTCGAAACCTACGGCGACCGCGTCGCCTTCGGGAACGCCGACTTCGACGCCGACGCGGGGCTTCGTGAAAAGCTCGACATCCGTCACATTCCGACCTTCAAGCTCTACAAGAAGGGCGAAATGATCGACACGCTCGTCGAACCCAAGGACATCGCCTCCATCAAGGCGCTCTTTGAAAAGGCGATCGCCTGATCCAAAGCCGATTCGAAAAACGAAGGGGCCGGGAAAATTCCCGGCCCTTCGTGCGTTCTGTGTCCGGAAAAATCCGTCAGACCGCCGTTTCCTCGTCGTCGGCGGGGGCGGCGTCCGTGTCGTCGGCCAACCAGCGGTGGAGTTTGTCGGAAAAGAGCAGGAAGGCGTCGGGATCGTATTCGAGGCGGTCGACTTCGATGTAGGCGCCGCCCGCTTCGCCCCTCGCTTCGCGAACGAGCGTCACGAGCCGCAGCAGATTTTCCTTGTCCGCCTCATTGGGACGAAGACCGATCACGAAGAGGCCCGCGGACGGGGCGAGACGCGTCAAGCGCTCCGCGGCGCGCAGGACCTTCTGGTCGTCGAGCCACGCGCCGTCCGTAAAGAGAACGAGGGCGCCGCGCGTCTTCGGGGCGCAGCCGTAGGTGGCGGCGTAGGCCGAGATCGCGCGCTCGAGCTTGGGATTGTTTCTCGGCAGCGCCTTGAGACCGTCGATCACGCGCGCGAGCGCAGCGGGGCGGGGCGTTTCGTCGCCGCCGGGAATTGCGTAGGGGCTCGCCGTGAAGATCGCCACGGGGTGGTCGTACTCGGCGAGGTCTTCAAGGAGTCGTTCAGCCGCGTTGCGGGCGAGGTCGAGCTTTTCTTCGTCGCCCACCGCGATCGAGGGGCCGATGTCGAACATCAGATCGAAGCGCGGGGCGTCGAGACAGGGAAAGCGGGACGCCGCGGCCTTGGCAGGCTTCTCCGCGGAGACCGGAGCGGACGCGTCGTCGCCCGGAGCGCCGCCTTCGGTGAAGGTCTGGCATCCCGAAAGAAGAAGGGCGCCCAGTAGGGGCGCGAGAAGTTTGAGACGCGCGGACATGAGGGTCTCCCTGTTGAGTGACATCTCGGTCCATTATACGGACGGGATTCGTCCGCAAATCGCGCCCGGATGGCATTTGCAAACGGTTACGGTCTCCGTCTTTCGCGGCGCGGTAGGAAGAGGAGGGGGCGAACAAAAAAATCGGACCGTCCTCCCGAAGGAGAACGGCCCGGATTCATGCGGTCGCGATGCTTCGAATTACTTCGTGAGCGTCACGATGCGGTTGCCGTCGAGGACTTCGAAGGTGTCGCCCGTCTTCACGAGACCGCGGATGTCCGTGAAGTCGGCGGGGAGACCCCAGGCTTCCGTCACGGCTTCCGTCGCGAGGTCGATCACGACGAGGACGTTGAAGTTCTTCGACACGGCGTAGAGCTTGCCGTCTTCGTAGACCATGCCCGTGACGTAGAGTTCGCCGAGCGAGCGGCCGTCCTTGAGGGCGGCGGCGGGCTTGAATTCGCCCGAGAGCGTCCAGTCGGCCATGAGGGCCTTCGAGATCACGAAGGTCTTCTTGTCCTTGTTGTCGGGCACGGTGGCCGTAAAGATGTACTTGCCGTCCGTCGCGCTCGAGTGGACGTAGAACATCTTGGCGCGGGTCGTGTCGATGCGGGCGCGGCCCTTGCCGCCCACGGCTTCGACCTGATCGCGGCCGGCCGTGAAGTTGGCCCAGCCCTGAACGTCGTCGGCTTCGGGGTTCTTGCGCACGCGCAGGATCGACTTGTTCATGCCCATGAGGACGTAGGCGTCTTCACCGTAGGGCGTGACGCCGACGAGGTCGAGGACGTTCGCCGAGAACCAGGGGTCCATGGCGGCGTGGATCGACGGGGTGAGGTCGTCGTTGAGGAACCAGAAGTCGTACTTCGAGGTCACGACGTACTCGCCGCGGATCTTCTGGAGCGTGTTGAGCTTGGCGTCGATTCCCTTGATTTCACGCGTGTTCGAGACCGTGAGGCTGCCGTTCAGAACGATCGGGGCTTCGGCCGCGTTGTGGTTCCACGTGATGCCGAGCTTCTTGGCGTTGGGCTTGTAGGCAAGGTCCGGATCCTTCACGTCGCGGCGGCCGAGGAAGTTGATGCCGGCCCACATGCCTTCCCAGGAATCGGCGGAGTACGTGATGTACTTGCGGTCCCAGGAGAAGCGCCAGGGATCGCCCTGACCCCAGTTCGGGGGAAGACCCGTCGACCAGGCGGCCTGGAAGGAGTTCGAGGCGATGATGAAGGCGACGATGCCGAAGGCGATCTTGTAGAAGGTCGTGAGCGGACGCCACGGACGGCCGCGCATTTCCGCGATCAGCGCGTCGAAGCGCGGAGCGAGGAAGGTGGCGAGACCGAAGAGCATCACGACGCACCAGAAGACGATTTCCGCCCACATCTGGGTGTGAATGCCGAAGATGTCGAGGCCGAAGCCCTGGCCGACGTCACGGGCGGCGTGGTTGCCGAGGTGACGGAAGGACGAGTAGAGGCCCACGGCCGCCATGACGAGCATCGTGGCGAGGTACTTGGGCTTGAAGCCGTAGCGGACCATGAAGAGCGCCACGACGCCGATGTAGGCCATCTGCTGACGCTGGCCCCAGCAGAGCGTGCAGGGGGAGTCGCCGAGAAGATAGCCGAGAATGAGATTGGCGATGCCGACGGGGAGCAGAACGATCAGAAGACCGCCCCAGCAAATGATGTCGTAAAAGGTTTTCGCCTTCTTGATGTCGCCCTCGTTGACGGGCTGCGAATAGTCAGTCATCGAAAAGCCTCCTTAGAGATTGAGCGAACCGAGAATGGCCGTCGACACGTGGCCGACATACATGAACACGACGACGAACCAGCCGCCCACCGTCAGCCACCAGGCGAGTTTTTCTTGCTCGGGCTTGAAGATGAGAAGCAGAACGGCGACGCAGAGCAAAAGCAGTTCTACGAACTCCATACTATCCTCACGAAGCGCTCCGAAACATTTGAAAGGGAGCGCAGTGGTTGAAAGAGAGGAGCATTCTGCCAAAGGAAAAGACAATTGTGTATATTCGCTTACAATTTGTTTCAGGGTTATTGCTCAGGGTGATATCCCTAAATACCCTCTCTTAGAAAAAGAGAATAAGAATCGTTACGTGGTTGTTCGTACTGCGCACGCTCCCGTGCAAAGAGAGGACGGGATGAAGAGAGGGGACGGGGAGGGTCGCCCGACGCCCTCGTTTGCTCGACGTCTGGGCAAAAGAAATCCCGCCTCGGCGGGCGGGATCTCGGGGTATCGGTGCGGGGGGCCTTATTCTTCGCCCCAGTCGAAGGGGAGCGTTTCCTGCTCGGGAATGTCCGAGGCTTCGGGTTCGTAGATCGACTTCACGTTCGTCGGACGGTTTTTGTCGTGCTGCATGTCCCAGACGTCGCGTTCGGTCTGGATGCGAAGCCAATACTCCATCGGCGTTTCAAGCGCGATCGAGAGACGGTAGGCCATGGCGGGCGTCACGCGGAAGTCGCCGCGGATCACGCGCTGCAGGGTCGAAACGTTCACGCCGAGGCAGTCGGCCACGTGCGTGAGGCGGTGACCCGAAATGGTCTTGGCGAGCGCTTCGCCGGGACGCGGTGGAGCTTCTTTGAGCATGCGGAGAATCCGAGAGGATGTTTTCGATCGAAAAAACCATTATACGACCGAATGCCCGTTCTCCGAGCTCATTGCCGCATGGCGCGCCAGATGCGTTCGGGTTCGTCCCGATCGGTTGAACGGAAGGGGCTGATGTCGATCCCGCCGCGGCGCGTGAAGAGGCAGCGCACTTCGAGCGTCTCGGGCGACAGCTTCGTCATGAGGTCGTGGAAGATCTGCTCGCAGCACTGTTCGTGAAAACCGCGGTGGAGGCGATAGGAAAGGAGATAGCGGTAGAGCGCCTCATGGTCCCAGGCCCGTCCGCGGTAGCGGATCACGACCGTCGCGTGGTCGGGCTGCCCCGTGACTGGACAAAGAGAGCGCAGCTGATCCGTGGAGAGCGTTTCCTCGACGGTCTTTTCGTCGTCCGAGAACGCGAGAAGCGCGGGTTCGGGCTCGAACGTGAGTTCGCCCTTCGGGGCGGTTTCGCGCTCGAGAAGAACGCCCGGCGTCTTTTCGACGGGGCAGTTCCAGTCGGCGAGTTCGGCAAAGTGGGTCTTCACGGGGGCGCCGAGAATCGCCGAGAGATCGCGCTCGACCGTTTCGCAAAGGGTCGCGAGGTCGCCCACGCGCGTCTGCGTGAAGCTCCCGATGTAGAGCTTGAGGGACTTCGACTCGACGATGTTGGGCGACGTCGCGGGAACGAGCAGTTCCCCCGCGGCGTAGTGCGGACGACCTTCGAGGTCGAGCCAGGTGATTTCGTAGAGACGCCAGACGTCGACTCCGCGGAAGTCGTGACGGCCGATTGCGTCGCGGCCGAGACTGCGCGGGATCGGCGTGAGCAGAGACGGATCGTATTGGTTTTCGTAGGTCGTCTCTTTACCGAGAAGTGTACCTTTGGGTTCGGGCATGCGTACGGTCATGGCTGAATGGGAATTTCCGTATGGACAAAGCCGCGGATCCTGCGGCGGGAGAGGAACTATAGCACGGCGAAAGTCCGCGCTCCGCCGTTTTCTGCGGGTTTTCGCGAATGGTTCACTCCGCTCGTTCGGCGAGCACCGCAAAGAGCCCCCAGAGGAGGGCGAAAACCGTCAGAAGCGTCGGAACGGCCGAGACCGAGAGGAGCTCCACGACGCCGCCCGTCAGAAAGGGACCGACGCCCGCGAGGACGTAGCCTCCGCACTGCACGCGCCCGGTGAGCGCCACGAGCCGCTCGAAACCGTCGGTTTTCTTCGCGGGCATCGCGAAGGATTCCGCAACGAAGATTCCCTGCGCAAAGCCCGCGGCGAGCGCCGTGAGGACGAGCGGCAGACGCTCGAGAAAGAGAACGGGAAGCGCGAAGGCCGCGACCGATAGGAAGACGCGGACATTGAAGTCCGGACAAAGCCGCGAGAGCGCGGGCTGCGCGAAGCTTCCCGCGATCGAGGCGATGAGGAGTGTCGTGACGAAGGCTCCGGCCTGCGCGGACGTGAAGCCGTCGGCCGTCAGCGCGGAGGGAAGCCACAGGCTGAGGGTCGAATTGATGGCCGCCTGGAGTCCCGTGATGGCGACGAGCGTGAAAAGGAGCCGGGCAGAGGTGATTCGGCCCGACGTTTCGGGAGCGGCCGTTTCCTTCGGAACGAATCCCTTTCTCAGCGAGAGAAGCAGAAGAAGCGCCGGTAGAGCGGCCGGGGCCCAGACGCGAAGCGACGCCGAAAAATCGGCGGTCGCGGCGAAAAGCTGCGTCGACAGCGCCACGCCCGCCGTGCCGCTCAAGCCGATCAAGGCCGCATAGACGCTCATCATGACGGGCCACTTCTCTTTGAATCCCGTCTTGATGACGGCGGGCATGAGGACGTTCAACTGCGTGATCCCGAAGCCCATGACGAGCGTTCCCGCGATAAACAGAAGGGGGTCGTCTGCGCCGCGGGCCCAACACCCGAAGATGAGAAGGAGAAGCCCCGCGAGGAAGAGCCGTTCTCCCGAGAAGCGCCGCAGCAGACGACTTACGACGGGACTCATGAGACCGAATAGAAAGATCGGGAGCGCCGCGACGAAGCCGTAGACCGCGTAGCCGAAGCCGAGCGTTTCGATCACGTCTTCTGCGACGGGGCCGAGCGCGTTGATCGGCGCGCGCATGACGAGCGCCGTCGAGAGGACGAGAAGGAGAATCCGGCTCACGGGAATGCGACTCCGCTTGCGTTCTGTTCGCGAAGACGGGCGCTTGCGAAGTAGAGCGCGCGGCCTTCACGGCGGAAGATCCCGGCGCGGCTCCAGCGAGAAAGAACGCGGCTCACCGATGCGCGCTCGGCGCGCAGCATGTCGGCAAGGTCGCTTGCGTTGAGGGAAAGCGGGAGCTCGACGGGCGTCTCCGACGGTTCCTCTCCCATGGCGAAGTAGAGCGTCTCGATCAGCATGGCGAGGCGGTCGGCAAGCGGCAGGTACTCCATGACGAGGAGGCCGTCGATCTGCCGTTCGTGCATCACGAGGAAATAGGAAAGAACGTCCTTTTCTAGCGCCTTGTCGGCTTCCAGGGCTTCGCGAAACCGAACGGCGTCGATCACCCGCACGGTTGTGTCGGAGAGAGCTCTGAGAGAGAGTGGCATTCGACGCCCCGCGTGCGTCAGGGCCTTGACGCCGCCCAAAATCGAGCCCGGGCCGAAAAGCCCCGTGAGGAGCCGAAATTCCCCTTGAAAACCAGCGTAGGTGGCAAAGAGTCCTTCGTCAATGCGGGCGACGACGTGCGTGGAGCCGAAGGGGAGCCGCGTGCAGGCGGGAATCACCCTGCGGGGCGCGTCGGCAAAGAGCGGTTCGATCGCTTCCGGCGCGGCGTCGAAAAGCCAGGCTCGGTCGGAACAGATGGAGAGCTTCGGTGCGTTCGTCATGTTTCGTCGGGAAAGTGTGCAGGCTCATTGTATCGGCCGGCCGCTTCGGCAACGATGAGAACTTCTACGGAGCGGCGGAGAAACGCGGTGGGCGGATAAGAAAACGACCTTCGCCGCACCGTAGGGCGGGAAGGTCGAAGATCGATCGGATGTCCGCTCGAGGGCCGAAAGCGGGTTCGGCCCCCGAAAGGAAGCGTCGATTATTCGCCGGCTTCGATGGCCTTGAGGGCGTGGAGCGCGGCCACGCGGCCCGAAGTCATGGCGAAGGACGAGGCCGAACCTTCGCAGCGGAGGTCATAGGACGAGTCGTAGAGACCGCCGATGTCCTGGCCGATGACGTAGAGGTTGCGGATCACGTCGCCCTGCGGATTCTTCGCTTCGAAGTTGGGCGTGACGGTGACGCCGCCCAAGGTGAGGAAGAAGGCGCGGATCGCCTTGAGAGCGTAGTACGGGCCCTTTTCAAGGTTGAACTTCACGAGGTGTTCCTTCTTGCGGCCGAATTCGGGGTCGACGCCCGTTTCGGCGTAGGAGTTCACCTTCTGCATCGTTTCGCGCAGGTTCTTCGGCGGAACGCCGATCTGCATGGCGAGTTCTTCGATCGTGTCGGCCTTGAAGGCCCAGCCGCGCTGCTGGCCGATTTCCCAGGTCTTCGGGAGCGCCTTGAGCGGGGTCTCTGCGAGGACGATGGCGTTGAAGGGAAGCACCGCACCCTTCTGGATCATGCGGTCCATCTTTTCCTGGTCGAAGATCGTGTAGGAGACGCCGCCCGCCGTGGTCATGGCGTTGTAGACGTCGACGAAGACAGAGCCGCGGGATTCGTTGAAGAAGCGGCGGCCGGTGTGGTCCACCCAGAGCCAGGGCTGGGCGAGGGCGCAACGGCCCTGCTTGAGTTCGTCCGGACCCGAGAACTGATTGATCGGAGGAACGTCCGGAAGGTACGGAGCGTTGCCGGCCACGGCGTGCATGCCGGCCACGTGGGCGCCGACGAGACGGGCCATGTTGATGCCGTCGCCCGTGCGGCCGTCGACCACCGGGCCGCGCAGCCAAATCGGTTCGACCATGCCGAGGGCGGAGGAGTCGAAGACGTACTGGGCGAGCATTTCCTTGTTGGCGGCGAACCCGCCCGTGGCGATGATCACCTTGCGGGCGCGCACGATGATCTTGTCGCCCTTTTCGTTCACGGCTTCCACGCCGACGACGGCGCCATTTTCGGTGATGAGCTTCTGAGCGCGCGTCTTCGTGAGGATTTCACCGCCGCGGGCCTTGATGTTGTCGATGAAGCGCTTGATGACTTCGGCGGCGCCGCCCTTGAAGAGGTGCCACGTCATGAGCGATTCGTGCTTGTCGTACATGGTGCGGATACCGCGGAATTCAATGCCCATGTCCTGGATCTCGTCGATCGTCTTCTGCGATTCTTCGATCAGCACGCGAAGAACGGACGGATCGGCGCGGAAGTGATGGAACTGCAGCGCGGCGTCCAAAACCTGCTGCACGGTCGTCTTGATGCCGTGTTCCTTCTGATAGCGCGTATTGACGCCGAGGGAGCCTTCCGGGAAGAGGCCGGCGCCGCCCAAGAAGGCGAGCTTTTCAAGAACGAGGGGCTTGGCGCCCTTGTTCACGGCCGCGTTCGCGGCGGCGAGGCCGCCCAAGCCTCCGCCGATGATGACGAGGTCGACCTTCTTTTCCACGACGGCGGCGAGCGCGGCGGGCACGACGCCCGAGAGGGCCGCACCGGCGGCGGCCGAACCGATCAACTGACGACGGGTGATTTTCATAAGACTTTCTCCTTTGGTCAAGGCTCACCGGGAGCCCATGCGCAAAGAGTAGGGGAGCGCAGCCTGCGCGTCCGTGTGCTCGGACACGTTTTCGGGTTTCTTCGGGGGTTGCCGGAAGGTTCCCGATCGGGAAATAAAAATGCACGACGGACGGGGAAATGCGCCGCCATAAGCAAAAGTGCATAATGACTTCCTGGGACGTGCCCGGGACGTTCGGGATTTCTAGGAGGAGGCGAAAGGGAATCGTCGGAAAAGCTAGGTGAAACCGCGTAGTTTTTCGTTTTTCTTTTTGGTTCAGACAATTTCCTAATCCTGCAACGCAATCCTTTTCTCAAACTCGGGTAGACTACGGGTTAACGTGTATCGACGGCGTTCGCCTTTTTGAAAAACTCTCCCGGCCCTGCCGAGCGAGAAGGAGCGGGCGCCGCGTTCCATTTTTCAGACTTAGGGTTTTCTCTTCGCTTCGCGCCGGATTGGGTCCGTGCGCCCGAAGGGACGGTTGTGGGGTTCTTATGATTTCATTGCGCGCTGCTACGCTTCGCGACCTCGACGCGCTGACTGCGATCGAGGCGGCGAGCTTTCCGCCCGCCGAAGGAGCGAGCCGCGAGAGTTTTGAGGCCCGTCTGAAGGCCTTTCCGGAAGGTTTTTTGATTGCCGAAGCCGACGGTACGCCCGTGGGACTCATCGACGGGATGGTGACGAACTGCGAAACGATCGAAGACCGTCTCTACGAGGACGCCCGTCTGCATGATCCGGCAGGGGCCTGGCAGAGCGTCTTCGGCCTGGCCGTTCATCCCGACTGGCGTCGTCGGGGGATTGCGAGCGATCTGCTCGCCGCCTTCATCGAAAAGGCCCGAAGGGAGGGGCGGCGCGGCGTGATGCTCACCTGCAAGGAGCACCTCATTCCCTTCTACGAGCGTTTCGGGTTTGAAAAGCGCGGCGTCTCGGAAAGCGTCCACGGGGGCGCCGTCTGGTACGACATGACGCTGCGCTTTGAGAAGAAGGAAAAGCGGGCTTCGGAGACGTCCGCGCCCAAAAGACGTCGCGCGCCCCAGCGCTCCGTCATGCGTACGCGCTACATCCGCTTCGGGGACGCCGAAGAGCTCGGCGCCCTCATCCGCACGCGTCGCGCGCGGCTCGGGATGACCCTGGGCGATGCCGCCATCTGCTGCGGCGTGGGCCGGCGTTTTCTCCTCGACCTGGAGTCGGGCAAGCCCACGGCGCAGTTTGCGAAGGTTCTTCAGGTGCTCGACACCTTCGGCATGGGCCTGGCGCTCACCGGCACCGGTGCGAGCTTCACGGAGGAGGATCTGCGCGAAACCACGGTCGAGCGCGGCGAAGTCGTCTGGGAGGCCGAGTTTGAAAAGGGGCTTCCCGATCTTCCCGGGGAAGAAACGGGCGACGGCATTCGGCGCGGTCGTCCGATCGGCGCGAAGAAGATTTCCCCCGTCGCCTGCAAGGTGAAGGTCGTCGACCTCAAACGCGAAGAGCGCGCCCGCCGAAAGGCCGAGCGCGACGCGAAAGTCGAGATCGACGAGGGCGAAAGGAAGAAGTGACGCGTCAGACGGCTCCTTTTCTTTTCTCAACCTGCTATCGTTACTTTATGGAGGGGCGTCCGCACTTCGGGCGCCCCTTTTCCCCAAGATTTCTTGCTTTTTTGCGCTTATGAAAGTTCACGGTCTTCCCACCCGCAGCATCCGTTCTCTGGAAGGCGGCGAATCGGTGGAAATCATCGATCAGACGCCGCTTCCCTTCCGCTTTGAGCGTCGCGTTCTCACGACTTGGGAGGACGCGGTCGAGGCCATCCGCAACATGCGGGTGCGCGGGGCGCCCCTCATCGGCATCACCGGAGCCTGGGGCGTGGTGCTCGCGCTCAAGACCTGTCACGACAACGAGTCGCTTCTGAAGGCGGCCGAAGTCATCCGCAACGCCCGTCCCACGGCGGTGAATCTCTCGTGGGCGGTGACGCGCATGCTCGGAGCTCTTTTGCCGCGCGAGCCCAAGGACCGCTTCTTCACGGCCGTTCGCCTCGCCGAAGAGATGACGCAGGAGGACGTGGAGCGCTGCCGCCGCATCGGCGAGGCGGGGCTCGGCGTGCTTCGCGAACTCTATCAGGAAAAGCGCCGGCCTCTGAACATCCTCACGCACTGCAACGCCGGGTGGCTCGCCACGGTCGACTACGGGACCGCTCTTTCGCCCGTTTATCAGGCGCACGACGAAGGCATTCCCCTTCACGTCTGGGTCGAAGAGACGCGTCCGCGCAATCAGGGGCTTCTCACCGAGTGGGAGCTTCGCGAGCACGGGGTCGCCCACACGCTCATCGTCGACAACGCGGGCGGTCACCTCATGCAGCACGGGGACGTGGACGCCGTGATCGTCGGGGCCGACCGCATCACGCGCCGGGGCGACGTCGCCAACAAGATCGGGACCTACCTCAAGGCGCTCGCCGCCTTCGACAACGGCGTTCCCTTCTACGTGGCGGCGCCTTCGTCGACGGTCGACTGGCGACTCCTTTCGGGCCGCCAGGAAATCGAAATCGAAAACCGCGGCGCCGAGGAAGTCCTCTGCGTGCACGGGATGGAAAAGGGCGGCAAGCCCTCCAATGTCTGGCTCGCCCCCGAAGGAACCCCCGTGGCGAATCCCGCCTTCGACGTGACGCCTTCGCGGCTCGTGACGGCCTTCTTCACGGAGCGGGGCGTCTTCAAGCCCGAAGACCTTTATTCTGGCTTTGCCGATCAGCTGAGCGCGTATCAATAAAGGGGCGAAGATGCGGGAATGGAGTCTTTCCGAGCGCCTCATCGCCGCGGCGCGCGGCATGAACGAGCGCGGCATCAACGTGAACAAGTCCGGGAACGTTTCGGTGCGCGTTGAGCGCGACGGCCGTCCGGGGTTTCTCGTGACGCCCACGGGCGTCCCTTATGCGGCGCTCACGCCCGGGGATCTCGTCTGGATGCCGCTCACGGCGGCTTCGGTCGAGGACCGCGAGGGTGCGCTTTTGCCGTCTTCCGAGTGGTCTCTTCACCGTGCGGTGTACGCGGCGCGCCCCGACGCGGGGGCGGTCGTCCACACGCACTCGGCCTACGCCACGGCGCTCGCCTGCCAAAACGAGGGGATTCCCGCCTTTCACTACATGGTGGCGGTTGCGGGGGGATCCTCGATCGACGTCGTTCCCTATGCGACCTTCGGGACGGAACTCTTGGGCCAGCGCACGGCCGTGGCCCTTCGCGTAAAGAACGCCTGTCTTCTTGAACACCACGGGGTCGTGGCGCTCGGGCCCACGCCCGAAAAGGCGCTCGACCTTGCGGCGGAAGTTGAAAACCTCGCTCGCCAATACGTGATCGTGCGCGGTCTCGGCACTCCACATCTCCTTTCCGACGAAGAGATGGCGGTGGTGATCGAAAAATTCCGCACCTATGGCAAGCAGCCCGCGCGCGACGGGGAGGGAACCCGATGACGGCGCCCGACCGCTGGCTCAGAAAGGACGGCACGGTTGTCTCCTGTACGGAGAGCGTGAAGGTTCTGACCGAAACCTGGGAGGAAACCGAAACGGCTCTGCAGGACTTCTTTGAGGACGCCGTGCTCCTCGGCGTCGCCAAGGCCGAGTGGAAGGCGAAGCTCCACGAGATGATCGACGCGCTCGAGTGCGACTACGAAGAAAAGACGGCCCCCGCCGAGGCGCTTCCCCCGGAAGGGAGGCGTTGACGAAGCCGCCGAAAGGATCGAAAATCCCGATCACAAAGGGAGGATCAAATGTTTGAAATCCAAAAAGTCCGTTGTTTGGCTCTGACGGTCGCCTGCGCGGCGCTTCTTGCGGGTTGCGCGCATCCTCAGCTCATGGAGCCGGGGATGAGTCTTACGGCGGTCGAGACGGAACTCGGCGCTCCGGACGCCAAGGTGACGCTCGAGTCGGGCGGCACGCGCTTCGTCTATTCGCTCCAGCCGATGAGCGAACAGGTCTGGTGGATCGACTTCAATGAAAAGGGCGAAGTGGTCTCGCGGCAAAACGTGCTCGACCGCGAGCACTTCGCGCTCATCCGCCCGGGCGTCGACACGAAGGAAACAGTCTGGAATCTCTTCGGGAAGTGCGCCGAGGAAAGTCACTTCGCGCTCGTCAATCAGGACGCGTGGATGTACCGCTTCCTCGACGAAGGGTTCTTCCACATGGCCTGCTGGGTGCAGTTCGACATGAAGGGCGTCGTGACCGAAGTGGGTTACACGATCGATCCGTGGTGGGATCGGGACGGACTCTTTTTCTGACCCAATCGGGAACCCGATAAAAGACGGGCGCGGGGTGAACCGCGCCCGTTTTCATATCTTCTCGAAAAAGAATGTCCTTACGTCGGATTCGCCAGTGTGCCCCGGACGTAGTCGTCGCGTCCCTTCACGTTCCGCGCGTACGACAGGAAGACGGCGGCAAGAAGCAGGAAAAGGGAATCGTCGTGCAGAGCTGGTATCTCTTCGGCGGCCGAGGTTGGACCGCCCCCATTCTCGAGTACCCCGAGATCGTCCGGATCGGCCGCGCCCACTGAAAGACCGCCGCTCAGGTCATTTTGCGCTGGAATCTGCAGCGTAACATCGCGGTGATCCTGGGCTCGAGCAATCCCGCGCACATCAAGGAAAATGCGGAAGTATTCGATTTTGAGCTCGCGCCCGACGAAATGCGGCGGCTGGCAAAGCTTGAACGGGGCGAAAAGCACGACTGTTATTGAAGCGTGACTTTGAAATCGAAAAAACCGCCTTTCCGAATGGTCCGTCCGGAAAGGCGGGAATCTTGCGCACTGCGGTCAGAGAAGTCCGATCTTCTTGAGCCAGTCTCGGACGTCTCCCTCGAGCCCCCAGGCGGAGCCGCGGATGGTGAGGTGTCCGAGATGCTTGTTGTCGGGAAGGATCTTCAGGAAGTCCTCTTCCGTGTGCATACGGCCGCCGCCTCCGTGGGTGTTGAAGTGCGCGACGGTCTTTCCCTTGAGATCGACGGACTTGATCCAGGTCTGCAGCGCCTGTGCGACGTGGTGCCACCAGGTGGGCGTCCCGAGGATCACGACGTCGTACTTTGAAAGGTCCATTTTCGGCGCGACGATTTCGCGTTCGATTCCCTTTTCGATTTCTTCCTTCACGATTTCGGTGGTCGGACCGTATTCCTCGGGATAGGGTTCCTTCGTCGTCACCTCGTAGAGGTCCGCTCCGGTGAGGGCGCGGATCGTCTCGGCCACCTTGCGCGTATTGCCCGTTTTCGAGAAATAGACGACGGCGATGCGCCGCGTGTTGGCGGGTGTCGCGGTTTCGGCGGCGCCGACGCGGGACGCGAGTACGAACGCGCAGCCGGTCATGAAGACCGTCTTGAGAAAGTTTCGCTTGCTCTGCAACATGGTCATTCTCCCTATGAGTGGATTCGTTTTCCACGTTTACATCCTAAAAAGGGAGGTCCGGCGCTTCGTGCGGGATTCTGGCCGATTTTTGCCGAATTTTTCCAAGAGGCCGTTTTGCGGTCCGATTTCTCCGCGCGGCGAGGTGGAAACGAAGAAAATGATCGCAAGACAAACTTGCCGCGTGCGCCGGGCTCGTCGTTTCGGTGCGTTCTCTTTACATCACGGCGGCGGGCGCAGGGAGCGGTACAAATGATGAGAAGAAATTTTCTGCGGGCGGCCGGCCTCATGGCCGCGGGCGTTTCCTTTCATTCCCGATCGGGAGAGAAAGTCATGGAAGGGAAAGAGGCGGGCCGTCCGATAGCCCTCGACACCACGATCGGCGAACTCCTTCGTCGTCCGGAATTCGCCGGATATGCCGAGTACCTCCTGCCGCTCGAATTCGGCTATCGGGACGACTGGACGATGCGCGACATTCCGCATCTGCTTCCCTACCACACGGGCGTCAACCCCAAGGCTTAGGTGGCGATCCTCAACCGGTTGTCTGATCGGGCTCGACGGGATGAAAAGGTTTGGATCGACCTCGGACGGGAAGACGTCGGACTCTTTGCCTTTCCGGGGCGAAAGGGGGCGCCCTTCGTGATCGTGTGTCCGGGCGGAGGCTTTGCCTACGTGGGTTCGATTCATGAAGGCTTTCCCTATGCCGAAGCCTTCGCGGCCGAAGGCATGAACGCCTTCGTTCTGCAGTACCGCACGGGAAGCGGACGTTGGGCCTGCGAAGATCTCGCCGACGCGATCCTTCGCGTCCGCACGATGGCGGACGTCGACCCCGACGGCTACGCCTTGGCGGGGAGTTCCGCGGGAGCCCGCATGGCGGCCTGGCTCGGCTCTTACGGTACGGAGGCCTTCGGTCGCCGCGCCGCACCGCGGCCGGCCGCCGTCATCATGGCCTACACGGGCCTTTCGGAATGGCAGGAGACCGATCCCGCGACCTACATGATCCAGGGGACGCGCGATGGCATCGCGCCCATTTCTGTGACGGACCGCAGGATGAGGGCGCTCGAGCGTGCGGGCGTCAAAGTCCGCTACGAACGTATCAACGGACTGCCCCACGGATTCGGGCTCGGCACGGGGACCGCTGCGGAAGGCTGGATCGGAAGGGCGACGGCCTTCTGGCGGGAAGCTCGTGAGGAAAACTCTCGGCGGGAAGAACGAAGCTGAGGAAGTCTCGGGACGTTGCCTCCTCTATAACGCCAAAGGCCGCCCGGAGGCGGCCACCAAATTACTTCGTGCGGATCATGATCCAAGCCAACACAAGTACGGCAAGAAGTGCGCCGTCAACATGGACGTCGCCCGTACATATCGTAATTGAGCCTGGTATAATCTCCCACGAAGAGTTAGACAGATGCGGAACCATCCTTAACTCCTCAAACTAATGACAAGCCCGGTGTTGGAGCACTGGGCTTTGTCGTTTTTACACCCTCGGCATTGCTGCGTCGGGGCATTTTCTTCCACCGGGGAACTGCCTGGTAAAAGAACTCTTAAGGAGTTTCGGCGAAGCTTTCGGCAACGACTTGCCCACTGCTAACCTTCGTGGTGCAGACAATTTTACGCAAAGAAGGACCAAAAAAGGCATAGCGCATTTGCGTTATGGTGTCGGCTTTTTTTGTAAAGCTCGCTTTTCACCTTGCCGGTGTGATGTCTCTTTTTTGAGGGGTGGTAACTATGGGGGGCTGGTATGTTGATCTCCGTTATACGTTGTATTGCAAGAGATGACGGTCGTTTCTGTGTTGGCGGCTTCCGTGAAATTTTCTTACATGCGATGAAGTTTCCGCCAAAGATTTATTCAGAAGTCTTCACATCCTTTTTTTTTGAAGTGAAAAATAATTCCTTTACGGGATCTAAAAGGCGGTTAACTTTTCCCTGGTAAATTCTTTTTTCTGGAAATCCTGGAGATTGCGAAAAATCAAATCACTAACAGTTTGTTACTCTAATCCCAAATTGTTCAGCTTTTTTGGGAACGTAATCCCAAAATGTTCAAGTTTTGCGAACAGTACGTAGGTCTAACCTCTATAGCGTCTTTATGGTATGGATTCCTGCCGCCCCAGCACAAATCTAGGCTATTTCCCATAACTGGTAGGCACAGCCCACCGGTTCGATAGCCCAGCCTCAG
>OLGF01002171.1_pt1 | contig 18812 bp, 15 predicted proteins | sample 1604971 | NCBI WGS metagenome assembly OLGF01 (sample SAMEA3888902, study PRJEB22519) | human gut metagenome | biome: human gut; feature: human-associated habitat; material: faeces | place: Denmark | collected 2011 | reverse complement strand
AGGTCAGCTTGTTTGCGCCGGTGCCGCGCACTTCGCCGGACTGAGACACCTGGTTCGTCAGGTCATGGTCGTAGACATCATAGCGGGCGTAGGTGCGGGAAGTGTCCTCATCCCGATAGGTGGAGTCGGTCTTGCTCAGCACGGTCTCCGGGCTGGGGGCGTCGGGGCCGTAGCTGTTGTCGGCAGAGCCGTCCACGATCTTCGGATCGCTCTGCACCACGCCGTTGACCACCTCAAAGAGCTGGTAGCGGATGGCAAACTGATAGGGGGCCTGCTCCAGATAGACATGGATGGTGTAGGTGGTACCGCTCTTGGTCACTTCACCCTCGGCGTAGTCCTCTGCCTTGGAGAAGCTGCCGCTGTACCCCTCAGCAGGGCAGGCGGGAATCTTGGTTACGCTGTTCCACAGGGCCTCCGGCGTGGGATACTCAGACACAGGGCCAACAGAAGTGGTAACGGCGGCCTGCTGTTCGTCCGTCAGATCGACCAGTGTGTAGTCTTTCTGGCCCAGAGCCTTGTAATAATACTCGAAGGTGTAGGAGTAATCGAGCTGAGGAGCTGGGACTACCCGCTTGTACTTGAGCGTAATGGTAGCGCCGTCCTGGGTGTACGCGATCTTATCGGCGGAAGAACTGCTCTCGAAGAAGTTATAGTCGTTTCCGCCGTAGGAGGGATCCATCAGGCTTGCCACGGAGACGGTTTTCTCCGTCTCATTGGTATAAACGGTCTCGGAGCTGCCCACCTTGGTGAGGTCCTTTTCCGTGTCGCCGTCCATCCAGTAGGTGTAGTACTCATGGGTGACGGTGAGCTTATACTTGGGCTGGATGGGCTTGCCGGTCTTGGTGTTGTACAAAACGCCGTCCACGTGGTGGTGGCAGACGGTGCTGTCCTGCTCCTTGGCCACGTACCAGAGCACGCCTACCTCGCCGCTTTTGAGCTGATCAGCGGTCACGTTGAAGTTGTCCCGGACCATCTTCTGGAAGCGCTGGTCCTCCGCACTGTCGCCGGTGAGGCTGGGGGCGGAGTCGATCACGTCGGAGACAGACTTGAACTTTTCCTTGACAGCTTCCACTCCCTCCTTTGTCAGATCCTTGACAACAGAGTCCTCACCGCCCTCCACGAAAGCAGTACCGGTAATTTTGCCCCAGAAGTGGCCGGTGCCGTCCGCCTGATGCTCAGGCAGATAACCCTTGGAAGAGTAAGAGGTCGTGCCGTTCTCATACTGGATCTCCCGATCGATCCGCAGGAAGAACGAGGCCGGATAAGTCTGCTGCTGCTGCTGCACGGTCCAGCTGCCGGAGAACACCACATTGCCCTTCACAGTGCCGGTGATGCCGTCGTTGGAGACGACCCAGGCCTCCTTGTTGCTGGCAGTCCAGCCGGAAAAGACATAGGTGATGCCGCCCACAGTGACCGTCTTCCCCTGGAAATAGGTCTGGTCCACCGTATAGGAAGATCCGTAGGTCACCTTAGCGGGAGCAGGGAGGGTCACGCCGGAGGGGGCACCGGTCCACTGATAGGAGATGTCCAGCTCCGTCTTGTCGGTCACGAAGCGGAAGGTCCGGGTCTTGTATTCCGGGGCAAACTGGGAGTAGTGGAACTCCATGGTGCAGCCATTGTCCTTGGCCGCCTGGATCGCACCGGAGAAGTCATAAGAATGCCTATTGAACTTCAGGGGGGAGGGAGCGCTATCAATGGCCTGGATCTCCTTGGCCTGGTTGTCGCTGGCGTCGGTGAAGTCCGTCACCGGGTTGGAGCCGTCGGTGGCGCCCACAAAGAACATCACAGGCTCGTTTCCGTCCACCTGGATGGAAGTGCGGGGCGTCATCTCCTGAAGGGCCTTGCCGCCCACGGAGTAGTAGATATTCACGTTCTGGGAACCGGTGTCCCGGAAGGTATAGTCACCGGACTGGCCGTCCCGGCTCAGGTAGATGGTGATGGAGTCGCCCTTATTCACGGAATCGCTTTTGCCCTGATAGCCGTCGGCGGTGACGGACACAGAGTAATCAATCAACGTCTTGCGAGGCAGGTCAAAACGGGCTTTTCCGTCGGAGCCGGTGAGTGCGGTCTTGGTTTTGGTGGACCAGTGGCTCACCTCGACCCGGGCATTCTCAATGACGGAATGGGAGCTGGCGTCCCGAACGGTCACGGTGGTGTTATAGTCTTTGCTGTTGGAGGCAGGAGCCGCGGAAGGATCGCTCTCGCCGTCATTTTCAGCGGCTTTGAGCTTGATGGTTTCGCGGACTTCCGTCTCGGTCGCATCCAGGCGGAAGGTGGGCTCGCCGTCTCCGCCGTCCGCATGAGCCTTATAGGAGCGCTCCTGCAGGATGGTGAAAACAGCCTGGCCGTTTTCATCGGTGGTCTGCTGATTCACCGGCTCCTCGCTCCAGGAGTCGTCCCCGGAGTCCCGGTCGTACAAAGAGACGGTGATGCCCTCCAGGGGCTCGCCGGCCTCATCCACCACGGTGATGGTGGCGGTGCCGCTGCCGTCGGTCTCGCCCTCATAGGCCAGTACGCCGCCGGGCAGCAGGCCCAGCACCAGCACCAGCGCCATCAGAGCGGACAGCGCGCGTCTTTTCAAAGTTGCCATTTTCGTTCTCCTTTCCAAATTGGAAGATCGAAATCCATGGCGGCCGGGCTGGCATGGCGGAGTGTCCCGCGTTAGCCCCCTTGCTTTGCGTCCCGCCGTTTCCGGCGGTTTGCCCTTGCAGCGATTTCTACCGGACGGATTTTGCCGTCCTGTCTTGTCCTCCTCCGCCTCGCCGGTATGACGAGCCGGGCCGCGTTCCCCGCAGGGATTATCCGGAAGTTTCCAATGCGCTGTTCATCAGCAGGACCAGTTCCAGCACACTGCGGAAGCTTTCTTCCCGTCCGGTTTCCAGCCAGGATACAGATCCTTGCCAGCTGGTGTTCTGGCGGAAGAGCACCGACACCGTAAAGGTGGCCAGCCTCCCTGTTGCCGTCTGCTCTCCTGCGGGCACGGCTGCCCGCTGGGAAGATGTCCGAAAGGACCGCACGGCGGTAAAGGACTGGGGGAAGTGCGTTTCGTTGAGCAGATCCTCCATGGCCAGGAGGAATTCCACCAAGCTCTCAAAGCGCAGCCCCTCCGCCGGAAGTGCCGGATTGTACAGCCGTCCGCTCAGGACCCGGTGGTGATAAGTATCCACGCACACGGTGGTGGCGCGATACGCGTTACCCCACATCTTATCGATAGCGAATCCTCCTCTCTCCGGTGTTTACGAATGAGAGTATAGCATATGACGGTTACAAAACCGGTTACATTTTCAAGATCCGCTTTCAAAAGCCACTTAAAATATATATAAAAAAGGACATGCTTTTTTGGGGAATCTACACAATTTGCATAGGGTGAAATGAAATACAGAGCGGAGGATGGGCGTAAAATTGGTTACAGTTTAACTGGATGCGGAGCCGGTGGAGCGCGGCTGCCCTGCACCTGCAAAAGCTCAAAAGCGCCGGACTGGTCGCCGGGGAGAAGCAGGGGCAATATGTGCGGTACTCGATCCAGGATCAGCGGCTGTATGCCGTCATGGCGGCACTGAAGGAGCAATACACCTACGCCTGCAAGAATTGCGAGCAGGAGACCGGCGAGGCCAACATTGTAAAGGCAGTGAAAGAACCCGCGCTGCTGCCCGGCAGCTTTGCCTCTGCGGAGGCGGTGGCGTATCTGGCAGCACAGAAATTCGTCATGTACTCGCCGCTGTACCGTCTGGAGCTGAGCAACAACCGTGCCGAGCGCAGCATTAAGCCCTTTGTGATGGGCAGGAAGAACTGGCTGTTTGCCAATACGCCCGTTGGCGCGCAGGCCAGCGCCGTGATCTACAGCCTGATTGAAACGGCGAAGGAGAACAAACTTGACCCGTACAAATACCTTCTTTGGGTTCTGCAGAGTGCACCGGCGCTGAGCGAAGAGGATGCCGCATGGACTGAAAAGCTGCTTCCCGCAAATGCCCCGGAAGAATGCTATATGCCGCTATAATAGAAGACCGCCATCTCGGTGAGCAACAACTGAGATGGCGGCCTTTTTACGCGGGGGGTGACGCTTACTAAATAACGGCAGAATTTGATAAAAAACGCCGAAGAAAGACAGCACAATTCAGCGATTCCGCAAATGATTTTCAGCCGCATTTATGATATATTAAAACACGTTGACCGTCGAAAATGGTCATACCTTAATAAGAGCGGGATCGCACAGTACAGCGCGGTCCATGGCGGCAAAGGCGCTTGCAACTCTGTTTATCCCTGTTTGCAAGTGCTTTTCCATTTTCATTGGACAAAACAGGCATGGCGCGGGGCCGTGCCGCTGTTGAATATCAAAAAAGAAAGAGGAATGCAGTATGGAAATGAAAGTCGATGCGAAGACCGAACGGGTGCGCATCTGGGAGGAACTGCTGAAGGTCGCCAAGCCGGACTCCAAGTTCAGCTGGCAGTTCTCCGAGTTCATCTGTGACTATGAGGGCAGTGAGAAGGGCACCGCCCTACTGACGGCCACGGAGATGTACAAGAATGCAAAAGTCATCTTCATCACCCCCGACAACAACCTGGAGACTCTGCGGGAGCAGGCATTCCGGGATAAGAAGACCGTGGTCATGACCAACTACGGCATCACCCGGGGCTTCTTCCTGATCGCCCCCGGCCAGATCCCCGCGGGCAAGGAAGAGGTCGCCTCTTTGCTGGACGGCGTCTCCCGGTACTGGAAGCATCAGACCCTGGCGCAGCTGCAGGAGTCCGTGGGCCACATCGACATGATGGTCACCGGCGCCTCCGCCATCACTCCCAGCGGCATCCGCTTCGGCAAGGGCCACGGCTACTTCGATCTGGAGTGGGCCATGCTGTCCACCAAGGGCATCGCGGACAACAGCACCGTCATCATCGGAGCCGGCCACGACTGCCAGGTGGCGGACGTGCCCGTGACCGTGGAGGAGTATGACACCGCCATCGACTATATCGTCACCCCCACCCGCATCATCGAGACCCGTCACGAGTTCCCCCGGCCCAGCAAGGGCATCATCTGGAGCCGCCTGGCTCCGGGCATGCGGGAGCAGATCCCGCCCGTCCAGGAGCTGTGGTGCGAAGTCCACTGCAAATGAGCGGGGAGAACCAGACGCCCCTGCTGGAACTGCGGGGGATCACGAAGCTCTTCGGCGGCACGGCGGCCAATGACGCCATCGACCTGATCCTGCACCGGGGCGAGGTATTGGCTCTGCTGGGCGAGAACGGCGCCGGCAAGAGCACCCTGATGAACATTATTTACGGCATCTACCGCCCCGATGCCGGACAGATCCTGGTGAAGGGGAAGGAGACACGGATCACCTCGCCCAAAGAGGCCATGGCCCACGGCATCGGCATGGTCCATCAGCACTTCATGCTGATCGGCCGGTTCAACGCCGTGGAGAATGTGAGCCTCATCAGTCCCAGCGGCTCCCTGTCCCTGCTGAACCAGCGGAAGGTCCGCGCATCCCTGGAGGAGCTGAAGAGCCGCTACGGCATCGAGGTGGACCTGGACTGCCCGGTGGAACAGCTGAGCATCAGCATGCAGCAAAAGATCGAGATCTTGAAGATGCTGTATACGGGAGCGGACATCCTGATTCTGGACGAGCCCACCGCCGTGCTGCTGCCCCAGGAGTGCGAGGCGCTGTTCGCCATCATCCGCCACATGACCCAGCAGGGAAAAGGCGTCATCTTCATCAGCCACAAGCTGGATGAGGTGCTGCAGATCAGCGGCCGCATCAGCGTCCTCTCCCATGGCCGGGTGACCGGGGAGACGGAGACCGCCGGGGCCAACAAGGACCAGATCGTGCGGATGATGTCCGGCGACGATCTGCCGGATCTGACCTCCTATGTGAAAAAGCCGCCCATGGCGGAGGCCGTCATGACCTGCGCGGCGCTGGAGGCCCGGGATGACCGGGGCGTCCAGACCCTCAACGGCGTGGACCTCACCGTTCACCGGGGCGAGATCGTGGGCGTCGCCGGTGTGGAGGGCAACGGCCAGAGCGAGCTGGCCGAGGTGCTGGCGGGGGTGCGCCCCGCCGCGTCCGGCAAGATCTCCATCAATGGGCAGGAGATGAACCGGCCCGCCGCCTTTATCCAGGCGGGGGTGGGCTATGTACCCGCCGACCGCAACGCGGTGGGTACGGTGCCTGATTTTCCCCTGTATGAAAACTGGCTCCTCCGGAACCCCCACTATCCGAAAAAGCACGGCCTGACGGACCTGAAAGCCGTCCAGACCCAGACCACGGCGGCCATGGAGGCCTTTGACGTCCGCACCTCCGGCTGCCAGGAGCGCAGCGCCAACCTGTCCGGCGGCAACCTGCAGAAGTTCATCCTGGCCCGGGAACTGGAAAACACGCCCCAGGTCCTCATCTGCTCCTACCCCACCCGGGGACTGGATGTCAAGGCCGCCTGGTCCGTCCGGCAGCAGATCATCCGGGCCAAGGAGCAGGGCACCGGCGTGGTGCTGTTCTCCGGTGACCTGGAAGAGCTGTTCGCCGTGTCCGACCGGATCGTGGTCCTCTACCGGGGGGCCGTGATCGGCGAGGTGCAGCCGGAACACGCGGTTCCCCAGGACGTGATCCTGCTGATGATGGGAGGCAGCGTATGAAAAAAGGACTCAATACGAACCTCCGGGAAAACTTGGCCCATTACCAGCAGCTGGGCTGGGCCAGAAAAGCCCTGATTTTGCTTTTGAGCGTGGCCGGGGCCATGCTGGTTGGCTCCCTGCTGATCCTGGCGGTGAACGCTGACCCGCTGGAAGCCTACTACTATATGCTCATCCGGCCCCTGACCTCCCTCACCTCCATCGGCGAGGTGGCTATGTACTTCACGCCGCTGCTTCTGGTGGGCCTGGGCGTTTCCTTTACGTTCCACGCCAAGCTCAGCAACCTGGGCGGCGAGGGCCAGATGCTGATGGGCGCATTGGGCATGACGTTGATGGGCGTCCCGCCCATCGGCGACAAGCTGGGGATGTGGTCCCTGCCCACCGGTATCCTGCTGGGCATCGTGCTGGGCGCCGCCTGGTCCGCCGCCGCCGGATTCTTCCGGGTGAAGTTCCACGCCAGCGAGATCGTGGTCACGCTGATGCTGAACTACACTGCCGAGCAGTTCATCAGCTACATGGTGTTCTATCCCCTCCGCAGCGGCGCGGAGCCCCAGTCCGCCAAGATCGCCGCTGCCCTGCCCAAGCTCTACCAGGGCTCCCGCATCAACCTGGGCGTGGTCATCGCCCTGGCGCTGACGGTGGTCTACGCCGTGGTGATCCGCCGGACCCGCTTCGGCTATCATCTCCGGGCCCTGGGCGGCAGCCAGCGGGCCGCCGAGTACAGCGGCGTGAATAAAAACCGGTACTACTTCCTGGCTATGCTCATCAGCGGCGCGTTCTGCGGCCTGGCGGGCGCCGTCCAGATCAGCGGCAACACCCGCCGGCTGATGGAGGGCGTGGCCGGTGACTTCGGCTTCAGCGGCATCGTGGTGGCCATGCTGGGCAGCCTGCATCCGGTGGGCATCGTGATCGCGGCGCTGTTCATGGCGCTGATCTCCGCCGGTTCCGTGACCATGCAGGTCAAGACCGGCATCCCCGTGTCCTTCACCAGCGTGCTGGAGGCGCTGATCGTGCTGTTTATCCTGCTGGGCATGGCCGTCAGCGCCGCCCAGAGCAAACGAAAGAAGGTGGGCTGAAATGGATACGATCTTGTCCGCCTCCTTCCTGACGGCGCTGTTCGCCTCCGGCGTGCGGCAGAGCATCCCCCTGATCTACGGCTCCGTGGGCGACGCCGTGTCCGAGCGGGCCGGCGTCATGGGCATTTCCCTGGAAGGCGAGATGCTTTTCGGCGCGTTCTTCTCCTACCTGGTGGCACTGCGTACCGGCAGCCTCTGGACCGGCGTTCTGGCCGGGGCCGCCGCCGGGATGCTCAGCAGTCTGATCGTGGCGGTGTGGTCCGTGTGGCTCCGCCAGGACCAGTCCATCATCGGCATCATGTTCAACATTCTGGCCGTGGGTTTTACCAACTTCCTCAACCGCATGATCTTCGGCACCTCCAATGCCAACATCACCATTGAGACGTTCCAGCCCATCGCCATTCCGGGCCTGTCCCGCATCCCCGTCCTCGGTGAGATTTTCTTCAATCAGAATATCCTGACCTATCTCTCCGTGGTCCTGGCGGCGGTGGTCTTCTGGGTCTTGCGAAAGACCAAGCTGGGCTTGCAGCTCACCGCCGTGGGGGAGAATCCCAAGGCGGCCCAGGCCTCCGGCATTCAGGTCTACCGCTTCCGCCTGGCGGCCTATATGTTCTGCGGCTTCCTGGCCGGCATCGCCGGAGCGTCATTGACCCTTGGCTCCGTGGGCACCTTTACGGAGTCCATCTCCGCGGGCCGCGGCTTCATCTGCCTGGCCATCGTCATCCTCTCCCGCTGGAACCCCTTGGCGGCCCTGGCCACCTCCTTCGGCTTCGGCTCCATCCAGGCCCTGCAGATCCGCTTGCAGGTACAGGGCTCCGCCCTGCCGTACCAGGTGTTCGTGGCTCTGCCGTACCTGGTCACCATCCTGGCCCTGGCCATCGGCGGCCACAATATCCGCGCGCCCCGGGAACTTGGCGTTCCCTTTGATAAAGAAAGCCGTTAAACGGCAATTTCCCATATTGATTTGGAGGTACAACATGAAAAGAATTTTGACCCTGACCCTGGCTCTGGCCATGTCCTTGAGCCTGCTGACCGCCTGCGGCAGCTCCAACGATTCCGCTGCCCCCAGCGGAGACGACGGTTCCGACGCCGCCGGAGAGACTGTCACCGACCGCAGCACCGTCTCCAAGATCGCCGTCCTGCTGCCCGGCTCCATCACCGACGAGTCCTGGAACCAGACCGCCTATGAGGGCCTTCAGCAGATCGAGGAAATGGGCTACGAGACCGCCTATACCGAAAACGTGGGCTCCAACGACATGGAGGCCGTGTTCCGCAGCTACTGCGAGGAGGGCTATGACTTCGTGATCGGCCACGGCGCCCAGTACGGCGACGCCTGCTGCCGCGTGGCGGAGGACTATCCCAACGTGAACTTCTTCATCACCGGCAATGCCCCCGAGGATGTACCCGAGGACGAGCTGCCCGCCAACATCATGTTCGCGGACTACCGTGAGTGCGAGGGCGCTTACGTCTGCGGCGTTGTGGCCGCGCTGATGACCCAGAGCGGCAAGGTCGGCTATGTGGGCGGCGGCAACAACACCACCCAGCAGTCCGATAAGAACGCCTTCATCGACGGCGTTGCCAGCGTTTCTTCCGACATCGAGGTCAAGACCGTTATCACCGGCACCTTCGACGACTCCGCCCTGGGCAAGGAGACCGCCATCGCCATGATGGAGGACGGCGTGGATGTGATCCTCCAGACCTGCGACCACACCGGCCTGGGCGTGCTGGAGGCTTGCAGCGAGAAGGGTGTTTACTGCCTGGGCTACACCAGTGACCAGTCCAGCCTGGTGTCCGACGGCCTGTGCCTGACCTCCATGATGGTAGACATCCCCCGCATGATCTCCTCCCAGATCGACCTCATCAAGGCCGGCGGCTACGGCGGCCAGTCCTTCCCCGGCCTGCACGACGGCGTTGTCAGCATGGCTCCCTTCAGCGACAAGGTACCCGCCGACGTGGCCGAGAAGGTCAACGCGGTGGTGGACCAGATCAAGTCCGGCGAAGTGGTCATCACCCCCAACTACAGCGAGAACTGAATCCGCTCCTGAAGCGGAAAACAGCCCCGGAGCATAGGGCGGTGTCCGTAAAACAGTTGATCCTCCGTATGGTTACGACCATACGGAGGATTATTTTCTGGTGCGCCCGGCATGGGCAACAACTAGGTGGTGAAAGACCACTACGCGCTCGGCAGTAGGAAGCGTTAGCCGAAGGCAAGGGTATCCATCGTGAGGAGGAATCAGAAGGAAGCCGGATGACAAGGTGAGGAGCCTGGGCGGGCAAACTCCTGAACCGACGAACAGAAATCACATAGTAGGCCGCACAGGGACGGATGAGTGTGCCAGACAACACAAAGTCCAATGCTGCCCGAATCCCGTGCGGTAAATGTGGCGGTTACATAGGCAAGAGATGGAAAGAAAGCCGGACTGGCTGCCCGGCTTTCCTGTCCAAATTTATTGTAATAGGAGGTCAGTGTGTTGAACGCAGAATACCAAGGAAACGAAGGCTTCCTGCAAAGAGATAGTGTGGAACACAAAGGGTATGCAGAAGCGCAGAGCACTGACCGCAGAGAAGGGAGAGAACGAGACGGTGCAAGCGACCTGCTGGAAGCAATACTGGACAGGAATAACCTGAACAGAGCTTACAAGCGGGTCAAGAGAAACCACGGAGCAGCGGGAACCGACGGAATGACCGTAGAGGAAGCCCTGCCGTGGTTAACGGAACACAGGAAAGAGCTTTTGCGGAGTATCCGGAACGGTAGCTATAAGCCCAGTCCGGTACGGCGGAAGGAAATCCCGAAACCGGATGGCGGAGTGCGAAAGCTGGGAATCCCCACGGTGGTAGACCGTGTGATTCAGCAGGCAATCGCACAGAAGCTGCAAAGCATTTGGGAGTTGTTGTTTTCAGACAGCAGCTATGGCTGCCGTTCAAAACGGAGTGCCCAGCAGGCAATTCAGAAGGTAAAGGAATATGGGGCGGAAGGATACAGATAGGCTGTATCGGTAGACCTGTCCAAGTATTTCGATACGCTGAACCACGAACTGCTCATGAATCTATTGCACAAACAGATACAGGATATGCGTGTACTGCGCTTAATAAAGAAGTATAAGAAGTATCTGAAAAGCAGAGTCATGGAGAAAGGTGTAATTTGCAAAACCGAAGAAGGGTCGCCGCAGGGCGGGCCGCTATCTCCTCTGCTGGCAAACCTCTACCTCAATGAATTTGATTGGGAGATGAACAGCAGAGGGGTAAAGCTGGTACGGTATGCAGATGACATTGTGGTGCTTGCCAAAAGCAAGCGTGCAGCAGAACGCCTGTTGGAATCCTGCCGGAAGTATCTGGAAGGCAGGCTGAAACTGAAAATGAACACAGAAAAGAGCAAGGTGACCAGTATCTTCGCACAGAAGAAATTCAAGTTTCTTGGATTTTGTTTGGGCAAGAATGGAAACGGTATCTTTATCCGTGCACACCGAAAGTCTCTTGCCAAGGCAAAGGAAAGGCTGAAGCTCCTCACAAAGCGCAACCGTGGACGCAATGTCCGAGCTGTAATGCAGGAAGTGAAAGTGTTCATCCGTGGCTGGATCGGCTACTTTCGAGCAGCGGACATGAAGCGGACGCTGATGTCCTGGGATGAATGGATGCGGCGTAGGTTCCGGATGTACATCTGGAAGCAGTGGAAGACGCCCAAAACGAAGGTGGCCAACTCAAGAAAGCTGGGCGTCCCGGCTGACAAGGCCTACCGGTGTGGAAATTCCAGACTTGGTTATTGGCGTATCGCCGGTAGTCCTCTATTGCAATGTTCCATTACAAACGAAAGACTCGCAGCAGCGGGATACTTTAGCATCCTCAGCTACTACGAGTCCTTGCACTTATGCGGTTGAACCGCCGTGTACCGGTCGGTACGCACGGTGGTGTGAGAGGTCGGCTCTCTATTTATGAGAGCCTCCTACTCGATTGATACAGAGGTCTTGCGGGTAGAGACCGCTGTAACGAAAGGGCTCGATTCAGTTGTCCCCCATGGTGTAGACCGTATCCCAAAAGCGCAGGTCAAAATAGCAGCACTTTTCAAAGATCTCACAGAGGTACGCTGTTGTTTTGTCATCGATAGACCCGCTAAGTGCGTCGATCCGGTCAATGAGCATCTGGTTGGTTCGCCGGTAGCTTTCTGAAACGTAGCCCGCGAACCACGCGCCGTAATGCTCATTGTGAAGTGCCTCCGGGCATCGATTAACTATCTTTTCCGCCACATACGCATAGCTCCAGGAGCAGTTCAGAAGCGTCACCAGTCCGGTCAGCACATCCCCGGCCTGCGCCTCCCATAGCATATAATGAGTATAGGCGTTGTTGTCGATATGAGTACGGGCGCTGCGGATCTCATCCTCCGTAATGCCAAGGCGCTTCATATACGGAATGTGGGTGCGGAAGGTCTCGCCGATGGTGTCTGCCAGCTCCTCACTCAGGAAGCGGATCTGCTCGAAATCGTCAGCCTTCTGGATGATCGCCGCAAAGATCTTCACATAATCCCTGAGGTACAGATAGTCCTGAAGCATATAATACCGGAACTTTTCCAGCGGCAGCGTACCATCCGCCATCTGCGTCACAAACGGATGGCTAAGATACCGGGGCCAGATTTTTTCCGCCCGGGCATAGAGTGTTTGTGAGAGCTTCACGCTGTTCTTTGTGTTCATTTATGGGCGATGATCGCCACATAGCCGCCGCTCTGGTAGCCGGGGACCACATCCTCCGCGTCCTCGTTGGTGTACATGGGGTTCTTCAGCAGCGTCTGATAGAAGTCAAAATCGTGAAAGCCCAGCGCCTTGAGTACGTCGATCTTCTCCTCCGTGGAATGCCACACACCTGCGCAGCACAGCTCGTGGGGATACGGCAGCTTGGGCATAACGCCGTTGAGGAACGGATGGTCAAAGGTACCCACTTCTTTTGCCAGCAGATACATGAAGCCAAATGCGCTTTCCTTGGGGACGTCCAGAGAAATGAACGTGCCGTTCGGTTTGAGCGCCTTCTTGCAGACGTTAAACGCCCGGGTCAGATCCTCCATATAGCTGGAGCTGCCGTTGAGGTAGATCACGTCATAGGCGTTCTCCTCCAGCTCGACATCCTCGATCGCGCCGAAGGCCACCACGTTCACGCCACGCTTCTCTGCGATGGCACCCATGTCGCGGGAGGGCTCAATGCCTTCGATACCGCTGCAATCGATCATGCTCTCGAACAGGCCGCTGCCGCAGCCCACGGAAAGCACGCGCTTACCCTGAATATCACCGAGCACCTTCTGGAACAGGCGAAGCTCACTTTGGAACAGGTTTTCATTTTCCATAAACCAGGCATCGTACTGTGCCGCATAACCGTCAAATTTAGGTTTCATTGTCAAAGAGTCCTTTCTGATTTTAGAATTTCAAGTTTAAGGGGGTTCTTTGTCGTTGTTTTTGGTTCAAACCCATTGAAAATGTTTGCTTGCGGAACCGTCTTGTTAAGTGTATCACAAGTCAGTTCTACCTGCAACGCCATTCTTGCGGCCTGCAGCTTGCACAGTGGTATTTGAAAATATTTTAGGTTCTGGATAACGGCTCTGGCAGCTTTGCTAACGAGGTGGAAGCAACTGCGATGATGGACAAATGTGCCTGCGGAGCCATGTTTTTCGTGCCATTTGTGGCATGATGGCGAACGGTTAAAATGTTGTTTGCCTTAAGTCTTCCCTTAACAATAACCGTAAATGATGCGGCCGCGTTCATCCCGCGCCTTCGTATACCGGGCCTCAAAACGTCCATCTGCCCGCTGACGGATATTGCTGCCTGTGCGCATGGAAAAACCCCCCCTTTCGTGGTCATTCGATGGTTATTTGAGCATTTTAATTGGTTCTCATTCCATCATGCAACCACTGTTTTTACAAGAACATTCTGAGATGTGCTAAGAATTTTGATTTTTTGGAAAAAATATACCCATCGCATTCATGGTCAAAAAGACGGGACGCCCTGCTTCAAAGGCATCCCGTCTTTTTTTCAGGAATCTTTTTTCACCGGAAGCGGCCAGCGCGGCTGTCCACGCTTCATAATCCCCGTCTGCGGACCAACGTGTCGGACTCACGTGAGTTTTGTCCGGGCGATCAGCCCTCCTGGAAGCAGGAAAAGGCCGGGTAATAGCGGAAGGGCACCGGATCCCCCAGGGCCGCCGAGCGGTTTTTCAGGATCTTCAGCTCCAGCTCTCGGGGATCTTTGCGTTTTTCTTCATCAAGGTTGAAGGATCGGCTGCCTGCTCCTCTTGCCTGCAATCCCAATAGTACGTCTGCTGAGTAATCAATACCACCAGATTCCTTGAAAGCGGACATGGAGACTTCCAGGTTGTAATTCTCCCGGTTGAAGGAAGAGATGGCCAGAATGGTCAGGGAATACGTCCGGGAAAGCTTTTTCAGGGCGCAGACGATCCGGTCCAGGTTCTGCTTGTCGGTGAAGTGGACGTCCACCGGGGCGATGATCTGGAGGTAGTCGATGAGCACCACCGGCGTCACCCCCGTCTGGGCGATATGCCGGGCGATCTCCCCGGAGATGTAGGCAAGACCCGTCTCGTGGTCTCCCTCCCGGAACCACAGGTGGTTGCCGTAGGCGGCGTAGGTGTCCTTGGCGGCCGCCAGATGGGCCTGTTCCTGGGGGGTGTAGAAGCGGTAGCGCCGTCCGTCCAGGACGCCCCGGACAGTTTTGGCCAGAGTCCGGCCCCGGGAGGTGTCCGAGAGGAAGCTCTCCCGGGAGATGGACCGGGCCATCAGCTCGAAGGCCGTCATCTCCAGGGAGAACACCAGCACGTCCCTCCTCTGCCGGGCCAGGGCGTCCGCCATCTGCATGCAAAAGGCGGTCTTACCCAGGGAACTGACGGCGCCCAGCACATATAGCCCATCGTAAAAGCCGCCGTCCAGAGCCTTGTCCAGGGTGGGAAAGCCCGTGGACAGGGGCGGGCGCTGGGCCTGACGGACAATGTAGGCGTCCAGCGCATCCATCTGTCCGGCTGCGCAGAGGGTTTTGTACGGAGGGGGCATGTGCGCCAGGCAGGCATCCGCCTGGGCCCGCAGGAATGAGGCGGTGGCGTCCCGGTCCGCTGTCAGGCTTTCGTTGAGATCCTTCCCCACCGGCACCGGATCGCACCGGTACAGCCAGGGAAATTCAGCGGTGAGGGCTTCCGCCCAGGCGTTTCCGGCCTCGTCGTTGTCCGGCACCAGGGCGATGGGAACTGGCCCCGGCAATGTCCGCAGAAGAGCTGCGATCTTCTCTCGGTTTCCGGCGCCGTTCATGCCCGCGCACCGGAAGCCCAACTCCTCGGCGGAGAGGGCATCGAAGGTGCCCTCCGCCAGAAAGACCGGGGTATCTTCCCCGCAGGCCGTCAGCAGCTCCGGCTGGAACAGGGGCGAGGGCTGGCCCTTTTCGTTGAGGTAGCGCTTCTCCCCCACCTCCCGGCGGACGACGCGGCTTTTTTCACAGGGCAGCACCACGCACTCCCGCTCCTGATCATAGCCCAGGGAAAAGCGAGAGACGGTTTCCGGGGAGAGTCCCCGCTGGGTGAAGTAGTTGGTTTTCCCGGCATCCGCGGCGCAGCGGGCGATGTAGGCGGCGTGATCCTCCGGCAGGGACGGGGTTGGCTGCGGCGCCTGGTCCTGTTTCCGGGGAACGGATACCGAATGGGATGCGGCCGGAGCCGGCGGCCGGCGGTCAGGACGGCCCCATTTTTCCCGGGCCAGCGCCAGGGCCTCCCCCGATGAGGCGAGGTGGTTGTCCAACATCAAAAGGTCGAAGAGGTCGTAATCCGCCTGACAGGCGAAGCAGTGGACTTTATATCGCTTGGAATCGTAACCCATGGAGGGGTTCCGGTCCAGGTGGGTTGGGTTCAGGCAGTGGAACCGCTTGGCGGGATTGATCCCCCGATCATAGAGGTAGTCCAGGATGTGAGGCCGCAGGTCGTCGAAGTTCTCTGCCATGGGGCATCCCTCCTTTCATGAGGTATTATAGCACACCGGGCTCGGCGGAGCGTGGTTCGCCGTGACCCGTAATATATCTTAGTATATCTATAAGGGGAAAAAGGGAGAAGTGGGACGGAGCGTAGAATAGTTGGAAAAGTTTCGCAGAGATTGGAGAAAATGGCAGATAAACCTGAAAAAAAGTTTGGAAAAGCGGGATGAAGGGGTGGAGTGGTCTGCCGGGATCTGCACGGGGTAAAGTCGTGATAGCACGGGATGAAGTTGGGATTTGCACGGGTGGAGGTCGTCTCAGCACGGGTGGAAGTCGGAATCGGACAAAAGTTTTTCCGCCGGCAGGGATGGTTTTCCTCATTTGTGGAGGGTGCGCGCGCCGTGCGGACATGGTGCTTGAGGTTGTTGCCTGGACACGGACAGTCAGGCGGGGTGTGGAAGAGGCAGCCGGGAATGTTCCACGACTGCCTCTTTGTATGGGGGATTGCCGGGGGAAAGTCAGACGTGATCTCGTGCAGCGCTTCCGGGAGTCAGGAGGGCTCCGGTGTCTTTCTCCGGCGTTTGTTCCGGCTTTCCAGCTGCCGGGTGGCCTTGTTTTTTTCCAGCTTCTGGATGTAGTCGGTCATGGTGTCGTCCACGCCAACCGTCATCTGTCCTGCCATGAAGGTGTTGATGTTGTCGTATTCAAAGGACATCTGCAGGGAGCCGCCGGAGATGCTCTCGATCTCCTCCACGGCTTTGTTGAAGGGGCGCATGATGGCCTCGTCGTAGTTGCGGTTCTTGACCTCCTCCTTGGTGGGCAGGCCGATGTACTTGACGATGTCCTCCACCCGGACGGTGAAGGTGTTTTCCCCGCTGAGGGGGGCTTTCCGGGCCCGGTAGAAGAGGTAGAAGGCCATCCGGTAGGCGTTCTCGCTCAGGTGGCCCATCCAGTCCGGAATCAGCTGATAGTACTGGGTGAGGAAGTGGCGCACGTTCTCCGCGAAGGCGATGCGCACTTCCCCGGTGTATTTTTTGATGGCCGCTTCCGTGGCAAGATGGGTGGTATAGAAGGATTCGAAGTATTTTTTGAAGGACTCCGCCGTGAGCTTCACCCCGGTGATGGACTGCACGTCCTTTTTCAGCTGGCGGTAGGCCGCGTCCCGGGATTTCAGGCCCGCCCAGTCCATGTACTCCGTGATGTTGAAGGTGACGGCGTTGTCCCGCCAGTTCTGGGTGTTGCCCTTCATGAGGGTGTACACCAGCAGCCGGTGGGCCGTCCAGGAGAGGTTGCGGGTGTACTCCTGCACCGCCTCGAAGATCAGGGTCATCTCATAGTCCTTGTTGCGGTAGCGGATGTTCTGGTTTCCGTAAGCGTCCGGCTCGGAATAGGTGACGGTGATGCCGTTGGAGGCCGGGTGGAACTCCCGCCCCCGCTTCATATTGGCCCAGACGCCGCAGATGAAGTAGGTGGCCGGGGAGTTGCCCAGCAGGTCGTATTCCGTTTCGATGTGGGCCGCCAGCGTGGTCTCGTACAGGTCCAGCAGCGTGGAGGCCAGAGCCACCGTGTCCGGGGCGGCTTCCTGCACGGTCTGGGAGATCTTCTCCGGCGTGGTGAGGTCGTGGGACTCGAGGTACAGGTCCAAAAGCGGGTAGATCCGCTGGAAGTCGTACTGGGCCAGCTGGGATTCAAAGGTCTTCTTCTCCCCGGCCATGGGGGAGAGCTTGGCATAGGTTTGCAGCATCTCCTGGAACTCGTCGGTCTCCAGAAAACGCTGCGGGGCCTCGTGGAGATCCCCGATGGGCTCCGACTGCTTGGGCATGGAAACGCCCTCCTTTCCTGGTGTGGGCGGAAATGATCGGTTTGCTGCATTATAGCATAAGGAAGAGGGGAAATTCAAGGAAAAGGGGCGGGGATCGGCCGGTGGCGGCAGCGGCGGGGGATCTTTCTGGCCATCAGCCTGGTGATGAATCTGGGGCTGCTGTTTTTCTTCAAATATTTCAATTTCTTTGGCCAGACCCTCACCGCCCTCTGCCGGGCGGTCTCCATTCCCTGGTCCGTCCCCGTGCTGGACATCATTTTGCCGGTGGGCATCTCATTTTATACCTTCCAGACCCTCAGCTACACCATCGACGTCTACCGGGGAAAGCTGGCCCCGGAGCGGGATTTCGTCACGTTCGCCCTGTTTGTCTCCTATTTCCCCCAGTTGGTGGCCGGGCCCATCGAGCGGGCGGAAAACCTCCTGCCCCAACTGAAGGAGGAGCATCCCTTCTCTTATGACAACGCCGTCTCCGGGCTCAAGCTGATGGCCTGGGGCTTTTTCAAAAAGTGCGTGGCCGCGGCCTATCTTGCCATGTGGGTGGATCCGGTGTACGGCAATGTCACGGCATATTCCGGCGGCGCCCTGGTGGTGGCCACCTGCGCCTTTGCCCTCCAGATTTACTGTGATTTCGGCGGTTATTCCGATATTGCCCGGGGCTGCGCCCGCATGATGGGCGTGGAGCTGATGGTGAACTTCCGCTCGCCGTATTTCTTTTCCCATTCCATTGGGGAGTATTGGAAGCGCAATCATATTTCCCTGAGCGAGTGGTTCCATCAGTATGTCTATATTTCCCTGGGGGGAAACCGGAAGGGAAGGCTGAAAAAGTACTGCTTTTTGACGGTGACGTTCTTCCTCAGCGGCCTTTGGCACGGCGCTGCCTGGACCTTTGTGACGTGGGGCCTCTTGCAGGCGGTGTATCTCATCGGAGAGGATCTCGTGCGCCGTATCCGGCCGGATACGGGAAATACCCTGAAGCCAGGGCATTTCCATCACGTTTTGTCCATTCTGCGGACGTTTGCCCTTTCCTGCTTTTCCCTGATCTTCTTCCGGGCGGGTTCCATGGGCGATGCCCTCTATGTGGTCCGGCACCTTTTGGACGGACTGGCAAATCCCCTGGCCTATGGGAAGGCTGCTTACTGGGCGGTGTCTCCCGGCACCGTTTCCCTGGCGGCAACGGCGCTTTCCGTGGCGCTGCTCTTTGTCTATGATTTGGCGGATGAGCATGGCGGCGCTATCGCCGCCGTCTCCCGCCGGCCGCTGGTGATCCGGTGGTGCGTGTATGTGGGATTTTTGCTGATGCTGGTGATGCTGATCCCACGGGAGACGCCTGCCCCGTTCATCTATTTCCAGTTCTGAGG
>OLGF01002166.1_pt1 | contig 18845 bp, 20 predicted proteins | sample 1604971 | NCBI WGS metagenome assembly OLGF01 (sample SAMEA3888902, study PRJEB22519) | human gut metagenome | biome: human gut; feature: human-associated habitat; material: faeces | place: Denmark | collected 2011 | reverse complement strand
AACCTATGACCCCCTGCTTGTAAGGCAGATGCTCTCCCAGCTGAGCTATGCGACCGTTTTCCTTTCGACGAGATTTAGTATACTATGTTTTTGTTTTTCTGTCAATACTTTTTTTAATTTTTTTTATTTTATTATTTATTTTTTTATTATAAATTTCGAAAGCCCTCTATTTTTCAGCATTTTTTTCATATATATTTTTTTAAAATTTTAAAATTTCAGATATTTTTTATTATAATAAAAGCGTACCTAAGGTTTCTAACAAAAATAAAATTGAAATTTAAGTACGATTCTTAAAATTTCAGTTTTATTTTTAATAGAAAAAACAAAAAAGGTCTTTCGACCTTTTTAATATGAATTCATATTTAATATATAAAAATTCAAGTTAGTAATTATTTTTTGTTTACTAAATCTTTTAATGCTTTTCCAGCTTTGAATACTGGAGCTTTTGATGCAGGTATTTTTATTTCTTCTTTAGTTTGAGGATTTCTTCCTTTTCTAGCAGCTCTTTTTCTAACTTCGAAAGATCCAAATCCAACTAATTGAACTTTATCACCTTCTACTAAAGATTCTGTAATTACGTCTACAAATGCATTTACAGATGCTTCAGCACTTTTTTTTGTTTCTCCTGTTTTTGCAGCGATTGCTGCGATTAAATCAGCTTTGTTCATTTAAATTACCTCCTAATAATTTGTGTTATGTAGTGCTTTCAAATGCCTACTAAATCTTATATTCGCCAATTTTTACTAAAATCCTTCTTTTTTTTATTATTTTTTTCTTGAAACCTAATTCTCTCTAAGCATATATGGTTTTTTTTACCATTTATGTCTTGTTTTGAATATTCAAATTATCTATATATACCAAGCTTTTCAAGTACTTTATATATCTTTTGACCATAAGGAATCATAAAAATTTCTTCCTTAGATAAAATTTTTAGTGCTACAACTGAAATTGCATAAATAACCATTGCAAATATAATTGCTATTATTGTTGCCAATGCTTGTGATATTATTCCTAAAAGTACATTATATATAAATAATGAACAAATTGACATTATTACTGTTGCAATTATTGGTTTTATTAAGAAATTGCCTATTCTTAAATTTAGCTTTATATTTTTTCTTAATGTAGTAAATGCTATTGAAAAAGCTACCATATGGCAAACAACAGAGCCAATAGCTGCTCCATTCGCCCCAAAAGATGGGTTAGAAACTAAAAGCAAGTTAATAACTAGTTTAGCAAGCATTCCACATCCTAAAGAAATCGCTGGTATCATAACTTTCCCAATTCCTTGTAACGTTCCATTAATAGTCTGATCTAATATTGTAAATATTATAGTAAGTGATGATATTTGTAGTAGTAAAGCTCCTTCTGGTTGTGCTGGGTATAGTAAATGTAAAATTGGATCTGCAAATACCATCATTCCAATTGTACATGGAAGTCCAATAAGCATACTAGCCATTAAAGAAAATGAAACCCTTTTAGTTGTAGTTTCTTTATCTCCACTTGCAATCGCCCTAGATATTGTTGGTACTAATGCTGTTGCAAATGCAATATTAATTGAAAGTGGTAGCGAAGTTAAAGTATCTACCTTTCCTCCTAAAATTCCATATTGTGCCTTTGCATCTCTTTCTGTCATAAATTTCTTTAATCCACTTACAACTGTAAACGAGTCTATATTCTTATTAAATGATGACATTATTGAACTTAATGACATTGGTATTGAAACACTTAATATTTTTTTTACAATAGTTTTTACATTTTGATACTTATAATTTACTGTTTCTTTTAACTCGTTTCTTCTTTCATTTCTTGTCATTCTATAAAATCTAACCAAATACATAAAGCTCATAAAGATTGAAAGAGTTGTTGCAACATTTGCTGCTGCTGCCATCCAAACAGTATTTCCATTAGTCATTTTATAAACAATTTCTACAATTATTATTACCAATACAGTTTTAAATACTTGTTCCAAAGTTTGTGATCTAGCAGTTACACGCATAGCTTGTTTTCCATTACAATATCCTCTAAGCACTGCTGCTACTGTTACAAAAAATACTGCTGGTGATAATGTTACTAATGTATATTTTGCCTCTGGTATATTTAGCAAGTGAGTGGCAATAAAATCTGCTCCTAAAAATAACAATAATGTCCCTGCTAAACCAATTAATGCAAAAGTAGCTAAAGCTACTTTAAATATTCTTATTGCTCCTTTATGATCTCCCTTTGCTGTTCTTTCTGCTACCAACTTCGAGATTGCATTTGGCACTCCAATAGATGATAAAGTTAATAATAATGCATATATTTGGTATGAACCAGAATATATTGCATTTCCTTGGTCTCCAAATCCATCCTTGTTAGTAAGGTACAAATTATATATAAGTCCCAATAGTTTTATAAGAACTTGAGAAAACATAAGTGAAAGTACCGCCTGCATAAAGCCTTCCTTTAGCACTTTATTTTTTTGTTTCTTCATATCTAAATCCTTTCTTTTCTATTGTATTAAACTAAATCATATTATATTAATAAATTTCTTTACAATCAAGTATTAATCTTGACTTTTTTTTATAAAATAGTGTAAATATCTTGTTTTTTTCCTTATTTTATAGGATAATATATGTGTATATTTACAAAATTAAGATGAAAGTGGTGGAATGTTTTGAAACTTTTCGATAAATTTTTGAAAAAACTAAAAACTAATAGAAATACATTTTTAACATATATATTAACACTTATATCTATATATATTTTAGTAGATAGAGTTGTAGAATTACTATTTCTATTTTTTAGTGGAATATCATTATCTTATTGGGGACCAATTCAGTATACATTAGCAATAGCTTGTCCTATTTTTGCATTTTTATTTTCTGGCTCTTCCTCATTCACTAAGTCAGATAAAGTCAAACTCTCATTTATGTATACATATGTAGTTGTTTTATATACAATTGTAATATCCATGATTGTCCAATGGTTAAATGAAATTTTATGGATATTATTAATGTCACTTCCAAATTATGTTGGTTTAATTACTACATCTTCCGAATTAATAAAACCTGCATTTACAGCAATTGCTTTATACATACCATTAACTACTTTCTTTATGATATTTAAATTTATCTATATGAAAGTAAATGATTCTGTAGATATTAGAGATTCTGTTTTAGACTTTAATGGAATAGATCTATCACCTGCACCAAAAAATGTTGGGCCATATACTTGCGAAAATATAATTTGTACAGACTCAGAACTTGGTAAACCTGTTAAAATTGCTGAAGATAAAAGATTTGAATCAACCTTAGTTGTTGGTCCTTCTGGAACTGGTAAAACTACAATGGTAATAGAACCAATGGTAGCAAGAGATATTGAAAAGAAATTATTTTTTGAAGAAACTGCAAAAGAAATGGGATTTACTGCTTTAAAAACTGGTATTGCCACTCTTTCAGCACCATTTAATAATGATTTCTTAAATAAACATTTTAACTTAAATATGTTAAAACCTGTTGAAAGTAAATTAAAAATTTATAAAACATACATGAAAAAAATGATTATAGATTCATCTTCTGATGATATTAAATACAAAAACTTAGGTATTACTGCAATTTCACCAGATTATACATCTATAGAAAATATGATAAAAATAGCAAATAATTTTAACATACCTTATAATTTAATAGATCCAGATAATCCAGATTCTATTGGTATTAACCCATTTACATTTGATGATCCTTTAAAGACTGCTGTAGCTATTTCTTCTGTTTTAAAAAGTATGTATAATACAACACATACTGATGTTGAAGAAGCTTTTCGTGATAATGTAACAAGTCAAGCAATAGAAAATTTATCTATACTATTAAAAGTAATGTACCCTAAATTAAATGATGGTGATCTTCCTAATTTAACAGATATGTTAGAAATGCTTACAGACTTCGACTTAGTAGAAGAAATGTGTAGAAAAATGGAATATGACCCAGAATTATCTACAAAATATAAAATGCAAATTTCATATTTTAAAAAGAATTTTTATAGAAGCGGTTCTGGTAGAATAGATACAGAAAAATTTGTATATTCTGCTGTTACACAATTAGATAATCTTTTAAGAAATGAAGGAGTTAGAAATATTCTTTGTAACCGTAATGATAACATTAACTTTGACCAATCTCTTGAAAATGGTGAAGTTACATTTGTATGTACTCGTAGAGGAGATTTAGGTGCCGCAACACATAAGGCTTTTGGTCTATTCTTTATAATATTAATGCAATACTCTGTTTTAAGAAGACCAGGAAATGAAAGAAATAGAGTTCCTCATTTCTTATATATAGACGAATTCCCAGATTTCTTATGTAAAGACATAGATGCAATATTTACTTTATATAGAAAATATCGTGTTGGTACTTTAATTGCTGCCCAAAACTTAGAACAATTAGGAAGCAAAGTTTATTCAAGATATAGACAAACAATACTTGCAAATTGTAGCAATAAATTATTATTTGGAGGTGCTACACCGGAAGATAGAGAATGGTGGTCTAAGGAATTTGGTAATAAGAGAAAATGGAAATATAAAAATGACTATAATACCGCAAAAGGTACTTATGATCAAAAATATGGTGGTATAGAATATGGTTGGACAGAATACTTTAAGCCAGATAAGCTTGGTTCTTTAAAAGCAAAACAATGTGCATATAAAGTTCTAAACCCTAAAGGTGGTCTACAAATTGGTAAAGGAAAAGTTGCTTTTGTAGATTCGCAATATAAAGAAAAACAAAAAGTTAAATTCTTCAATTTCGAAAAATTCACTAGTGGTATTTCAGATGAATCCGATTCTAGACTAAGAAGAAAACCAAAATTTAATTATGGTAATGTAGATTTTACAGACAGTAATAATTCAGCCGAAATTGATCCAATAAAAACAGATACATCAGATTCAAGTTTCTTATTTGATAACGATGATGCAATAATTGTAGACTTAAAAAGAGGAAATTCTAATAAATAGAATTTCCTCTTTTTCTTCCCTACTATATAAAAAAACGAATGCAATTTCTTCACATTTATTAATGCTTTAATTGCACTCGCTTTTTTTAATCTTCTAATAATCTTAATTCTACGTCTGCAACTTTATACTTGTTTGTTGCTTCATCTAGTTTAAATTCGATTAAAGTATCTTCTAATGATTCTTTATTCTGTCTTAAATCTGTTGTAAAATATAATTTTATTTTAGAAATTTCTAATCCTTTTGTTACAATTATCTTAAATGCTTCTGCTGTATGTTTTTCATCTTCACATATAAATATTAATTGTGGTATAATTGAAAAGCCAGAATCTCCCGGAATAAAGTTATCATAAAAATCTTGATATAATCTCATTTTTTCTACTAGTTTATTCTTCCAATCATCCTCTCTCCTAATTACTTCAAATAAGAAAGAAATTGATTTATTATTCTTAGTTAATTTAACACTTCCACCTGTTGCTTTAAATTGTTTTCCTATTGTTTTTGCTGTAAGTGTAGGTTTTACAACATATGAATCAAATGCTTTTACTTTTCTTAAATATGCAAGTAATGTTTGGTTTCCTGCTAATCTCTTTTTAATTAATGAAACTGGTTTTACATTATCTGTTGGTTGCCATTTGCATTCTATATCTCTTGAATTTAACAAATATTTTCCCATCTTTTCTAAACAATATATTCTATATATACCTTTTCCATCTTCTGAATGAAAATAATATCTTGTTAATATTTTAGTTTTTATTAGTTGTTCTAATTTTTTATTTAATTTATCTTGTGACTTAACGTCTATTCCTTTTATTTGTAATAATTGGTAAATTTGTCTTGATGTAATAAATTCAAATTCATTTACTATTTCTAAAATTTCAAAATGAATATCTGTAATATGACCTAAGTTTATTTTATTTATGATTTGATTCATTGAAACATAACCATCTTTACCGTCAAATACTTTTATTTCACCTTCCCTTATTGCAAATGGTGATACTTCAGCTTTTATTTGACTATCTTCTACCATTTTAATTCCTCCTTAACATATTATTAATTTTATTTTTTTCTTTTCTGGAATAATCTTTTTTATAAAAACATCTACTTGTTTTCCATATTCTATTCCTTCTTGGTATTCAGCCATTCCTACCAAATTAGGCTTTAATTCTATAAAGATACCATTTTTATGGTCTTCTTCATTTCGTATAATTCCTTTTACTTTCGTTCCTTCTTTAAATTGTCTTGCATTTTCTTCCCATGTTCCTAATAGTTCTTTATATGTAAACATTATTCTATTATTCTTAGTATCTATACTTTTTACTTTAACATTTACTTTTTGACCTATATAGAACCTATCAAATGGGCTTTTTATTCTTGCTACAGACATATCTTCAATATGCAATAAGCCTACTACCCCATTTTCTAATTCTATAAAAGCTCCATATGGCTGAATACTTTTTACTTTTCCTTGTACTATTGTATTTTCTTTTAAAGAATCATCGAATGGAATATATTTTTTATAGCTCATTTTCTTACTCCTTTATCTTATGTATAATCTGTTATTATTATATAGTTTTATCTTAATATAATCAATATTATTTTGTTAATTCTTCTATTTCTTTATTTGTTAATAATCTATATTCACCTAATTTTAAATTTTTTACATTTATTTTCCCTATTGCAGATCTATGTAATGCAAGAACTGGTTTATTTATGGTTTTGCACATTCTCCTAACTTGTCTATTTTTTCCTTCATGTATTATAATTTGAAATCTAGAAACATTTTTACTTTCATCAATTTTTAAGATTTTAGTTTTAGCAGGTTTAGTTATATAGTCACCTATATCTACACCCTCTTCTAATTTTTTCATTTCATCTTTTGTTATCTTTCCTCTTACAGTTACATTATAAGTTTTTTCTACTTCATGACTTGGATGTGTAATTTTATTAACAAAATCTCCATCATTTGACAATATAAGTGCTCCAGATGTATACATGTCTAATCTTCCAACTGGTACAATTCTCGTTTTTATATCTTTTAATAAGTCCATAACTGTATCACGTTTAAATTGGTCTTTAACTGTTGTTACATATCCAATTGGCTTATTTAATAAAACATATATTTTATCATCTTGTCTTTTTAAGATTTTTCCATCTACTTCTACAAAATCTTCATATGGTTTTATCTTTGTTCCTAAAGTTACTATAACCTTTTCGTTAACTTTAACTCTTCCTTGTAATATTATTTCTTCACATTTTCTTCTAGAAGCAATACCGTTATCTGCTAAAAATTTTTGAAGTCTAATTTCATTTTTTTGTTCCATATTTTTTTCCCCTTTTTGTGTATAAAATATTTTTTTATGCATATTATATTATTATAAGTTATGTTTTTAATTTTCTTTTTATTCTGTTTTTAATGGAGTAAAAAGATTTATATAGATTCTTCCAGTACTATTCTAGTACTGGATTTTTTTCTTATAAAGAATTATTACATTCTTAAATTTTTCTATCTATAAGCCTTATTTTCAAATATCTAATTCTCTATTTTTTAATTCTTCTAGCACTTCATTAAAATATGTTGGTAATGGGGCTTCCACTTTCATTTTCTTTAATGTTATTGGGTGTACAAATTCTATTCTTTTTGCATGTAACATTTGCCCTTGTACATTAAATTCATTTTTTCCGTTTGAATATACCATATCTCCAACAATTGGATATCCTATATTGGATAAATGCACTCTAATTTGGTGTGTTCTACCTGTTTCTATATTAATTTCTAATAATGTATAACCTTGGTATCTTTTTAGTACTTTAAAATGCGTTATTGCATTTTTTCCATTTTTATCTATATCCATCTTTTTTCTATCTTTTTTGCTTCTACCAATTGGCATATTTATAGTAGCTTCGTCATCCTTTACAATTCCTTTAACTAAAGCTATATATGTTTTCTTTACTTCATGATTTTTTATTTGATTAGATATATTTAAGTGTGCTTTATCACATTTCGCTACTATTAAAGCTCCAGATGTATCTTTATCCAACCTATGTACAATTCCTGGTCTTTTTTCTCCACCTATGCCAGATAATGTCTCTTTGCACCTATACATTAAAGCATTTACCAATGTCCCTGTATAGTTCCCATTTGCAGGGTGTACAACCATACCTTTTTCTTTGTTTACTACAATTATATATTCATCTTCATATAAAACATCTAAATCTATATTTTCTGGTAATATTTTTGTTTCTTTAACTTCTGGAATTTCTAGAGTTATTTCGTCATTTAATTTAACTTTATACGAAGCTTTTATCTTTCTACCATTTACTAATATCTTTTCTTCTTCTAAGAGTTTTTGTGTTACCATTCTTGTAATATTATCATTCAAAATAGGTATCACTTTGTCAATTCTGCAATTAACATTTTCCTCTCCTATTTTATATGTTTCCACTTTTATCATCCTTTTCTTTTTTTATCTTTCCCATTCTTACATTGTTAGCATACATTGCAAAAAACAATGCTAGTAAAACCCAACCTACAACAATAAGAATATCTGCAATATTAAAATTAGGGAAATTAATTAACTCTGTTATGTCTATAAAATCTACTACATATCCTTTAAATAATCTATCTATTAAATTACTAAATCCTCCCGCAAGAACCATAGATAGTGCAATCCCTGTCTTCTTATCTATTTGTTCTGCTTGCATACTTATAAATTTTATTATTATTCCTAGCACAATTATATTCGCTATAATAAATGAAAATGTACTATTTTGCCCTACTCCGAATGCTCCACCTCTGTTTTGGACAGTATGACATTTTAATATTCCTTCAATTAAAGTTATATCCTTATTTATAAATACAAATTTTGTTACTTGATCTATTAATACAAGTATTAGTACTATTATAAAAATTTTCTTTAATACTTTTTTCTTAATTAGTTTTTCTTGTTCTTCTCTTTCTTTAATTTTTTGTGTTAAAGTTTTAGATTCTTGGCTTTCTTCCATATATATTCCCCTATTCTACATCTCTTTCGTATATTATAAATCTATCATCTGAATATAGTTCTTTATATTCATAATTTCTTGATAAAAACATATTTAACTTAGCATTTTTAAAACAAATTACATGAGTTATATTGTATTCATCAAATTTGTTTTCATAATATGTTCCTATATTTGATATATTTAAAAAATCATCAAATACTGTACAACCAGGATTAAATTCCGGTGTGTATAAATCTGCTCTTGAATCTATAAATACTGGAATTCCCCTATAAAGCATATAGCTTCCATAGTTGTATTCATTATATATTCTCATATTACTTATATCTAAGTTCTCTAGTATATAGTCACACGCCTGTACTGGGTATGAAGATTCATCTACATATTTATCATCTAATTTAGGTTTATACATGTTTGTACTAACAATTACAAATACGCATAATGTAATGCAAAATCCATACACTCCCGTCATTTCTTTTAGTAATTTTTTTACATCTTGCATACATTTATATTTCTTAAAAAATGCTAATATCAACTTACAATATATTGGCATTCCTATTAGAATTAACATAGAAATCTGTCTTCTCGACATTAATGTTAATATTACTAGTCCTCCAAACATAAATAAATCTCTTAATATTATTTTTATGTCTGTTAGCATTAATAATGCAATTACTATTATTAATAGTCCTAATATATCTTTTTGGTCTATTAATGTTAATGGTAAATGTTCATTTATATTTTTAGTAGTATTACCTTGCATTGTGTCTATTAAATATGTATATGGTGTTTTACCTAAAGGTGTACATAAGCCTAATAGAGCTGCAATTAGCATTATTAGTATTAAATATTTTATATTTTTATTTCTTTCTATCTTTATTTTATATGGATGTTTTCTATTTTCTTCTCTTCTTTGTTTTATTTTTTCTCTTTGGTTGTCTATACTTATTATCTTTTCTTCTATTATTTTTATTTTTTCTGCATTTTTAAAGAATATTTTCTTTTTTATTACGTACGCTAATTTTTTTAATTTTAATATTAAGTCTAAATCTACAATTGCACAGACTAAATATTCTGCTATATATGGTAAAAATAATACAAAGAAAAATGGCCATACTGCTACATGTAAATTAGCTATTAATAAAGATATTGAAAGCAGTCCTACTGCATAACCAATTTTTCTATTTTTAATAAATTTTTCTATAAAGAATACTTCTAATACAAATAGAATAAATGTTACTAACTGCGCTCTTGCTGCTATATATGATTTTATTAAAAAGATTGAGGCAATTGTTAAAACAAATGGGACTATTTGGTTTTTACACATTTTTTTACTTGTTATATATAATGTAATTCCAAGTAAACATGTAAATACTAGTGTGGAAATATATATTCCTGTCCATCCCCCCATATTATAAATAAAATACATCATAACATCATATAGCCAATGTGGATATTCATAATTTAAGTTTTCATGCCACGAAAAGTGATCCATTCCATCTATACCATTTTGTACTATTGTTTCACCAATTTTTACTGTATAGTATGTATCATTTTGCATTGTAACTGGTGATATTGCTATACAAAATAAAATTATACATATAATAGCTAATATATCAAATATTACAGATTTCTTATTTATTGTTTTTTTAGTTTTTTCTTTCATTTTTGTTTTTATCTCCTTATTTTTAAGCTATTGCCATTATAACAAAAAAAGACTAAAAAGAATAGTCTTTTTAGTCTTTAATTTTAAAGTGAAACTTTATGCCTTTTCTTTAAAGCTTACTTTTATTTATATAACCTCTTTATTTTCTTCTTCTTCATTTACTATTTCTAAACTACTTATAGATACTTCATATGCTGTTCTTGTTTGTGTAGTTCCATCTTCAAATTTTTTCTCGTAATTTCTTGATTGAACTCTACCTGCTATTTTTACTTTTGTTCCAACTTCTATATTTTGGCAAAATCTTGCATTTCTTCCCCATGCAATTGCAGGTATATAATCTGATTTATTATATGCTCTATTTACTGCTAATAAAATATCTGATATTTCTCTACCAAATGGAGTTTGGCGATATATTGGCTTTTTGCAAATGTATCCAACTAAAGTAACTTCGTTTGAAACTTTTTCTGATGGATTTTCTTCTTCTTCAGTTAAATATTTAATGTCCTTTGCAAAAACTGTTAATATTAATCTGTTCTTTTCGTTTTCATAGCTATTATATGATCTAAATTGTCCTTCTATTGATACACGATCTCCTATTTCTAACTCTTTTTCTAATATTAATCTTTCTGAAATTGTTATTGGAATAATATCTGCATTTCCACTTAAACGGGCTACTTCTAAGTCAAATATGTAAAAACTTTCTCCATAAATTTCATGACTAAATTTTTTTTCGCTAGTAACTTTTCCAACCAATACTAAATGGTTATTTTCTAAATAATTCGTATTCAATTTTTTTCCTCCTATATTAAATTATATTTTATCTATCGTTTCCCTTTTATGTCTTTTCCTGATTTGAATATTCCGATACACCTATTATACTACATTTTTTTGGGTTTGTCTACATAAAAAGTTATTTTTTGGATATTTATGTTTATCTATATCATTTTATAACATTTTCACTTATATTATTTACTACTATATTAGATGTTGGAATTACATCCTTATATTCATATGTAGATGCTACAAAATACAGTACTACAACGGTAAACACAGTTACTGTATATGCTATTATTTTTTCCTTATTTATTACATAAAACATAATTAATCCTCCTATTGTTTTTATAATTTATATGTCTAAATATATTTTTTATGCCTATTTATATTGTTATTATTCAACTTTTTTAATCTATTTACATAATATATACTATAAATAATTATAGAAAGGATGAATAATTATGGATTATGATAAAAACATTTGCCCAATTATAAATGTAGAAGGAGTTATAGAAAATGGAAAGCAATATGATATAGAAATAAACTTACCAGAAGACAACAGAAACGTAATTTTTGGTATAGTAAAAGATTGTTATAAAGAACCTGTTCAAAATGCTGTTGTTAAATTAATCGAAGTTGTTTATGAAAATGGTCATGAAGAGAAGCGTCCTGTTTCTCATACTTTTACCGATTGTGATGGAGAGTTTGTATTCGGACCATTATGTCACAATAAAATGTACGAAATACAATTATGGGTAGATAATGTAAAACATGTAAAAATATGTGCTAAATGCGAACCTCGTGATGGTGACTGCTTAAAAGGTGTAGATATGGATTGTTGTAAAGAATTACCTCCTGTTTGCTGTCCTAATAAATGTGAAAAATAATAAGCTTAGCTTTGCCAGATGTATAGTAATTACTTCGTAATCTCACAAGCTAAAATAACTTTGCAAAAGAAAAACGGGAATGTTATAACATTCCCATTTTTCTTGCAAACTGCTTTCCTTTTTTTATCATTTTCTTTTTTGAATTTTCATTATCATGCATCATATACATAACACCTGCCGAAATTAATGTTCCAACAAGCATACCTTTCATAAACTTCATATATATCCCTCTTTTCGATTGTATTTTACTTAATATTATTATTTCTTGTTTTTTTGCTAATATACAATTTTATATAGGAATATATTTCATGTATAGTAATAATCATTAGAAAAAGTCCAAAACATTTTCTTAAACTTTGTGCATTTAATTTATTAGAAATTATAGAGCCAATTACTGCACCAATTGCTCCAAAAACTCCAATTATAATTCCAGTTTTTAAATCTAGCAGTTTTTGCTTTTTATTAATATAAGTAGCTATAATTGCAGTTGGAATAAAAAAAATTAAATTTGTCGCTTGTGCAATATGTTGATCCATATTTAAAAACACAGTAAAAATTAGAATAAGTATGGTTCCTCCTCCCATACCTAATCCACTTATAATTCCAGAAATAATACCTGTTAAAAATCCTATAATATATATCACCTTAAAATACTAATTTGATAGTAGAATATGTTAAAAATATAATAAACATTAATTTTAAAATTTTAGGAGATATTTTATTTAGTAGTTTTGCTCCTATTATTCCTCCAATTATTCCCCCTATTGCACATTTTAGTGCTAAGTTCCAATTTATATTGTCAAATTTAATATAAAATATACTACTTGCAATAACCATTGGTAATATTGTAAAAACTGAGGTTGCACGTGCCTTTTCTTCTGACATTTTTATTATATATACATATGCCGGTACTAATATTAGCCCTCCCCCAGATGCAAATAAACCACTTATTATACCTACTATAAAACCAATTACTATTTTTACTATCATAATAATATTTTTCCAAATTTAAAAAATATTATTCTATATTTTCATCTTTTATATAATATTTAACTCCAAGCATTTTGTCTGGTAAATATTGTTGTTCTACATAATGGCCAGGAAAGTCGTGTGGATATAAATATCCTTCATGATATCCTAATGCTTCCATTCCTTCTACTGGAGCATTCCTAATATGCATTGGTATTTCTCCAGTTTCTTTATTTTGTACATCTTCTATTGCTTTATTTATTGCTAAATAAGATGCATTTGATTTCTTAGATGTAGCTACATATACAGCTGCTTCTGACAATATTATTCTTGCTTCTGGCATTCCCACCATATGTACTGCTTGCATTGCAGATGTTGCTACCACTAAAGCATTCGGATTTGCCATTCCTACATCTTCTGCTGCTGCTATAACAATTCTTCTTGCAAGAAATACTGGATCTTCTCCACCATTTAATGCTCTTGCTAAATAAAAAACTGTCGCATCTGCATCTGAGCCTCTCATAGATTTTATAAATGCACTTATATTGTCATAATGGCTATCACCATTTTTGTCAAATATAGCTTTTCTTGATTGTACACTTTCTTTTGCAATTTCGTTTGTTATATGAATATATCCGTCTGAAGAAATTTCTGTTGTTAAAACTGCAACTTCCAAACCATTTAAGGCTGTTCTTACATCTCCATTTGCGACATCTGCTATTTTTTCGATTGTACTATCTTCTATTTTTATGTCATAGCTTTTTAATCCATCTTCTCTTTCTAAAGACATTTTTAGTACTTTTATTATATCTTGTTTTGTTAATGGATTTAATTTAAACACCATAGATCTAGAAATTAAAGCTTTATTAACTTCAAAATATGGGTTTTCTGTTGTAGCACCTATTAATATTACTGTACCATCTTCCACATATGGTAATAATGCATCTTGTTGTAATTTATTAAACCTATGAATTTCGTCTATAAATAATATACTTTTACCTTGTGGGTTTAACATCATGTTTTTAGTTTCTTCTACTACTCTTTTTATATCTGAAACACCAGATGTAACTGCATTTATTTTATAAAATTTGTATTTAGTTGTTTCACTTATTACTCTTGCAAGTGATGTTTTACCACATCCTGGTGGCCCAAATAAAATTATACTAGATAACCTATCTGCTTTTATCGTTCTATATAATATTTTGTCTTTTCCTAAAATGTGTTCTTGTCCTACATATTCGTCCAATGTTGTTGGTCGCATTCTATATGCTAAAGGTTTACTTAAGTCCATTTTTTTCACCTTACATTCCTAAAAAGCTTAATGCTTTTCTTATTATATCTTCTACAGTTAATGTATTAATTTCTATTTTTGCTAATACACTTTCTATTTCTTGCCTTGTATATCCTAATACTTTTAACGCTTGAACTGCCTCTTCTAATTTATTATCTTCTACAATACTTGTTTGTAGCTCTATATTATTTGTTTGTATTGCCTCTTCTGTTTTTAGTTTATCTTTTAATTCCAATATTATTCTTTGTGCAGATTTTGGACCTATTCCTGGTATTTTTGTAAGAGTCTTTACATCGTTAGAAATTACAGCTAAAGCAAATTTTGATGGTGTAATTGATGAAAGCATAGATATTGCAGATTTCGCTCCAACTCCACTTACTCCTATTAATAATTCGAACATTCTTAATTCTTCGTTTGTTATAAAACCATATAAACTTAAATCATCTTCTTTTACATTCATATGTGTATATATTTTTACAGTATTTCCTGTTTCTTCTAATCTTTGTATAGCAGATTCTGACATGAATATTTTAAAACCAATTCCATTTACATCTATAACTACATAGTTTAAGTTTTTTACTTCTAAAATTCCTTTTATGTACGAAAACATTTTTTTCTCCTTTGCAAACAAATTTTCTTATTTTGCAATTATATCATACTTTTCCTTTTTTGCAATAAAAATAACTTTTATATTTACAAATTCATATAATATATTAGGTGATTATATGGTAGATTATTTATATTTAAAAGATTCTATTTATGCTTTGAAACAAAATTACAACTTCTTAAAAATTTTTTCTATTGGTAAATCTACTCTAAAAAATGAAATATACTACATTAAATTTGGTACTGGAAAAAAAGAAGTTTTGTATACTGCTGGTATTCATGCTAATGAATGGATTACTTCTCTTTTATTAATAAAATTCTTACGTAATTTATGTAATGCCTTTGTTTCTGATTCAAAAATTTATGAACATAGTGCAAAATATTTATACGAAAATTGTTCTTTGTACATAATTCCTATGATTAATCCAGATGGAATAAATTTAGTTAATAATTTTTACGATAAAAATTCTAATGTATATATTTCTGTTTCTAATATTGCTAAAAATTTTCCTTCTATCCCATTTCCTTCTGGTTGGAAAGCCAATATTAATGGTGTGGTTTTTTCTAATTTCCAACATACCTTATAAATTAATCGCCTAAAGGCGATTAATTTATAGTGGCATTATCCTATTTTCATTATTTCTTCATATTCAATATTACCATTATTAATTATCAAACTATCACTTAAAATATTTAAGTGGTTAAAATTAAAATGAATATAAATATTTTTATTTGTATCAATCTCAATATAATTAATCAATCTGTATAACATAACTTTGTCAATCTCTTTCATCTCTAAAAATTCATTAATTATATCCTTTACTTGCTGATTATCAACATTTTGTTCTTCTTGTGCTTTTATATCTATGATTCTTTTTTTTAAATCATATTGCTTATCTGTCAGTTCTTTTTTTTCATTTGAAAACCTATTATAAAATCTCATATAATCTTCTGTAGATATAATTCCATTTAACTTGTCTATATACATTTTATCCACATTTGTATTTATATTTTGAATTTTGTTTTCAACTTCATTTAGTCTTTTTTTATACTCTTCGACCATGCTAATATAATTATTTTTATATCTTTTATATGCATCTATAAAAAGATTTTCATCTAAATACATTCTACAAATATTTCTTATTACCTCAAGGATACTTTTCTCAAACTTATAATAATTTATACTGATTGGATGTTTTCCTCGTCTTTCATGTCCTATACAATTTATGTATGGATACCTACTTCTCCCTTTTAATACTATTTGCAAATTTCTACCACAATGTTTACATTTCAAAAGACCTTTAAACAAATATTCATGTCTAGTAAATTTTGATGTATCTTTTGCCTCTAGCATTAACTGAACTTTTTCAAAAGTCTCTTTGTCTATTATTGCTTTATGTGTGTCTTCAACAGTAATCCAATGTTCCTTTGGATTATCTATAATCTTTTTGGATTTATATGATAATTTTCTTCTTTTGTTTTGAACTGTATTTCCTATATATACTTCATTTCTTAACATTGCTAAGATAGTTATTTGATTCCATTCGCTTGACTTCTTATTTTTATATTTAGTTTTCCTGTATGTACTCGGATTTGGTATTTCTCTGGAATTTAAATAATTAGCAATATCAATACTTCCTTTCCCATTTGAATATAAAGCAAATATTTTCTTAACAATATCCTCAACTTCTTCATCTACTTCAAGTTTTCCTTTTTGTTCCTTATTTAATTTATATCCATATGGAGGAATAGATCCCATAAATTGACCATTTTTTTGTTTTTCTTTATATACACTTTTTATTTTTTTTGAAATATCTTTTGCATACATGTCATTCATTATTGCTTTAAAAGGTGTTATATCATTATTTGTAGTATCAAAATATGTATCAATTCCATCCAATATAGCAACATACCTTACATTTTTTTCTGGAAAATAATTTTCTAAATAATATCCTGTTTTTATATAATCCCTTCCTAAACGAGATAAATCTTTTGTTACTATCATATTTACTCTTTTTGCCTCTACATCTTGAATTAATCTATTAAATCCTTTTCTGTCAAATGTTGTTCCAGACACACCATCATCCACATATTCATCAACAAAGTTTAAATCATTATCTTGAAGAAATCTCCTTATAATATTTCTCTGATTTCCTATACTTTCACTTTCTTGTTTATCACCATCTTCCCTAGATAATCTTATATATATCCCTACTTTAAATTGTTCATTGCGTAAATTTAGCATTTTTACCTCCTAAATTTAGCAAATACCTGTTACTCTTGATGTTAGCTCTCTTCGCTGTGTTTTTCAAGTGTTTCGCTCTTATTTTCATTCTTTTTTAAATAATCTACAAAGGATTCCTTTATTAATTCTTTGCAATCTTCTCCATCATTTTTAAAACTACAAAAAATTTTATTATAGCATTTATCATTTTTTTGCACCTAATATTTTCCTCCTATCTCACAATCTTAGGCACATCATTACTAACAGTAATATTTTTATCTATTTCATAACATTTCTTTTTTGAATTTATTTTATATATAGATGAATTCCATTTTCTAAATGATCTATTATTAATGCTTTTACTACATGATAGTTCTATACTTGCTTGTATATGATTCTGCTTAAGTTGTTGATTTATAGCAAATTCTCTTTCTCTTTTATCTGATATATATTTTTTGTTTTTTCTTTATGTTTTTTTCTTTTTGATATTGCTCATCTTTACTTAATGTTCTTGAAACTTTATATTTAGAGATATTTAATTGTTTTGCTATATCTACTTGTTTCATTTTATTCTCAAAATATAATTTTATTATAATTTCTTTCATATAAATAAACACCTGCAACTTTTTGCTAACACTTTTTTACATAGAGAAACTAATAGAGCTTATTTAAGACTCTATTTCATTTTTAAATCTTTCATTGCAAAATGAACTAAATATCAAAATGAGAAATGTAACACAAAATGGCTAAAAAAATATAATTCATAAAATAAAAACAAAAGATAATGTAATAATATTGGATTCAGCAACTTCTGTGGCAAACTTACAAAATTTTATGAAGAATGCTACCTTATTTGACGTTGTTGATTATTTGTATATGAAGATAAATCTTTATTACATGATATGAGAACATTAATAAAGTTTCTAAAAAGAATCATAAGAAAAATAAATTTAAAATATTTTATTGATTTAGTTGTTCACTATTTGAAAAACAAAAATATTGCATGAAAAAACTTTAAAAAAACTGGAAAAAAGTGTTGACTTTTCCGTGGGGATTTGTTATTATAATACTCGCCTTGAGCGACAGGGCAAAACTTATTAAGAGTCATTAAGAAAACTTCTTAATCTCTCAAAAAAGTTTTAAAAAGTTCTTGACAAACCGGAAACGGTATGATAGAATAAACGAGTTGCCGCTGAGAACGAAAGCGACAACGAAACAAAGTTCCTTGAAAACTGAACAGTATGTAAAACCCTGAAAATTCTTATAAAAATGGTCTTTTGGTTTAGACCATGAATGAGAACATTCAGAACAAAACCTAACAAAACAGTAGAACGGTTTAAAAATTAGCCAAGCTAAATTTTGAACCTGGATACAAACACTTTAACATGAGAGTTTGATCCTGGCTCAGGATGAACGCTGGCGGCGTGCCTAACACATGCAAG
>OLGF01002160.1_pt1 | contig 18870 bp, 23 predicted proteins | sample 1604971 | NCBI WGS metagenome assembly OLGF01 (sample SAMEA3888902, study PRJEB22519) | human gut metagenome | biome: human gut; feature: human-associated habitat; material: faeces | place: Denmark | collected 2011 | reverse complement strand
GCCCTGCCCCCTTTTCCCTCCGGAGCGGACAGCGAAACAAAAATATATTTTGTTTTTTGGTCACTTGACACATAATTCTGCAAGGTATAATATAGGTTTGAATTTGATTATGGAGGGAAAAGAATATGGCAAAACTGGATCTGCGTGAAGGAGAAGAACTCATTGAACAGGCAGCAGCATCGCATGTAAAGAAGGTGCTGATCATGCCGCAGGCCAATCCCGGCAATCTGTTTGTGACCAATCAGCGGGTTGTATTCCGGCCGACACAGGGCCGTCCCAGCTCGCAGTTCGAATATGAGCTGAGCGATCTTCGCTCCTTCTCGGTGGGCATGGCAAGCACCATTACCCTGCACACCAAGTCCGGCGAGGAGCACAAGATCACCGGTATGTTCAACAAGAAGCTGATCAGCGCACTGGAGAAGGCTGGTCTGGCTCAGGAATAAAGACACCCGAAAACCGGAACGGCATGGACTGTTCCGGTTTTTGCTGTGGTGACGGGAAATCCGCCGGGTGTGCGGGCCGGGGGATTTTTGGGAGAAAAACAAAAATCCGCTTGACAACGCAGGGGATTCTTGCTATACTATATGAGTAACTTGCGGATATGGCGGAATTGGCAGACGCGCTAGATTCAGGTTCTAGTGGTAGCAATACTGTGCAGGTTCAAGTCCTGTTATCCGCACCAAAAAATCCCGAATGCTCTTGCATTCGGGATTTTTTATTCTGCTTCACAATGTCCAAGAGGGAAATCCGAAGAGGGATAACAAGCCTTTGCTGGCATGGAGATCAGAAACGGCGTGCGTACCGCTCATACAGTTCTTCCAAGGAATCAACAGTGTGACCGCACTCTTTTCGGTAGTTGATATGGAGCTGTGTTGCTTTCAGAGCCCGCTGGATGCCTTTGACTCCATACTCGTTGAAAATCCAGTCAAAATACTGCCCGGTAGCAGAAATATTGATGGCACGCTTGTAAACTTTCCCATTCAGCATGCTATTCACTGCATTTAGATAGATAATTGCGCTGTTGCGGTTCATACCTGTGGCAGCGACAATCTCATCCGCCAGATCGGCAACATTTTCTCCTTCGGAGATTTTTTTCCCGCTCTGGTAGCACAGACGGATCTGTTCATCGGTCAGTTTCTGGTATGTGCTGCTGGATTCAGCCCTGCCGGACTGAGATTCCGATTCAGAAGGCAGCTGCTCCAGCTGATTCAGCTTTTCCGAGAGCCGCCGGACCTCTTCTTCGAGCTTCATAACACGGGTGAGCAGATCCAAAATAACAGATTCATATTGCATGAAATGCCCTCCATTCGCTTATATATTTATTTCATTGATAAAATCATAGCGTGAAATTGCTGAAATGTAAAGATGTATTTTGTAATTCATTCAATGAATTATAAAACACATTAGAATCAAATTTCAAAATATCACGATCCAAGCAGAAATATCTTCAAAAATACGCACTGATAGGACAGAACCAGCCGGAACCGAGCCGGCAATCCGGAAGATAAGGGAGAGATAATCATGAAGAATCGGAAGATCTGGGCGGCAGTATTGGCACTGTGCCTTGTGCTGGCGGGGTGTACTGCCGGGACAGGTGGGGAGTCCGCCGGCGAACAGGAGGGACAGTCTGCATCGACGGCAGAGAGCCAGACCGGGAGTGAAGCGGAAGCCCCAGGCGAACCGGAAACCCCGGCACTCCCCGAACTGCCCGAGGAGCCCACGGTTCCGCCACGGCGAGTTAATCTCATCATCGACATTCAAGAGCGTATGGCCCAGGGCAAGGGCCCGGCCTATGAACGATGGGCAAAGGTCTACAACCTAAAACAGATGGCTGCCGCGCTCCAGTATTTGCAGGAGCATCATCTGACAGACTATGCGGCGCTGACGGCCCGCACCGAGGCTGCGGTGGATCACTTTCACAAGCTGTCTGACGAGCTCCGCACAACGGAGGAGGCTCTTTCCAAAACCTCGGAGCTGATGGCTGCCACGGTGGACTATGCCAAGACCCGCCCGGTGTTCGATGGGTACAAGGCTGCGCGGTACAGTAAAAAGTATCTGGCCCAGCATGAAGCGGAGCTTGCCACTTACCGGGCGGCAAAGGATACTATGAACACCATACTGAACGGCGCAAAGCTCCCTAAGATTGAAGCACTAAAAAAATCCCGCCGTGAGCTGGCGGGACAGAAAAAAGAGCTTTATGCAGAATACCGGGAGACCCAGCGGCAAATGCGGGAGGCCGTGGCAATAAAAGCGAACATTGACCATCTGCTCGGCATAACAGACGAGCGTGAAAATAAGGCCCAGGAACGATAGTGACGGGCCGCAGACTACGGTGCAGCGCACCGGGACTTCGGGACAATTTGTCCCGAAGTATAGCGGGTTTGGGGAGCTCCCCAACAAGCATTTTTGCGGGCCCTGGGCCCTGCAAAAATTTCGGAGTGTGGCCACACCCGAATTGCTTGCCATTTCGTGCGATCTCGCTACATGGCGCAAAAAACGGAGGTCACGCTTTCTTTTACGTTTCCTCCGTTTCTTTCGATGCTTTCATCGCTTGGATTGTAGCTTCAACGATTTTCAATTCTCTTTCGTCCAAGGCGTTCAACATGGCATCAATCCGCTTTCTGCACTCGCTCCCGTTATTTTGGGACGGGTAAAAGTATTGATCCACCGATATATCAAACATTGTGACCATCTGATAAAAGGTGTTGAGGCTTGGATGCTGGCCGTCATTTTCGTTATACATAATGGTACGCGGAGCGCGGTCAACAATATAGGCCAGTTGCTCCTGCGTCATGCCGCTGGCTTCTCTTGCCCGCTTAATAGCGAGCCCTATATCGTGAAAATCAAAGCGTCTTTCATCTCGTTCTATCTTCATAACATCACCCAATGTAATTTTACATTTCATGTGATATTATTTGAACGACTGTATATTTCATACTACTGACTAATTATTTTCACGTGAATGAATGTTATTCATTAACATTTCAAAAAAGAGTGCTATACTAATTGGTGGAAAGGAGATCAAACCATGAACACCGTAAAAGAAAACTCGAAAGCTGCATTTAATCAGCAGGCCGCTACTTATGATAAAGATATTAAGGGCCAGCACGCCCGCTCTCTTTATCCCGTCCTGCTGGAAAAGCTGTCTCACATTCCGTTTCAATCTGCCCTCGATTTGGGATGCGGGACTGGTGAAATGCTAAAACTCATTTTGCAGAAAGATCCCCATAAAGAATTGTGCGGCATCGATCTATCAGAGGAAATGCTTGCTGTTGCGAAATCGAAACTCCCGGAACAAGTCAAGCTACTGTTGGGGGACAGCGAGGCACTCCCTTTCCCGGACAACGCCTTTGATGTTGTGTACTGCAACGACTCTTTTCATCATTATCCTGCACCGCAAAATGTGTTAAGAGAAGTAAACCGAGTATTGAAGCCGGGCGGCACTTTCCTGATGGGAGATTGCTGGCAACCCTTTGTAGGTCGCGTGATAATGAATTTTTATATGCGTCATAGCAAAGAGGGGGATGTGAAGATTTACTCCGAAGCAGAACTCGTTTCCATGCTTTCAGCATATTTTCATAATGTATCATGGGAGCAGGTTGGTAACACGGCTTGTATTGCTATGTGCAAAAAATGATTGATATTCACTCATTGATTTTTTAGAGTGGGCGTGCTATTATAAAAAGAAAGGAGGCTCAGACTATGCGGGTTACAAAGGAGCCGGAAGTACGCAAGCAAGAAATTTTAGATACTGCACTCAAATTGTTCGGGGAAAATGGATATGAAAAGACCTCGATTACAGATATAGCAAAAGCAATCGGTGTGGCACAGGGTCTATGCTATCGCTATTTCCCGTCTAAAGAGGCGCTGTTTGACAGCGCGATTGAACAATATGCGGATGTCCTGGTGGAGCAGTTTGTCGGTGCTGAAAAGGACAATCACAAGACTTTGCGGCAGATCATAGAAGATATGCCTGCCACTATGGAAGAACGGGACACAAAATATTATTCAGTCTTTCACGGCGCAGAAAACAAGAAATTCCACGATCAGCTTTCTCTCAAAGTTTGCGAGAAGCTGGTTCCACTTGTAGAAAAATTATTGCTACGAGCTCGGCAAAAAGACGAAATCCAGTTTGACGATATTCAAGCCGCTGCGATGTTCTGCGTATATGGACAGCTTGGTATCCTGCTGGCAGACGATCTGACACAAGAAGATAAGTCGAAAAGGATTCGTGAATTTCTTATATTTGCACTTCATCTTTGAAACAGTCCCCCGCTTTGGGGCGGGGGATTTTCAAGAAGCAAACAATGAATAGTTTTCATTCAACAATGGAGGCGTACAATGGATGACCCATCACGCTTTACAAGCATAAATGAGTATTACACTTTCATTTATGCCATAAGCTACATGATGTTAGTAGAGCTTGGTATATGGATTTACAATTTCAAAGGTTGGCTGAAAAGGCCGGACAAGAAAAACAATGATTATGGAACAATTCTGATTGTAATGCTGGGGTGTTGGGGGAGTTTTTATTTCAGCACCTATTTCAGAAACCACCAGTTTATACAGATAGCCGGAGAAATACTTTTACCCCATATTTTTTACTATGTGGGTATAGCTTTTATTCTTGTAGGTACAACTCTGCGCGCTGTTGCTGTCTGGAGCCTAAGATATTCTTTCACACTTTCCGTCAAAACGGGCGGCAATCAACGGTTAGTCACAACTGGCGTTTACCGGTATATTAGAAATCCTGCTTATGCCGGAACAATGTTAAGTATGCTCGGAAATGCCTTTTGCTTTCGCTCTGTTTTTTCTCCGCTATTGGTCTTGCTCATTTTGGCGATCTGTTATGGAATAAGAATTAAGGTGGAAGAAAAAGCATTATATGAACGCTTTGGAGAAGAATTTAAGAATTATTGTTTCCGTTCGTGGAGATTGTTCCCACTAATATGGTAATTGGCTACCGCTCTGGTAGTCCTACATTATAGCTTATTTATGAATGTTATTCATTCAATAAAGAAAGGAAGTTTTTATCATGCCAACAAAAATTGATTTTATAGGCGGGAATACGAAGCGTTGCCTTATGGCGATGGCGCTTCCGATGATTGCCGCCATGTTCCTCAATATGATGTATAACCTTGTAGACAGCCTGTGGATCGGAAATTTGCTCGGAGAAACGGCTTATGCCGCCTTGACAAATTCCACTCCTATCATTCTGATCTTAACCTCTGTTGCGATGGGGGCAACTAATGGTGTATCAATTTTGATCTCTCAGGCGATTGGCGCAAAGAACAAGGAAAAAACAGAGAGTTTGATTTCCACATCGTTCTGCGTGGCAGTAGTTTTCTCCCTCCTTGTAACTATTCTGCTTGAGGCTTTTCTTCCGGGAATTTTGAAAGCTCTGAACACCCCGGCTGAAACCTATGATATGGCATACAGCTACTTGGCGATCTATATCCTCGGATATTTGGCGGTCTACCTCTATCTTTATTTCACCGCTGTTTTGAGGAGCTTTGGCAATTCTATGTTTCAAGCCGTAGCCATGCTGGTGTCAACAATTTTGAACGCGATCCTCGATCCTATTTTTATCCACTTCATCGGATTTCACGGTGCGGCGATTGCTACCTTGCTTTCTCAAGTGATCTGTCTGGCGTTCATGTTGATTTATCTGAAAAAGAAGAAATTGTTTGAATTCAAAATCTCTGCGTTTGATAAAAATGATGTATTGCCACTCATTCAAAAAGCAATTCCATCGGTTATTCAGCAGAGTATTCCGGCCATCAGCACGACTTTCCTTACTGCACTTGTTAGTACATATAGCGTCACTGCAATAGCGGCTTATGGGGTAACAGGGAAACTGGAAACCATCCTGTTTTATCCGGCGATGGCATTGAACATGGTCTTAACTACCATTATCGGACAATGTGTCGGCGGCGCACGTTATGACCGGACCAAAGATTATTTGAAGTGTGCATTGGGGTACGGCTGTGGTCTGCTTGTAATTCTTTCTGTTTTGGTGGTCGGGTTTTCAAAGCAGCTTTCCGGCCTATTCGTCAAGAGCGATGCTGTGGCGGCTATTGTCGGAACTTATTTTCTGATTGTCAGTGTCGGGTACATTCTGAATACGGTTACAAACTGCTATCTTGGTGCCCTTAACGGTATGGGAAAACCTTCAAAGAGTATGTTCCTGATGATTTTTTATTACATTGTGGTTCGGATGCCCCTGGCCTACTTACTTTCCTATCTTGGCTTTGGACTAAATGGAATTTGGGTTGCGGTTTTGGTCAGTCATGTAGTGGCCAGTGTTGCCGCTGGCATCTCTGGAACTATTGCTATCAAAAAGCGGACAAGTACAACCTAAGTCAATTTTATTAGGCAAATGCAACTGTCCGGCGGCGGTAAATAAAAAAAACCGCCATTGAGACAGTTGGTTTTGTGCGCTCAAATTCATTTCAACGGCGGTTCATAACGAACCGCCGTTTCTTATCATAGCGACGGCGGTTACCAGGAGGTATCGCCGTGTCCTTGCTCTTCTTCCATTCCCCTAACCTGTCAAAAAAAGCCCACCCGCCCAGCAGGAGCAGTCCGGCTTTGAATGTGAAATTAAACAGTACATAACCGATAATATATTTTCGTGCGCTTGTGCGGCTTCGTGTCGCGCAGGCGCATTTTGCTTTCCAGACTTCGAGACAAAGTGTCCCGAGGTGCGGTGCCGTTCTCCGCCGTTACTCCATTTCGTTTCCGACCAACCCCGAACAAACTGAAATGGAGGATTTTACGATGACTACTATCAATTTGAAAGATTTTTATTATTGGTACACGCAGGATCAGCTTATCGAAGTTTCTGACGAGGTGGCCGAGGTATTCAAGGCCGATGCCCGCTATGAGATGGCCTACCAGCGGCGGCTCTCCCGGCACAAGGCGCAGTATTCTTTGGACTGCGATGACGGGATTGAGTATTCCGCTTGCCTGCATGAGCCGACCCCGCAGGAGCTCCTTGAACGGATGGAAACCTTTCTTCGTCTGTGGAACGCTCTCAATTCTCTGCCGGAGATCCAGGGCCGCAGAATTGACGCACATATTATTCTTGGCAAGTCGATTAAAGAAATTGCCAAGGCCGAGGGCGTACATGAGGAGTCTATTCGCCAGTCGATCAAGCGTGGCCTTGAACGCATGAAAAAAACTTTTTGATTTTTTCTTCTTAACTCACTTGGAATTGATGAAAAAATGTCTCGGTTTATGAGAGGAGGTTTTCTTCCTAACGCGAGGGAATAACGGCAACCCTGAGTAAGTACGTGGAGCCAGACGGTGGGTGCGCGGTGACATTTCCCAAAAGAGATTGAGCGAACAACACCAACACTGTAAATGGGCCCGGCCATCCCAAGGCCATGATCCGGCGCTGAACAGGTTGGCTGCCTGTTCCTCCGGGCTTGTCGCTTTACTTGCGTTGAGAGCGCCGCACAGAAAATAACGATTGTCTTTGGACAGGCCAAGTAAATATGTGCGGCGCTCTCTAATATTCAAAAACTATAATAAACTTCGAGACAAAGTGTCCCAAGGTGGAGTAAGGCAACAGGCCAGCATCCCGGTGGTGCTGGCCTGTTGCGTTTCCCCACCAAACAGCGGGAGGCGTTCTATCAATCTGCGAAGGAGGTTTACCGTGAAATTAACTACACAGAAACTTGAACAAATGAGAAGCGTTGACATTGGCGCGGTGGCTGCCGAGTCCCTGCCTGATGTGAGCGGTATGACCTTTGACAATGCGCTTTCCCGAAAGGAGCGCATCTCTCGATTTTTGCAGACTGTCAAAAATCCATACTGCTTTTGCATCGGTGGTGTTGGCGTGAAAATTGAATTTGCTGAAAGCGGGCCATCTCTCCAAGACAAGCTGACGGATTTCCTGCTGCGGCAAAGAAGCGGGCTGTAACTTCGGTTACAGCTCGTTTTGCTTCTTCGAGACAAAGTGTCCCGAAGTGGAGGCATCCTTGTTGTCCTCCCCGGACAGAGTTATAATATAAGTGTAATGTGATAGGGAAGGAGGAACAATGGCACGAGCAAAAAACAGAGGGTATCAGCAGAGTTTCTCTCCCTCTTACACAATCCGCCGCTGGCGGCTGGGCATCTATATCCGGCTTTCAAAGGAAGATTTGAAAAAAGGAAAAGACGATAGCAACAGCGTAAAGAACCAGCGTGACCTACTGAACGATTTTTACCGACGCAACATTGACGAGTTTGAAAGCATCACGGAATATGTGGATGATGGTCATACTGGAACGGACGCCAACCGTGAAGATTTTCAACGGCTCTTGGCGGATGTCATGAGTGGTAAAATCAATTGCGTTATAGTAAAAGACCTGTCCCGCTTCGCACGAAATTATAGCGATGCCGGAAGTTTGATCGATAACCTGTTTGTTCAAATGGGTGTTCGCTTTATCAGCCTTGCTGAGAATGTGGACAGCTACAAGAACCCCGACAGCGTTTCAAATATCATCGTTCCCATTACAAACGTGATGAACGATAATTACTGCTATCAGACTTCCAAAAAGATCCGGCAGGTATTTGATTACAAACGGCGCAACGGCCAGTATATCGGAGCATTTGCTCCTTACGGCTATGTAAAGCACCCAAAGGACAAGCACAGGCTGATTGTTGATCCCGATGCTGCTGAAAATGTCAAACTCATTTTCACAATGCTTATTCAAGGGTCATCAAAACGTGCTATCGCGCTGTACCTGAACGAACACGGCGTACCGAGCCCCTCGGCTTACAAGGTACAAAAGGGCTTGCCTGTTTCGACAAGAGGGTATGACGATCCTATGTGGGGAGTCCGCATGATCCACTCCATTCTTACCAATCCGACCTACACCGGGGATTTAGCCCAAGGCCGAAGCCGGGTGAAAAGCTACAAGGTACACCAGATTGAAGCTGTTCCACGCGAGGAATGGGTGGAAGTGGCTGGAACGCATGAGGCCATTATCGACTATGAAACTTTCGACAAGGTACAGGCTCTCTTACAGCGTGATACCCGTACTTCCCCGAAAGGCCGTGAGGTACATTTATTCAGCGGCTTTCTGAAATGTGCCGATTGCGGGCGGGCCATTACCCGATGCGTTGGCAAGAACAACAATGTATATTATTCTTGCTCAACCTACAAGAACCGTTCCCGGACAGCCTGCACCATGCACTCAATCAAGCATGAACGGCTGGAGGCTGCTGTTTTGTTCGCTGTACAGCATCAGGTACATTTAGCTGTTTCCTACTCGGAAATCGTTACGCAGATCAATTCCGCTCCAATCAAAAAAAGCCAGTCTTACCGACTGGACGATCTGATAGCTGCAAAAGAGCGGGAACTGACAAAGATAACACGCTACAAGCAATCTCTTTATCAGGACTGGAAAGACGGTGAAATCACCCAGCAGGAATACCGGGATATGAAGGCTGACTATGAACGGCAGACTTCTGATATTTCCGCGGTGCTTACCCGGCTGAACGCTGAACGCGCAGAACTTGCAAACGGTGTGGACAACGAGCATCCTGCACTGGTAGCCTTTATGAAGTATCAGAACATTGAAGCCCTCAACCGTGAAATCTTGGTTGAACTTGTGGACTATATCAAGGTCTATGAAAACGGCAATATCAGCGTGAAATTCAAATTTGCTGACGAGCTCCGCAAGATTGCCGAGTACATTGAAATCAACACTACGGAAGATACCGCAGTAGCGGGCTAACCCCCGCTACGAACCCCTTTGACAGTGTGTTTTCCTAATAGGCGCTAATCATAAGGATTTTCATTTACATCTCCTAATATAATAGTATTTTCTATTTTCAATTTCATCTCTAATTCATTAATGTCTTCGACAATCCTGTCTATTACAATATTCCTTCTCTCTTGGTGATCCGAATAAATTCTACTCGGCAAATGCATTCCGCACAAAATACACTTTTTATCAATAATTTGTATTGAATAGTATTTGTTTTGATTTGCGGGCATTACTTTTTGAATAGAGCCAAACATCATAATACGATCACAACCGGAAGTCAAATATTTCTCCATGTATATACCCTTTTGAGTTAGTTCATCAATCAACTTCTGTTCATTATCTTTATATTCTGCCAACACGATTATATCTAATTCATTTTCATATATAAGATCAACAATATAATGATTTATAACCGGATTTTGATGTACATTCCAAAAAGCAAACTTCACATGTATTACTCTCTTTCATTTTTTAATCTGAATTTTAAAAACTCCTATAAGCGGCCAAGGGCAGGCGTTACCTGCCCCTATGCTTCTCTTTCCTTTTCTGCTGTTTCAGTTCAAACTGCCGCTGTTTCTCTGCTTCCCGTTGTTCCCGGCTCACAGCTTTACGTTCAGTTTTCAACTGCTCCTGCTGTAATTTCAAAGCCTGTTGCGACTTCGTTCCTATCCCGGTATTCTGTACCTGTTTCCGCACTTCTCTCTGTACCCGTTTCGGATTGCGGCCAGCTTCTTTTACATCAGTTGCCACAGCCGGACTAAATTTCAGTCGATAGTAATTTCTCAAAACAAAATCGTATACCTCATAATCTTTCGGCTCCGCCCCAAACGTAACCTTGCATACAGATAATTTTCCCTCCGATATGCGCTCAAACACACCTATCCAGAATGGTTCCTCAAAAAATACTGTCAATCTGCCCGATACTTTGTCCATGACAATTCCTCCTTAAATGATTGTATGAACAAAGAATGGACGACCCTAAGGAGGGAGGGTTACTTACACCAGATGATGCGGCCGGGCTACCTACCGGCTCTGTAAGGGATTTTCTCTTACGTTGCGTTTTTATCTTTGCTCCTTGATTTTAGCATACCATTAGCAATTTTTCCACAATAAATAAGGGACACAGCCGCCGCCATGCCCCAAATCCCTACCCTTCCAACGCTCTCTCGATTTTCTGCTTCTGCCCTTTCAAATCATTCTGCTTCTCATACAAGCTCTCACGTTCTTTACAGAGTGACTTCATGTGCTCCAACTGCGTCCGCACTCCCTCCTGGCAATCCGGCTCTATCCGCTTATATTCCCCGGTTATACTTCGTATCTCGTTATTGTTTGATTTTATCTGCTCCGACACACATATCCAGTCAATTAGATTGCGTACTTCCATATCTGTATCATACAAATCTGTTTCTGAAAGGATTTTCGCACACAGCCGAACCATAACTTTTTTCTCCATATCTGTCATTCTATCAATCCCCCCTATCTGCTCACATCAAATACACGTTTCGGACGTTTATTTTCCTTTTCTGCCCATTCCAGGGTCTTAGACCGCTCAACTATCGACTGCACCTGTTCTCTGCCGAAATAGCGTTCCAAACGCCCCAAATCTGCCGTTTTCTCCTGCAATCGGTCAATAATGTCGCTCTGCTCCATGACCTTATCTGTCAAGCGACTGATCTGCTGCTCCTGCCGGGTAACTTTTTCTTTTAGCTTCTTTCCCTGTTCTGCAAGCTGGACGCATTTAATTGTCAGTGCTTTTATCGTTTCTTTCAATTTCTCCACAAGCGGAAAAGCTTTTTTATCCTTATAAGCCTTTGCAGACATCAACGCCGCCGGTTCAGGCAGCTGCCACTTCTCGTCCTCGTCATAAGCGTGTATGTTCCGTTCCATAACCGCCTTAGACTGAACCATTTTCTCAATATCTTGTTGCAATTTCTTCTGTTGCTTCTCCAATTTCACATTATCAGACAGCAGCTTTTTCTTGTCCTCTGCCAGCGTTGTCGCCTGCTCCTTCAGCAAATCACTTGTTTCCGAAAGTTCCGACACTTCCTGCCGGATTGCTTCGTCCTTCTGCCGTATCTGCTCTGTTTCCTGCACTGCTTTTCTATGCTGAATCTGAATATCTGATAATCGCTCTTTTCCGTCAGAAATAGATTGCTCCAATTCTGCGACTTCCTTTGCCCGCTCCTTTTTCTCAAAGTCCAAAACAGATAAATGCTTTTCATGTGTGCCTTTCTTCTCCCACTCAATCCCATGTTCCAGCATGACGGCGGCAAGCTGTTCTTTCTCATAAGCCACCCACTGATTTAATTCCGTTTCCCGCCTTGTACCGCCTTTAAATCCGAGAGCAGATAACGCCTGTTTCAAAGAAACTCTTGTATCAAGTCCCCGCTTGCTTCCTGTCGTATACAGTACAAAATCTATATGCAAGTGGGGCGTTGCTTCGTCCATATGAAGATAGGCACTAAATACTCTTAACGTAGGATTTCGCCGCTGGAAATCCCGCATATATTTATCCAGCACCTTTGCCGCAAGCTGTCCGTTCTCTGTCTTTGCCCCCATGTTGTCCTTATCCCCGATTTGCAAAATAATTTCATGGAATGGCCTTTCCTGCTTGCCGGAACGGATTTTCTCATAATAATCGTCAATCCGGCGGTCACTTCTGGTCTGCTTCTCATTGTACCAGGCGAGTGCTTCATCAAATAATTCGTGATATACGTCCTTAACATTTTCATTGCAGTATTCCACGTTCAGACAGCTTCGCTCCGGGTCAGTATTCTTTGCATGGAATTTTCTGCTACATTCTGGCTGTCGTATCATATTCGCCCTCCTTTTCAAGACCGCAACAACGCAAGGTCTATATCTTTTGCAACCTTGCAGACACCAAGCCCGCAAATTCTATATACTCTGCATTGTTGCGCTGTTGCCTTATTCCGGCTTGATTTTATCCAGTTCCCAATACCACGAATTGTTTATCCGCTTTGCTCTGATACTCAATTCCTTTTTCGCATTTTCAAGCGTCCGTCTGGATATACCCTGTTCCTCTGCAAGATTGAAAATCTCATTGCTCTGCATGGCATTGTTTGTTTCTGCCACTTCCCGGAGCAGACGCTTCGCCTGTTCCAGCTTATTCGCTTTCGGAGCGATACCGCCCAACACTTCATCAGCGGTAATCTCATAATCTCCGAGCCAGTGAAAACCGTCCTCCGACAACTCAAATGCTTTCGGGTGCCCAAACGCCGCCAGATTGTTTTTTATCTGGACTACCGCCCTTATATTCGCTTCGCCCTCCACTCTGCCGACCAGCAGGACACTCCTTGCCACCGCAAAGAAATCAATGGAACCCATGCCCCGATATGCTGCCTTATTTCCAGCCGCTTTGTTCATGTGCCCTACAAGTACAATGGCACATTGATATTTCTCCGCCAGAGTCGCCAGCTTCTTTGTCATATCCCTTGCTTCATTTGCCCGGTTCATATCCATACCGCCGCCGAGATACGCCTGTATCGGGTCTAAAATCAGCAGCTTCGCCTTTGTCCTTATGACTGCTTCTTCCAGACGTTCATCTATCATGGAAAGTGATTTTATGCTCTCGTCAATGACGGAAATATTTTCACAATTTGCTCCTGCCGCTTCCAAACGGGGCTTAACCGTATCTGCAAGCCCGTCCTCCGCACTCTGGTAAATTACATTCAGCGGCTCCGTCAGTTTCATTTTGCTGTCCAGACCCTCGCCTTTTGACAGCTTCGCCGCTATGTTCAGCACAAGCGTTGTCTTACCGTCCCCCGGATCGCCTTGTACAATCGTCAGCTTTCCATAAGGGATAAACGGAAACCACAGCCACGCCACCTCCTGCGACTGTATCTCCGACATTTTAATCATCTGTAATTCTGTTCTCGTTCCTGCCATAATGTCCTCCGTTTTTGAAAAATTCGTTGTCACCGGAAGAAACCTCTGCTATACTTGAATTGTGATTGTTGATAACAGAGGTTTTCCAGTTATCACAGCCCTAACAGTTGCCGCTGTCAGGGCTTTTTTCTTCGCCTTGCCACAGATACCTTGCACCGTCCAACATCCAAAGAATTGCTTTCAGCATATCTTCATAGGCTTCCCGCAAATCTCTGATTTCTTCGGAAGTAATCCCCGGCTTTTTGCCATCAATTTGCTCCGCCAGTTCCACCAGCCGATTCTCCATTTCCTGCAACCGTTCCACAATCTGATAAACTGTTTCTTTCTTGCCTACCACGCACACCCGGTTATAAATGCAGGAACGGACAAAATAATCTTTTTTCTTCATGCCGCTTGTGAAAATCTTTGCTTCGATTTCTTCCCTCTCTCTCGGAGAGATACGGAAACTGATTGTCGGATATTTGTGTGTGCCGCTCATTCCTCTGCGCCCTCCTTAAATTCTTCATCCAGCAATTTTGCCATTTGTGTCTGTTCCGTCGGGAACATATGAGCATAGCGATAAGTAATATCCACGCTTTCATGCCCCACCCTGTTTCCGATTGATACCGCCGAAAATCCCATGCTGATAAGCAGTGATACATGAGAATGTCGCAAATCGTGGATTCTAATGCGTTTCACTCCCGCTTTTTTCGCCCCTCTTGTCATTTCATGGTGCAGAAAGCTTTTTGTCAGATGAAAGATACGGTCAGTGGGAAGAATCCCGTATAATCTGCCGATATAATCTTTCAGTTCTTCACATAAGAAATCCGGCATACTTACATTTCGTTTGCTTTTCGGAGTTTTCGGGTCTGTAATTACATCTTTACCCTCCAATCGCTGATAAGATTTTGTTATCCGAATGACTTTGTTATCAAAATCAATATCCTGCGACGTGAGAGCTAACAGTTCGCCCACTCGTAAACCGCACCAGTACAATATCTGAAACGCATGATAGGAATATGGTTTGTCCTTTACCGCTTCAATGAATTTCAGATATTCCTCTTTTGTCCAGAACAACATTTCCTCCGCTTTTCCCTTTCCCAACGGCCCCGCCTTTACAACAGGATTGCTTTTCAGTTCATAGAACCGTACCGCATGATTAAACAGTGCACTCAATTCTGATTGCAGAGTTTTCAAATAAGTCGGAGCATAGGGCTTTCCTTTTTCATCACGATAGGAAATCTGTTCATTCTGCCACTGGATAATATCTTTCGGACGAATATCACGCATTTTCTTATCCTTGAAATAGGGCAGTAGCTTTGTCCTCAAGATATGCTCTTTCGTCAGCCAGGTATTGTGTTTCAGTTTCGGCTTCATATCTCTTGTGTATGCCTGAACAAATTCCTCAAAAGTCATATCCAAGTCAGCCGCTTCTTTCATACGGAAATGCCGTTCCCACTCTGTTGCTTCCCGTTTGGTCTTAAATCCCCTCTTAACTTTCCGGCAATTCTTACCAGTCCAGTCATAATAGTGAAAGGACACATACCATGTTCCCCGCTGTTCGTCTTTGTACGCCGCCATAATCTCACTCCTTTCCTAATTCGCCTGTGCCATGCCATAAAATTTTTCTTCATAGTATTTTCTGCTCACTCGTCCGGCGATTGTGGTAAAACCTTTTGCTTCCAGTTCTTCGTTCATCTGCCGCACCAGCTTATAAGCAAATGGTTTGGAAATGCCTAAGTCCTGCGCCACTTCTCCGGCTGTTACAAATAAATCATTTTTCAAATACACGTCCTCCTTTTGGATTTTTAACTTTTTTGTTAAGTTCTGTATTTTCAGTATGCTTAATATTTCTGCTATTGTCAATAGCTTTTTTGTTAAGTTTATCTTTTTTATTAAATTTAGCATTTCTGATAAGTTTTTGTTGCCGTATTATTTTAGGTATGCTACAATGTAGGAAACGGGATAACTATTTTCACAGGAGGGCTTTATGGAATACACGATACGAGAAATGACGGTAATGGAATATCCTCTATTGAATGAATTTCTATACGAAGCTATTTTTATTCCAGACGGTATAAAGCCGCCACCGAAAAATATTATCGCTTCTCCCGAATTACAAATTTATGTTGACCGCTTCGGGGCATCAAAAGCTGATTTCGCATTAGTCGCAGAAGTTGAACAAAAAATCGTTGGTGCTGTCTGGGTACGCATTATACACGATTACGGACATATTGATGATGAAACGCCCTCTCTTGCCATCTCTCTATACAAAGAATACCGGGGACAGGGGATAGGAACCGATATGATGAAAGAAATGCTATCTTTGTTGAAAACACATGGTTATAAACGTGTTTCACTTTCTGTTCAAAAGGCTAATTATGCGGCTGAAATGTATCGAAAAATCGGTTTTGATATTGTACGGGAAAACGAAGAAGAATGGATTATGGTGTGTAATTTGTAAAGTTTAAGGAAAGGACACAAAATTATGATACTGGGAGAGCGAATTAAGAGAATCCGCACATTTCGGGGATTAACACAACGAGAACTAGGATTGAAGCTGGGATATGAGGAGCGCAACGCTGATGTTCGTGTGGCACAATATGAATCCGGCTATCGTGTTCCCAAAAAAGATACTCTCATGGAAATTGCCAGGATTTTGAATGTCAACTATATCAATTTTATTATAGAAGCCCCCGGCTGCGCTGAGGACATTATGCAGACTTTTTTCTGGCTTGACGAGGACAACCGCAATACCTTTCATCTGTTTCAGCTTGTCCGCAATCCCGGCAAGTGCAACGTTTCTGATGATAAGTCTGTTCGCTATAATGATAGTGACGAATGGCCTGCTCATGCTCCTGTCGGTATGTGGATTGATTATGGTCTGGTAAATGAATTTCTGCGTGAATGGGGTTTGCGGAAAGAACAGCTAAAAAGCGGAGAGATTTCAGAGGACGAATATTTTGAATGGAAAATCAACTGGCCAGTTTCCAGCAGTAGCGTTGATGAAAAAGGAAATGACAAGAAAAATAATAGTTATCAATGGAGAAAATCATGATTTCTCATTCAAAATCTTGCTTAAAGAGTTCAACCATGTTATTATTATACAGAACATATGTTTGTTTTTAAGGGAATGGAGGATAAAAATGCTTATAGAAAACTTAACGAATTATTGTGATATGAACTATCGACAAAAATGTCTAAATGAAAATTGTGGCTATTGTAATACATCATGTTCTCATCCTACTGTTTGCCCCCAAGACTGTGAACAATGTCTAGAACAAATTCATTTTCCTTCTAGACACCCCAATGGAAGACTTGATTATACATGTAATAATGTCTTGAATTTTTATGTATGTAAATATTTCCATAAATATGCTTCTGAAATTGAATATGCTTTACATTCTATCAATAGTCTTCCATATAAAGATACATTCAATATATTATCTCTGGGATGTGGAGCATCTCCAGATTTAGCTGCTTTTGAAAACTATTTGTCAAAAAATAATTTTTGCATTCCCGTGAACTACTTAGGTATAGATATAAACCCGCTTTGGAATGACAAGCATAATTTTATTAAAGATTATTTTAAATCAACCTCATATAATCCGGAGTATATTTGCACTGATGTTTTTGAAATTTTTAAAGATCATTACACCGTTGATAAAAATCTTCTTATTTTACAATACCTCATCTCACATTTTTATAACACTGGTAAGTTGACTGCTGTAAATGAATTTTATAAAAACCTAATACAAAATGTTATTAAAAGAATGCAACCTAAATCAATAATAATTATCAATGATGTAAATAGTAATCGTCGTGGAAGAGATTTATTTTTACGATTTTCAGATACTCTATCAAAATACGGGATTCGGCACACATATTCCTGTCGATATTTTGAGTATAACATTCAAAACGAGTATCAACGTTATGGTATCAAATATCCAAGTAAAGATATATTAACTTGGCCTACACCAAATTTGGCACGTTATAATCCGTGGACGGTATGTTCAAGTGCCCAATTAATAATAGAATTGGAGTGATTTTATGATAATAAGTGCAAGTCGAAGAACTGATATCCCTGCTTTCTTTTCCGAGTGGATTATAAACCGCTTAAAAGAACAATATGCCTATGTACGAAATCCTATGAATATTCACCAAGTAAGTAAAATCAACTTATCTCCAGATGTTGTTGATTGTATTGTTTTTTGGAGCAAAAATCCTAAGCCAATAATTAATAAACTTAACGCTTTGAAAGATTATATGTACTATTTTCAATTTACACTTAACGCCTATGATAAAGATTTCGAAGAAAATCTTCCTACTTTGTCTACAAGAATTGATACTTTCCAGACATTATCCAATTATATTGGAAAAGAACGTGTCATATGGCGTTATGATCCCATTATCATTAACGAAAAATACTCTATTGATTGGCACATTGAAAGATTCAAATACCTTACAGAACAACTCTGTCTTTATACAGAAAAAGTAACCATAAGTTTTATTGATTTATATACAAAAATCTCCCATAATATCAAAGGGAAAAATATTTATGAATTATCTTATGAGCAAAAAAACACCCTTGCGAGATACTTTGCAGAAATTGCTTATTCACATAACATAGAAATAGATACCTGTGCAGAAGACATTGACTTATCTTCTTATGGCATAACTCATGCTAGATGCATCGATGACAGACTTATTTCAAAGTTACTACATTGTTCCATAGACATAGAAAAAGATAAAAACCAACGATTGGAATGTGGTTGTATTGCAAGCATTGATTTAGGTCTATATAATACTTGTCAAAATGGCTGTATATATTGTTATGCTAATCATAGTTATGCTATTCGTAAGCAAAATTTTGAAACTTATGATCCATTTTCTCCTTTACTCTGTAGTAATATAACAGAATTTGACAAAATAACAGAGCGTAAAGTCAAAAGTCAAAAAAATATGCAACTAAGTCTATTTGACATATAGGTATCAAACAGGTATCACACCACACACTAAGAGCCGGAAAGTCCGCTGTTTATGCGGCTTCCCGGCTCCCTGTTTACTATTCAAACTCCTTTGCGGACTGCGTTTCATGACACGCAAAGGCTGTTATTAGAGGTTTATATTTCGAACGTGCGTTCTGTTTTTGTGTTTTTCGCACCGCTTATGAAGAAATAAACTCCAAAATAACTCCATTTTACTCTTTATTATTTTGTTGTTC
>OLGF01002151.1_pt1 | contig 18928 bp, 15 predicted proteins | sample 1604971 | NCBI WGS metagenome assembly OLGF01 (sample SAMEA3888902, study PRJEB22519) | human gut metagenome | biome: human gut; feature: human-associated habitat; material: faeces | place: Denmark | collected 2011 | reverse complement strand
GGCTTCAATTTCTGTGCGCATCATCCGCTCCCAGTCGGCCGGTGTATACCGATAACTGTCAACATAGCGCACATCCTTGTAGCCCAATACGCGGCGGGCAGCAGCTTCCAGCGGGCGAATCTGCGCACCCGAAGCCTCCAGCCCCCAATTCATACCGGCCATCATGCCGCACCAGAGCGAAAGGTCTGCCACGGCACGGGCCTCAGCCTCGCTATATGCTCCTTCAGCATAAATATCGCGTACATGAGCCCAATCAACAGGTGTACCGGCCGGTACACCCTCTACCACATAGTGCGGCGTTTCCATGCGCGCCAGCGAGTCCTGCAACTGCGCCGGCTGGCGGTAATAGGTCAGAATCTGCTCCAATGCCGTAGCTACGCAGCCGGTCAGACAGCGCTGCGTGCTGGTGCCCTCTTCCGTCGTATAATACGGACACGAAAGGTTGTAGGGAGCCGATTGCCCACGCACGCTCTGCAAGAGAGGCGGAACTACGGGATAGGATTCCCGCACCTCAGCTTCGGCAACAACACCATTCAGGTCACCATATTGCATCAAAGCCGTATGCAGCGCCTCCGGCATGGGGCGGAGGCCCGAGCGGCCATACCCCATCACGGCCGCCGTACGTGCATGAAGCAGTACGAAAGCACCGTCACCACGCTGCACCCGATAAACGGCACGCCAGCGCACGGCGTTTACTCCTTCCTCACTACGGCGTACCACGGGTTGCGGATATTGGACCGAAAGCCATTGCCGCCCGATGCGACAGGCTTCGTCCGTCGTCAGCGACTGCGCCACGGCGGTCAGTTGCAGCAGGCAGGTCGCCAAGGCCACCCACCACGCGCGCCAACCTTTGTGTGGTTTACACATCCTGCCCCTTGTGCGTCATAATATTCAACACACGACGGTCGGTCTCGTTCATAGCGTCGGCCCCGATAGACACGAGGTTACGGATGGAGCGGTCAACATCGTCGTCAATAATGCCCTCCACAGGCGACACGCAGTTGCCCTGCATGGCCAGCATGGCTGACAACACGGCCGTGCTGACGCCCGTGGTCAGTTTGAGGGCGCAACTGGGTTTGGCGCCGTCGCAAATCATGCCGGTCAAATTGGCAATCATATTCTTCACGGCATAGCACACCTCCCGATAACCGCCGCCCATCAGATAGGTAATGCCGCAACTCGAACCGGTAGACGCCACCACGCAGCCACACAAAGCCGACAGGGCGCCCAAATTCTGCTTGACATAAATAGCCGTCAGGTGACTGAGCATCAGTGCCCGCAGCATTTCCTCGTGCGTATTGTGATTCTCCTGCGCAAACACCACCACAGGGTTGGTGGCACAAATGCCCTGGTTACCACTTCCCGAATTGCTCATCACGGGAATTTTGGCTCCGGCCATACGCGCATCACAGGCGCAGGCCGTACTGGAAAGAATATGCAGGAAAATGCTGTCGCCCATCATGCCACGTCCCAGCGGACGGCTCAGAGCCTTGCCCAGGCAGTGACCGTAATTGCCTTGCAGCGACTGCTGCGCGGCCGACTCGTTCAGCTGTCGGGCCTCGTCAATAAACGCAATTTCTTCCAGTGGCGCAGTAGTTGCGAAGTCAAAAACTTTTTTCAGGGTCAGCTGCACCTCAGTCTCCAGCTCATCATCGTCTGACGAAGCCACGCCGTTTTGTGTAGAAACACCGAGCAAATCACTACCATCCTTTTCGAGACGTTCAAAACGGGTATGTTCATGGGCAATCACGGCCGTCACGCTATGCTGTAGCGTGCTGCACGTCACCTCTACATACAATTTGTCGGGACAGAGATCCTTGAGGCTGATATGGATGTGGTCGCCTTCGACGTATCGTTTACCTGCCTCCACATGCTCTGGCTGCACATCGCGCAGCACCTCCAGCCCATAGGCCGAACGCCCTACCAGGGCACCAAGGGCTATGGCAATCGGCAAACCTACCATCCCCGTTCCGGGAATACCCACACCCATGGCATTTTTCAGAATATTAGGACTGAGCCACACGTCAATACGCTGGGGACACTCGCCCAACTCCTCCGTAGCACGAGCCACTGCCAGCGCCACACACATAGGCTCCGTACAGCCAATAGCAGGCACCACCCAATGCTTCACCAAAGCAATAATGCGTTCTCTTTCGCTTTTCTCCAACATACTTTGAGTCATTTTTTTAATTTCCGTACAAAGATACAGAAAGCATAGTGCAGAAGCAAACAGAAAACGAAGTTTTCAAAGTTTTACGTCTACACATTCTCTACCTAAATTATCTATAAGAATGAAACTATTTACAATGAAAAGTTATCAATAATCTAATTCATCATCATATACTTTTTAGTGTAACAGCCTGCCATTATCATTCCATTCACCATACAAGATTCCATTTCGGGTATTTTCTATAAATTTGTCCAAACGTTTTCTGAAAAGTTCCTTGTCTCGTCTTTTTATCTGAATTGTATCAATCCGAACCCGTTTATACAAATCTGGGAAATTACAAAAGTTTTTCCATACAATAGGATCTGATTGTAATTCATGAAGAATATCCATATCTATTTTAAAACCGACTTCTGACATATCAGGAAATACGCGTCTTCCTGCATCTGTCATTAAGCCTAATCGCTCCATCCTACGACACCTTTCTTTATTCAGTTCTGACCAAACACTTTTCGGTTTTCGTGGACATAACTTTTGAGCGGTCACATTTTCTGAAATTTTCTTAGTCGTACTATCAATCCAACCAAAACACATAGCTTCTTCCACAGCATCTATATACCCAAAAGTTCCATTTTCAACTGGACGCCCCCTCTTTACAATCACCCAACACTCTGTTTCTTTATCATAATTATGAATTAACCATTCCCTTAATTCTCCCCTTGATTTTGCTTTCAACAGATTATGAATTTCCATAATTTACCTCATTCCATATGCTATTTCACCTTTACCATCGTGATGGGCTGCTCTTTACCCACGTCAAGCAGAGCAGTCTGATACTTTACTTTGTCAAACCGGATGGACTTCAAATCCAATTTCCGGATAGCACTGTTGCGCATGGTCCGATAATATATGGCCAGATTCTTCATGTCGGTAGCCGATGTCCATTGGGTAGCGCTCGGAATGTCTGCCGGTGTTTCACCTTCGGCAAACTCTATGCCCACCGGAATGTCAAAATTATTCAGAATTTGGAAGCACTGACGCACGGTACCCTCTGCCGTCTGTTGTTTGGGAGCTGTGGCCTGATAAAACGCAGCCCGTACAAAGCGTGACGGAGGAGTTACATCACCCGGAATACCCAGGAAACCGCTGCCGGCACCAAACGAAGCCAGACTCATGCTGTCGAGCGTTTTGGCCTTGGCCGTACCGGGATACAGATTGACGTAGTTATTAAGGTTAGTGAGCTGCCACTCAAAGCCTGGCGAATTGGTCAGCACACCCAGTTTGTTTTCAAACACATTCACTTTCCCGCCATCCGTAATCTCAATGACGATCTGACGGCCCGAAGGCTCCGTAATACGCCAATGCACCGTAGAGGCGCGCGGGTCAATGGCTACTACATGCACCTCCTTCAAGCCCTTAATGACCTCGTCCACGGTGCTGAAATTGCCCAGTATCCACGACACCAGCTGCAGGTCGGCAACACTCGTCTGCCGGTTGGCCTCGGCATAGTCCTCATACCGTCCGTAACCCGGAAAATAGAACAGTCCGGCCGAAAGTCCCTTCTCGTTAAGCCCTTCGGCCACAAATTCCTCCTGCTCCACGGCCAGTCCTACATATCCGTATCGGGCCGTGAACTGCATGCCCTTTTTCTGTCCGCCGGGCACGTATGACTGCTGCGCATATCCGCGCGGCACTATGACATATTTGCTGTTGAGGTCGCTGCCGCCCCACTCTATGGTTCGGGCCGGAATGCTCGTGCCGTCGGCACTTTTCAGTGTGATCCCCGTACAGGCCCTGGCCTGCTGCGTGGAAGATGCCATCAGGACCGCTGTGGCCAGCATGGCAAATAGTTTAATCTTCATCATGGCTTACCATTTATTAAGTTTTCGTATCGTACAGGTGCGCCTGCCCTCCTCCCGTTCCCAAACGGATTAGGAAAACTGCCACCAATGTTACCAAAAAATACAAAAAGGCCCGGTAAAAAAGCCTACTTAAACGGATTTTTGTACCAGAAAACGATATTAAAATAGGAATATATTAGAAATAAGCTACTTATGAGATTTTCTCATAAAATGAGGTAATGACTTGGCAACGGTTACAAATTCTGCGATATGCGTTGCGTTTCTTTCTGTCAAACAACTCTTGTTATGCAAAGGTAGTACAATTTATCGAATGAAAGGTATAACGAGCGTTTTTATTATTGCTTACCTTCTAATTTTCCTATCCGCATCACAATAGAAGTTTGACTTCTTCCCATTTTCTCTGCGATATACTTTATGCTCTTTCCTTCATGGTAAAGGGTAAGTAGGAATTTGTCAGCACTGCGTGTCCATTTCTTATTGGCATTAGGGTGCTTGACATAACTTTCTTCCGTAACCTTTTCAGGGTGTAAAAACTCGTCAACAAAAACGGATGGGAAGCGTCTGTCGTAAAGTACGTATGTCTTTATTTTCGCTCTGGTAATAGCCACATAAAACAACCTGCGTTCTTCACCATACGGATATTGGTCGCTTTTAGTTAAAACATAATCAAGAACAGGGTCATCGCTTACCATTGAAGGAAATCCATAGGCGTCTTTATTACATTGAAGAATTATCACATAGTCCGCTTCAAGTCCTTTGGATTTATGTACAGTCAAAAATTCAATTTTCCTGTCTCCAATGAAGTAGTAAAAGCGATTGCCCTCTTTCACTGATTTGTACAAAAACGATAAGTAATAGTCATCAAAGGAATACCGCCCTAACAGGAAGATGGATTTATCCGCAGGAATAGACGTAACTAATTGTCCGATAACGTTACAATAGTCTCGCCGTTCATAAGCGCAGAATTGTAAGTCGGTTTTGGCTTGTGGATTGAATGGGTGTATATCCTTTTTTAGCTGTGCCTTATTCCGCTGTATGAATTGCGATGACAGGCTTACCAAAGGTTCTCCAAAACGATATGTTGTCTCGATTCTATTGATTTCTGTTGAACCGAAATAATCTGAGAACTGATTGAAAAGAGCCATGTCACTTCCTGAAAAGCGGTATATGGATTGCCAATCATCGCCCACGCAATACAATTTTGCAAGAGGATTGCCTTCTCGGAGTATTTTCAGGAAATTGTAACGGTCAACTGATATGTCTTGAAACTCATCAACGATAATATACTCATATTTTACAGGATGAGAGGAATGGCATATTTCCGTGGCTTGCAAAATAGCGTCGGTAAAATCTATCTGATTACTGCTTTTCAGTTCTTCAATATACCGCTCATAAACAGGCTGGAATATTCTTTTTATAATGAATGTGCTGCGCTCATCCCCTGCACTTTTAGCCTGTTTCAAGACCTCTTGTATGGACTTACAGCTTGATTTTATTAATGTAATAAAAGTTACAACAAGCCGAATGAAAGCCTTTTCCTGCTTGCTGTTTGGAGGAAGAACCATATCATACAATTCAGCATCAGTTTTTTCTTGAACAGGAACACCTGCTTTTTCCAATGACACTTTTAATGTATGCCGAATATCTGAATAATGGAAATCAGCACTTGAAGTTGTCAATAATATAGTCCCAAACTTCTCATGGGCTGCTTTTTTCCATGTTATTCCGTCATTATATTTTTGATTTGCTTCTTCATAAGTAATGCCTTTGTCTTTTGCAAACCATGTGGGAACAAGTCCATGTTCGTCCACACCAAAATGCTCCAAATAAATACGTTTTGTCTTGCCATCCAGCTCAAAGTAAATGGAAAAATCGGGTCTGTATTGTGAGTGCATTTCATCTGCCAACGGATGTTCATAAGGTTCTTCATATCTGAATTTCACACCCAAAGAAGATAATGCAAAACAGATTTTCTGTTCCTGCTCACTCCGAACATAAATAGCTTTCCCGTCCATGTCTGGGAATTGAGTTTTCAAGCGTACTTCTTTCAATTCGGATAGTTGTTGCCTGCGTTCATTCTTACGATGTTCCCAATCCGCTTCTTGCACCTGATAGTCAACAAAGTATTCTACGATACTCTTTTTGAAATCCTCATCTTCCAACAACTTATGATAGATTCTCACAAACAGTGCGTCTGTATTATCATAGATAGAGGGTTTTTGTCCAGTTGCTTTTCCAATGATGTCAATGGCAAGTTTATGAAAGGTGTATCCTCTTAGCCCCACAATATTCATTCTTTCCGTCAGTTCGGCAGCAGCCTTGTTTGTATAGCTAATAAGAAGAATGTTTTGAGGATTGATGTGTTTGATGTCAATCAGATACCTTACCTTGCCTACGATGGACGATGTTTTCCCACTTCCTGCACTACTAACCACCAAACAATTATCTTCCTCGGACACGATTGAACGCCTTTGCTGCTTGTCTAATGGGTATTTGAGGCAATGGTCGAAAAAGTCTTTGTTGGTATCAAGGGTTTCTTGGATAACCTGCTCATTATGTCTTTTGACAATTGAGTGGATGCTTCCAAAATCTTGTGTAAATTTTGAGATTGTCTCGGACGGTTCTATATGGAATGCTTCAAGACTTTTCTGTAAGGAAATGACTTCATGGAAGAACTCTGCATAATATTTCGTAAATTGTTCTTCTTCCGAAGAAGATATTATATGCCCTTTAAAACTGTTCTTTAAATCAGTTTCAATATCAATGAAGAAACTTTTATTGCTTTGCTTTAATTCTTTTTCTCTGCTTTCTTGTATATCCCGATAAGAAGTAATGGTTGCAATTCGTTTCGACAATTCTTTGGACTTGTTTTTTAGGCGTGTTCGTACTGTAACTATTACAACAAGTGAAATAGCAATAATACAAATAGCCCAAATAAACAATGACTGCATGTCGGAAAAAGATTTGCTATTGACAATACTTACACTACATAAAATCAGCGTACCGTGAAATACTCTAACTTTCTATAAAAACGAGAAATCATAGCAAAAAGCTATTGTCCTTAAAATAGTCCATTATATCTTCATTAGAAGTCGCTTCATCTACAGTTTTCAAAATTTTTGCAAACTCCTCAAATTTACTAACCTCATAACCGACACAATTTGTAAACTCTTTATCGCAAAAGAAAATCATTTCTCCCGGAACGGTCATAGAACCTGCACCATTAAGACTTCTAAATCTATGACTTACTGCCCAACCTGTAAATTCCCCTTTGTGATATTTTGCAACATTCTCTTTTAAAGAAGCAATTTCTCCTGAAAGTTTTTCACTATATTTGTCCAAATCTGATTGAGCTTCCTCTTTTTCTTTTTTTGCCCGTGCATACTCTCCACGGGTGAATCGAGAAGAATAGCCATCAGGAGCATAAATATTCATAGAGGTTTCAGCAGATTCAATATCCATTTCACATTTGTCTATTTTGGATATTAAATCGTTGATTTCACCGCTAATCTTCATAATTGGCTCGATAGTAGTTACATCAATGAACATACTATCAACTCTTGTTGATATTGGCTCATAAGAATCTGGGTGATAGAGATAATCTTTAAGCGTCTTTTTAACCAATTTCTCTGCTTTTTCCTCATTGGAGAGTGTGCAAGAAGCCATAATTAATGCAACTGCACAGAGTGATAAGGTTACAATAGCTTTCTTCATAAATTTACTATAATTAAAATTAGTACTATCCAAAACCACGAAGCGTGGCACTGCAATGCTACGTCTTAGCTCGGAGGTCCTGAGAAAACCCTGTGTACAGATGTAGTAATAGCAGCCCACGCTATAACGTGAGAACCACTATGCTACCCTTGTACACAATTCAGAAATTTCTCAGGTTTCCGTTCTACAAGATAAGCATACCGCTTCTTCTTTTTTCGTATGTCTTGGAAAGAGTTTCCTCAATCCGATTACAAAGATAGGGGATTTTTGCGATAATCCCCTATCTTCTAATACTTTTATTTGCTTTAGAGGGTTGAATTTAGAGTACATCCTATATTTTCAGCCCCTTATCTTGCTTTGTGGATGTAATTCCTAAACCGTTTCTCCATTCATTCGCTTTCTGCCTGAACCATTGCACAAGTGGAATGTCATTCACGCATATGTGGTAGTGTCCTTTCCTGTTCTTGTCCTCTTCAAATGAGAAAGCCGCATTTTCATCACGGAACTTTCGGTTGAGCTCAGGAGAATAGAAATCACCTTTCAGCCTCACCTTCTTCAACTTACACAACTCTAGGATTACCCTTTCAGAAAAGTTCAAGGTGTTTCGGCAGAAGTCAATCAACGGCAACAGCTTCTCTACATGAGGGAAATAACGCTGTATCCTGTCCATATACTCATTGAACTTGGTGCGTTCTTCCCTATGTGCCTGTTCCATTGTCTTGATATGTCGTACCAATTCTTCGTTCTGACTTTCAAGGGCAGAGATGCGTTGCTGCAATTCCTCCCTTTCCGCTTTTAACTTATTGCTGCCCAAAAGAGAACCGACCTTTGCCACGAGTGCCGTTTTCGCTTCGGTCTTGGCGGCTTCCAGCTTCTCCGACTTGATTTCCTTTCGCACTCCGTCAAGCTGCCGTTCTGCCTGTTGCTGTTCGGTCTGTAACTGCCGCATGTTGGCTTCAAGCTCTCCCGTCTGCCGTTTCAGTTCACGGTAGTATTGGGCGGTGGTGGTGTGCCGTGCTTCCGAACCCCGTATGCCACGCTGCAAGCCGTATTTCGCCATTGCTGCGGCATAGCTGTCATGGTAGGCGACAAGCCTTTCACGGGTCAGGAGGTCATCGGCGCATAGGCGCACGGCGTTGGCTTTCTTACGGTATGTGCGCTTGCCTTCCGCTTGCTTTTTCCTTGCTTTCCTGCGCTCGCCTGTCACTATCGGCACGACCGTGGCATGGATGTGCGGCGTGTGCTCGTCCATGTGCAGCACAGCCGAAACAGTGTTCTCCCTGCCGAATGTGCGGTGCAGCCATTGCAGGTTGTCATCACACCATTCGTCCAATCTGCCCTCGTCCTGCATTCTCACCATATCTTCGTGCGTGCCCGAAAGTACGATGCGGATTGCCCGCACTTGGTCGGGCGTTATCTTCCGCTTGATGCCAGCCGTGCGGATGCGGTGGCTTATCGCTTCGGTGCGGTCTGCCACACCATCGGGGAATTGCACCAACTCACGGTTGAAGTGGGTGCGTGTGGGGTCTGCGTTCTTGGGCGTGGTCTTGCGTTCGATGTGGTCGGATGCGCCCGTGTCAGCCGAACCTTTCGCCTTGTTGATTTGGATGCTGATATATCCCATGTTCATTTCTTGTTTTTTTAGGTTGTACAAACTTGTTTGTCGGTGTCCGTCAGCCTGCGGTCATAGCCGCACGGGGCAAACGGGGGTGTCCAGAGGGGTGTAACCCCGTTGGCTCATTAGGGTGTTTTTAGCATGAGCGGAGCGGTGCGTGAAGAAAACGCCCTAATGAGCTATGGCCTTTTGCTCCCCAAAAGCCTGCGGCGGTGTCGGCGGCTTTCGGATGCCTTTCTTTTTTCGCCAACAATGAGGGCTTTCACTTTTCGGTCGGCAGGATGGAAGTCCGTCCGACCAGCCTGCGGAAGGCTACATTCACATCTGCCATATTCCCAGCGGACTTGTTGAGGGGTGAAAAAGCGTTGAACTGTTGAAATTGACATGTAAAATCTTGATATATTGTAAAATACACTCTAAACAATCTCTCAACAAAAGTGTGCTGCCCAACAAACGGATGCGAAAAGAAAAGGCAAGGCTGATGGTGTGTACCGTTGCTTCTTCTTTTCATCAGCCGTTGTGTGTTGTTGGCGGTTTGTTGAGGTTGCATATTCTTATATATCAACACTTTATTACCATTATTCAACAATTCAACAGAATATCAAAGCTTTTCCAGCAGTCCTTTCGTGACGGTGTAATACCTGCCCACGCTTCTTCGGGTCTGGTAACGGTCATTGCCGCCGTATTGGTAGGCGGTATAGGTAAGACCGTTGGGTGCAGGTGTCAGCTTCCAGCACTCCTGCACAACTTTCCGCACCTGCGATTTCTCCACCTTGACTTGTGAGCAGACCAGCAACGGGATGATGTCATTGAGGCAAAAAGAAACAGACTCCACATTCAGCTTTGCCATGATGTCAAGCAGCAGTTCCGCCATCTCTATCTCCAGCCTATTACGGTTGCTTCGGATAATCTTCCGCAGGGCATCCGTCTCCAGCAGTTTTGGATTGAACCACATGCGGCTTTCTTTCTCGGTGGATAGCTGTCTGTGTTGCAGGAAATAGAGGAAAGCGGGTATCTCCGCTTTCAGCTTTTGCAGGAAGTCGGTATCGTCACTTTGTAACGGCACAATCTTCCGCACCCAATAGCGTGTCTCCCCTGCGTCGATGATGACAGGCAGATGCTCGTTGTTGGAACACAACACGAACTTGGCGAAGAAGCCTATCTCGTCACGGTCTTTGCCTTTCGCCTCTACCTTGTAGGATAGCGTGGTGCTGAGGTTTTTCAGCCGCTCGCTGTCCTCTCGGCGATTGAGCAACACCTCGTCCACCATGATGAGCAGCTTGCCTGCCCAGTCGGAGTTGAACTGGCTGCGGAAGTCCTCGTTGGTGTTGAATGTCACGTTATTTTGGAAAATGGCTTTCAGGAAGTTCAGGAACGTGCTCTTGCCCGTGTTCCTCTCTTCGGACACGAGCAGGAGGATGGGCAGCTTTTGAATGGGATAGAGGTAGAGCAGTTGCAAGTAGTCCATGCCCAACTCGTACTGTTCGCCGAAGATGTGTTCCACCAACGAACGGATGCAGGGGAAATCCCCCTCCTGCGGTCGGTGGCTTATCGGCTCATAGAGGTTGAGGAACTCGCCGACCACGGGCTTGTAGCCCACATGGTCAGGTACGGTGCAGAAACCGTCATACTTGGGAACACTCGCCATGTAGTCCTTGCCGTAGTCCTGCCGCAGGGTCTCGGAATTCCATGCGATGCGTTTCCTCACATAACCGCCGTCAATGCGGGGCTGGTTCACAATCTTGTAAAGCGTTGTGCCCACTCTAATGAATTCTTCTTTCTTTTCCATGTCTTTAATACAGATTTTAGTGCCGCCGACACCTTGTCGGCAAGCGGATTAAACATGGATGCAAAGCTACGGCAGGACTGCTAAAACCTTGATATGTAAAACGATGCAGAACGGCGCAAAAGAAACCGATGGAAAAGAAAATGCAGCGGAACGGGTAATATCAGCCATCGAAAGGCGAAAAGAAAAGCCCGAAGAAGCGGAATGTCGCACTTCTTCGGGCAAATGGTTGCCGCAGATATTCGTTGGCAAAGGGATATGCTGGTTTATAGGTTTACTGATGCCATTACAACACCACATCATGTTAAACTCTCATAAACAGACTGTAAAAGCTTACAAAGCGCACAATCTAACATCTGCATGAGGAGATGTTTCCCGTTGAAACCAACAAAACTTGCCTTTCTTTTCGCAAGCAAAGCCTTTCCAGCAAGGCATTGCGTACACTTGACGCACTCGGTGTATCAATTCGGAAAGCAAGTGCCACGACCATTGGCAAGGCGTACACATCCACAAAGTAGCCGTTGGGCAACCTGATGTGTCCTTCTACCTCGAAAGGATTTAATACTCTGCTCTTATACACGGCTCGTATGGCGGCACGGAGTGTAGGAACGATTACATCGAAAAGCTCCACCAATTCCATTTCGCTCATCCATACGTTGGCGGTATCGGACGGTACGGCAACCCTGCCGCATCCGTCCATCGTGATTGTTGTCCGTTTCATTGGCAATGTTCTATATGGTGAAATGTCCGCTTACCTTGCTCTCGAAAGCGGATATGTCGTTTTCGAGTTTCTTGTTCGTCTCTTTCGCGTAAATCTGCGTGGTGGTGATATTCGTATGCCCCAAAATCTTGCTTACGCTCTCTATCGGCATACCGTAGTTCAATGCCAAAACAGCGAATGAATGGCGGGCGAGGTGGAATGGAACCGTTTTTTCGATGCCGCATCTTTGGGCTATTTTCTTGATGCGTCTGTTCACCATGTCAAGCGAGCCGATGTTGAACTGCCGCTTGTCTTTCCTAAACACTTCTTGCCGCTTGATTATCTGCATGGGGATATCCATCAGCTTGATTTGGAACGGTACACCTGTCTTTTGGCGTTTCGACACAATCCACGATGCGCCGTTCATTTCAACGATGTTGTCTATGGTCAGGTTCTTGATGTCCGTGAACGAGATACCCGTCCAACACCCGAACAGGAACAGGTCTCTTGCCAATGCGAAATTGGGATTGTCCAGCTTGATTGCGCTTAACGCTTGAATTTCATCCTCCGTGAGAAAGCCACGTTCCTTGTGGTCGGGGTCAAGGTGGTACATCGCAAACGGGTTTCTCGCTATCTTCCCGTTGTAGTGTGCAGCAGTGACGATGTGCTTCAACGGTATGGAATATACACACACGGACGATTGTGCCAGCCCGACCTCGTTGCGCAGGTACAGGCAGTAGTCACGGATAAACTCTTCCGTAAGTTCATTCATGGCTATGTCTGTTCGTTTGTATTTCTTCTTGATAAACTCCGCAACATATCTTCTTACAATGACATATTTTTGATATGTGCGTGTGGAGCGGTCTTTGCCTACCCGTTTGGAAAATGCTTCGTTCTCTTTGTCAAAGGCGCGTAGCAATGTTTCATACTCCGTGCCGATGCCCTGATAGGCGTTGCGTACCATTTCAGCCGTTACAAACGCCTCACGGTCGGAAAGCCGCTGGTAATGCTTCGTTATCTGTGCCTTGATATTGTCAAGGGCATAGTTCACCGCCACCGCCTCACGGCTCTTGCCTTTTGCTCTGTTGCCTTTGGCATCCCAAAGTTCCTTTGAGATGTGCTGTTTGCAACTGAACTGTGCGATAGTCCCGTTGATTGTAACCCGTCCCATGATGGGGACAATTCCGTTCTTCTCCTTACTTCCGTTTACATAAAAAACGGTCTTGAATGTACTCCTCATAATCCTTGCTTTTTGTTTGGTGCAAAATTAGTTTACGGGAGTTGTAAAGGCAGAATGTAAACCTACGCAGAACGCAGAAATAGAGACTGTTAGTGTTAAATGTGCATCAGGTGTCGGGTAATGATTTGGAAGTGCATCTATTTCTGCAATCTGCCTAAATCCGTTTTCCCGACCTTATGCCAATTTGTTCCATCCGAAGCCAAACTCTCTGACTGTCAGCGAGAATGCTCAAATTTGCCTTATTCTGCGTTTTATCCTATTATTTTTTACAAAAACGCCGCAAAAAGTCTAATCCTATCACATATATAACAACTTCACATTATTCATTTTATACCTTTCAGCATGTTTGTCAACAGATAAGAAGCATTAAGATTTCTTGCGACCCCATTTGAAATTTTATACGAATAGGTAATATTCTCTGAAAGTTCTACATCAAAACAATAGTTACTATAAATTTTACTATTTTCTTCTTCCAATTTAGCCAATTCCAAATCGTGAGTGGCTATTAACGCAGACATATTATACTGGGTAATCTCTCGTAAAAAAACAATTGATCCTTTCAATTTATCCCTTGAATTGGTTCCTTTCAAAATTTCATCCAAAATAATCAAAGTTAGCTCATGCGATCTTATGTGTTGTATAAGACTTTTTAATCTTATAAGCTCTGCACTGAAGAATGAAATATCTTTTGACAAATCATCTGTCGTACGCATACTTGTAAACAAAGTTGCCACAGAAAATTTAAACGATTGAGCACATACAGGAACGCCATTACATGCAAGAACATAGTTAACACCTATGGCCCTTAAAAATGTACTTTTACCAGCCATATTAGCTCCAGTGACAATAGCGACCCGTTTTTTCCCCAATGTGAAACTATTAGGGACGGCCTTTCCATAATCTAGAAATGGATGATAGAGATTAATTGCTTGAAAAAAATCTTTCGCATCATCCGGCAAGATTTCCGCTACAACATTATCGGGATGATTGAAAGCATAAGTTCCCCAACTGACCAATACATCCATTTCAGCTATACTATACAACCATTGCTCTACATCAGAAAAATAAGTTATTTTCCAAAACCTTACTTTTTTGATCAAAAAAACATCAAATAGAATCAATCCATTCAACAATACATAAAGAATTGGACTCGAACGCTGGTCGAAAGCATTCAATATTTTAGATAATTGTTGAAATGCCTTCAAACAATTTTTCCCCTCAAATAAATTATTCTGCAACAGACTAAGCCTTTCTGATTTGAAAACGGTATGATGTAAATGTTCCAAGACATCAATATAAGAAGTAAATTCTTTATGTATTTTTTGCACATTCAGATCTGCAATTGTCAAAGTCTTTAAGAACAAGCTACTACAACACAAATTAAATAAAAACATACCGACAAAATAATGCCATGTCAAAAGACCTACTATCCCCATGAACAGAAATAATACGGTCAAGGCCACACATACATATGGAATGATAGACTTTATAAAATAACAGCTTCGCCTATCCTCCATAAAAAAACGGGAAATAACAGTAAAGTCTGTAGTAATAAAAGGATGTGCCATAAACCTAATCCGCCAATCAAATAGACTTGCCAACTCTTCTATTGCTATTTGATTAGCTAATATTTCTTTTTTGTCATGAGACAGATTCATCAGTCTATAGGCTAGTTTGTCACTTCCTATTTGAGTAATACACCGATTGATGCGATGGAAAACTGAATTATTGCCAAATAAATCTAAATCATAAGAGTATTCGTGCTGAAGATCCTTATATTTTTCTCCTGATGGCAATGAACTAAAATCTCCTCCCAAACAACTTATTTCCCGTTTGCAAACAGATTTTATTAATTCTAATTGCGCAATTCTTTTCTGATAAATATTATCTAAAGCATAAACAATTAAGTAGGCCACAAATAATAATATTGATAGAACAATAAACAAAATATGGCTATACCTAAAATATAGAAAACAGGAAACTACACTTGAGAAAAAGAAAAGACATTTCCCAAAGAGGCAGAAATTCCCTTTCTTTTTTAAAAGATTAATTTGTATTTGTAATTCCTCGATTTTAGTTTGATATGTATTGTAAATCATTTTGCACTTTTTGGACCATGCAAAATAAACAAATTGCTGGAGAAAAGAGCTTGAACAAATTCAAGACTTTTTCTCCAGCAAAATCTTTTTACGGATATGACTAATTGTTTCTGGCGTAACCCCCAAATAAGACGCTATGCTTTTTAAAGAAACATTTTCTTTTAAATTTGGACTTCGCCTCATCAATTCCCTATATCTTATTTCCGGCGAACAATAAGATTCAAGAATTCGTTTATAAGCCATTCCATACAAACTTTCTGCGATTAATCTTCCGTATTTTTGCGTATTAAGATCAGTGTCCCAATACCCAATCATTTCATTTCTGGCAAGCCTGTAAACAATGCATTCTGTCAGAGCCTGAATGCCGACCAATGACTCTATTCCTTTTAGAAAAGAAGAATAATCACCTACAAATTCATTTTCAAAAGCATACCCGACAATATGTTCAGCTCCTTCCGAATCTATAAACCGATACTGAAATGTGCCTCTTTCTATCCAACCTAAAAAGCGTGATTTCGTATGCTGCTGAATAAAAAATTCTTTTTTACGATAGACACATTTTTCTCCCCTCTCCTGAAATAATTGTTGTAGAACAGAAAAATCTACATCTTGTAAATATGTATTAAAGTCTCTCATCGCCCCCTCTCTATACGTCATTATACGTTGAATCTGTAAATATTCAGCGAACTTCATTTGACGGGCCATCCCCCGACGCCGGCTGAGGTGCCCGCGAGAACTTGCGCGGATAGCGCCACCAGATGGCCAGCAGGGCGCACACGCCCATCAGCAACGGATAATAGAGATACGGAATGATTTCGACCGGACTGATACCGGCCAAACCACCAGCCATGAGCAGCTGCGCTCCGTAGGGCAGTACGCCCTGCACAAGACACGAAAACGTGTCAAGCAAGCTGGCACTCTTGCGCGGATCGACACCAAAGCGCTGACTGATTTCGCGGGCCATGCCGCCCACCGACAGAATGGCCACCGTGTTGTTGGCCGTAAACACATTGGTCACGCCCACCAACACACCTATCGACAGCTCAGCGGCGCGGGGGCCCGACACATGGCGCGTCAGGCGACGCATCATATAATCTATACCGCCCATATAGCGGATTATTTCAAGCATACCGCCGGCCAACATCGAAATGAGCATCAACTCACCCATACCGCCAATGCCATCGGCCGACGACTGCAGCCAGCCGTCCATGCTGAAACGGCCGCTCCACACGCCCACAATACCGGTGAGCAGATTGCCCACCACCAGCACGGCCAGCACGTGCACGCCCAAAATGGCCAGCACGAGTACGGCCAGATAAGGCAGCACCAGATAGCTGTGGCTGAAGTTGGGCGCAGCCGACACGAAACTGCTCTGCGAGCCCATGACCAAATAGAGGACAAACGAGAGGATAGCGGCCGGTAGCACAATGCGGAAGTTGACCTTGAACTTATCGCTCAAGCTGCAGCCCTGACTGCGGGTGCTGACCACCGTGGTGTCGGAAATAAACGAGAGGTTGTCGCCAAAAAACGAACCGCCCACTACGGCCGCCGTCATGAGGGGCAGCCCCAGACCGGTTTGCGTGGCAATGCCAGCCGCCACGGGAACCAGCGCCACAATCGTGCCCACCGACGTACCGATGGAGAGCGACACAAAACAGGCTGCAAAAAACAGACCTGGCAACAGCCATTGCCCCGGCAGCAGGGCCTGCGTGAGCTGCACCGTGGCGTCAATAGCCCCCATGGCCTTGGCCGAGGCGGCAAACGAACCGGCCAACACAAAAATCCAAATCATCAGCATCATCCCAGAGTCGCCCGCACCGCGCGAGAACAGGCGGATGCGTTCGGCCAGCGGCAGACCGCGCGCAATGGCCACCGCATAGACCGAGGCTACGATGAACAACGGTGCCAGCGGCACTTTATAGAAATCGCCCAGCGCTACGCTGCTGCCGAAAAACAGGCCCACAAACACCAGCAGGGGCGTGAGCGCCAAAAAACTGCCCCTGCGCGGGGCTAAGGATTGCTGATTCATGTAATGAGAGAAAAATTTTTTAATCCGTTTATCACTGAGGCCAGACGCGACTTGACCACACAAGGCTCACTCGTCTGAATGCTGAAGGGCATGTCGGCGAGCACACCGCGGACAAAAACCCTTAACCACAAGATTGACACTATCGGGTTCGAACCCTGGAGGCAGACATAAGGGACCTGCAGACATTTGGGGCAGGCAAAACGTACGTCCACATTCTGCACAATAAAAATGGGCATGACCATCACTCAAATGATGAGTGTGCTCGTCGGGGCAAAGTTCATACTTGAGCGAGCCGCTACCGTCTTCAAAAGCATGCACCAGATGGTGCTGCTCAAACAACAGCACAGCCCGAAAGATGGTGGAGCGGTCCACCGTTCCCAACCGTCCTTCAAGATCTGCCAGCGAAACGGGACCTTTGGATTCCATCAAAGCCTGCAACACCAGCAAGCGCATAGCCGTTGGCCGCACGTTTTTCGTTTTAAGTCGTTCTTCTGCAGTCATTGCGTTAAAGAATTTCAGCCTTTGATTTTGCTATTCTCAAAAAAATGAGAGTAACCGACATTCCGATTGGTCTGTCACCCTGCAAAGTTATAACTAAATGCCGACTTGACACATCTGCAATATGAAAAACGTGCCTTTCGCGAATAACATTACTTATAAAACCGCACCTTCGTATGAGCTCGAAACGATTTTCTGAAAAAAAGGTCGGACATTAATCTCTTAAAGTCCGACCTCATTATATTTCCCTGCCACCTTGTTAGGCGACAATGTCTGTACCCCCAAAACAATCCGACAGGAACCGTAAATGGTATCAATGACCGAAACGTGACGTATCAACCCCCTTCGTCTCCTTTTGCTTATAGCCGCCAAAACGATAGATAAAGTTCAGCGTGACGGCACGGGTGTAGAAACCGGGGTTCATGTCAAGATGCTGCCCGTTGAAGCGCACCTTCATGCTGGGCATACTCCGATTGAAAATATCGCTGCAGCGCGCCGTGAGCGAACAGCGGTCGTGGGCAAAGTTCCACTTCATGCCGGCTGTGAGATTAAAGGACGTGGCCAAATCAAAAGTACCCTGAATAAAAGGCGTCTGCCAATTTCCAACCAACTCGAACGAGAGATGGCGCCCCACCTTGAACGTATTGTCCCACACGCCGACAAACATCCATTTCGAGCGATTGAAAGGCAAGTCGAAAAAGTGGTCACACTTTTGCCGGGCCTGCATTCCCACCAGCGTCAGGCGCGACTCATACCATTTGCCCAGGCTGTATGGCACTATGACATTGGCACCCGCCGTGCGCATGTAGTTCCAGTTGGTCTGCTTGTAAATCAGCGCCAGCCTGTCGGTGGCCTGATAGGGCACCTGCGCAAAATAGTCGGTCACGTGCGTATAGAACAGGCTGAAAATGTACTTTTGCTTCCAGATGTACATGCCGCTCAGGCTGTAGCTGGTCATGGGGCGCAGGCCCGGTGAGCCCTGCAGTTCGGAATAGCCGTTCAGGTAAGTCACAAACGACTGCATGGCCCAATAGCTCGAATAGGTCTTGTCCGTCGACAGCGAAAGTTGGAAAATATGTTTCGGATTTTTCATATAGGTCAGCGAGGCCTGCGGAAACACCGACCACTTGCGGTAATGGCCCAGACGGTAGTACTCGCCGGTCACCGAAACAGAGAACGACGGTCCGGTGGCCCACTGCCGGCCCAGCGACACATATA
>OLGF01002139.1_pt1 | contig 19016 bp, 8 predicted proteins | sample 1604971 | NCBI WGS metagenome assembly OLGF01 (sample SAMEA3888902, study PRJEB22519) | human gut metagenome | biome: human gut; feature: human-associated habitat; material: faeces | place: Denmark | collected 2011 | reverse complement strand
ATCCCACGACCAACGAAATCTGCTTCCCGGCCGCCATTCTCCAGCCGCCGTTCTACAACCCCGACGCCGACGACGCGGTGAACTACGGCGCCATCGGCGTGGTGATCGGCCACGAGATGACCCACGGGTTCGACGACCAGGGCCGCAATTTCGACAAGGACGGCAACATGAACAACTGGTGGACCGACGAGGACGCCGCCGCGTTCAAGGCCAAGACGGACATTCTGGTCAAGCAGTTCGACGCGATCGAGGTTCTGCCCGCCAAGGAGGGACAGCCTGCGATCTTCGCCAACGGCGCATTGTCGCTCGGCGAGAACATCGCCGACCAGGGCGGCCTGCGCGTTGCCCGCACGGCCTACCGCAATTCGCTCGCAGGCAGGGAGGCTCCCGCCCCGATCGACGGATTCACTCCCGAGCAGCGTTTCTACCTGGGCTACGCCACGCTGTGGGCGCAGAACATCCGCGACGAGGAGATCGCCCGTCTCACCAAGCTCGACGTGCATTCGCTGGGCAAATGGCGCGTGAACGCCACGCTGCGCAACCTGCAGGATTTCTACGACGCCTTCTCGATCGCCGACGGACCGATGTTCCTGCCCGAACAGGATCGCGTAATCATCTGGTAACCCGCTTAAAAAGCGGGTTTCAGGGGCGATGCCGGGCCATTCTGGCTTACGATCCCGTTCTGCGCCCGCCCGCTTAAGAAGCAGGCTTCAGGGGGCGACGGCCGGCCGGCAGGATTCCGACCAAGCTCTGCGCCCGTCGGCTTGAGAAGCGGGCTTCAGGGGCGGTAAACGCCCACCGGAATCACGCCCCGGTCCGGAACGCTTCATTCAATAAAAAAGACGGCAGGGAGTTTTCCCTGCCGTCTTTTTCGTCTCCGGGCGGTGCAGCCCGGCTTTCCCCGCCGCGCGCCCGGTCCGGCGGCGGAGAACCGAAAAACCGGGCTTCGAAGCATCCATTTTTCGCTTTTTCTTTTAACTTTGTGCTAAAGAAGAAACGATGACCCGACATAAGGCATATACGAAAATTCCGTTTGCGGCGCTGTTTTTCGCCGCAACGCTGATTTCTCCGGCGCTCCATGCCCTGAACATCCCGGACTACCGCTTCCACACCATGCCCGAGACCTCCTATTACGGAGGCATCCACAGCATCGCCAAGGACAGCGTCGGGCGTATGTGGTTCAGCGGCTACGACGCCCTGTTCATGTACAACGGCACGTCGTTCGTACGGATGACCGACCTAGTCACGAACCTCTTGCCGAATTCCTACTGGTCCTACGGACAGGTGATCACGGACAACCGGAAAGGCCTGTACGTAGGGACTAACCAAGGGCTGCTGCGCTTCAACTACCGGAAGCTGGAGTTCGAATTCGTTCTGGAGGGCAATATCGGCTCGGTCACGGCGAACAACGACGGGACGGTATGGCTGATCCGCAACAACGGCATCGAATCGTTCAGCCCCGAACGGCTGCCCGCCGTGACCCGCTATCCGATGCCTCCGGAGATGTCCGCACCCGGGCGGACGCTGACGCTGGTGTGCACGAAGGAGTACGTTTACGCCGCGTCGGGCGGCGATCTCTACCGCCTGAACCGGGAGACCGGGCAATACGTCCTCTTCGCATCCGTCGGCGGCGGCAGCTGCGTGATCCGCGACGTGGTGGAGTGCAACGGGTCGGTATATGTCCTCACGCTCATGGACGGGCTCTACGAATGCGACGGCAACGGCAGGATCGGACGGTATTTCCGACTGCCGCTCGAATACGAGAAATCCGCCGGCGCCAAGGAGCTTCACCTCGATTCGCAGGGCATCATCTGGGTAGCGACGCAATCGGGACTGCTGCTGCTGGAGCCGCTTACCGCCAGCACGCAGCTGCTGCGTTCCGACCTCCACTATCCCTACTCCCTGCCCAACAATTCGGTATGGTCGATCTTCCCCGATCCCGACGGCGGGATATGGGTCGGCACATACGGCGGCAAACTGGCCTACATGACCTTCGCGGACAACGGCGTGGACTATTTCAAAGCCACGCCGGGCGGGCTGAACCATCCCATCGTCAGCTGTTTCGAAGAGGATTCGGAGGGCAATCTCTGGATCGGAACGGAGGGGGGGGGGAATTCACCGCTGGGACCGCCGCGACGGCCGGTTCGTCTATTACACGCAGGAGAGCCGCTGCGGCCTGACGTCGAACATGATCAAAAAGCTGTGGCACGACGGAAACGACAGGCTGCTGGTCTCGGCGTTCAACGGCGGAATGCGGGTCTTCGACGAACGGCAGGGACGTTTCTCCGACCTGTACATGAACCATCCGGCCTCGGGACAGCCTTTGAGCGTCTATGACTTCGCCAAGGAGGGCGACCGGGGCATCTGGCTGACCGACCCGGACGCCGAGCTGATGTACAAGGATGCGAGTACGGGACGCGTGGAGACGGTCCGGCTGACAGACGCACAGGGAAACGCCGTCCGCATCCATATCGAAACGCTGTTCCACGACGAGCGGGGCAACCTGTGGCTCGTCGGGCACGACGGCGCATACGTCGTCGATCCCGCCACACGGCGGATTCTGAAGCGCCATTACATCGCAGAGGCCCCCTATTCGGTCAACAACCTCTGCTCCTACTGCGTCACCTCCGACTCCGACATCTGGTTCGGAACCCGCGGCGGCGGGGTCAACCTGCTGCGCCGCAACGGCAGTTACGTCAATTTCAGGGACCGGAACGGCGAAGGGCTGGAGGGCAAAACAGTCTTCGGCATCCTCGAAGACACCCCCTCGAAAGATGTCTGGTTCAGCACCAACGACGGGCTTTACTATTACGACCATACCGACGGGGTGATCCGCAAATCGCAGATCGACATCCCGAACCGCTGCGGGGCCTACTACGTGCGGGCTTGCTACAAGACCTCGAAAGGCGAAATGCTGTTCGGAGGGACGGACGGCTTCATCCTCTTCACCCCGGGAAAGATCAAATACAACGACCAGAAGCCAAAAGTCTATTTTACGGACCTGCTTATCAACAGCCGGCCGGCCGTGCCCGGCGCCAAGAACTCGCCTCTGGAGAAAGCCATTTCCACGCTCTCCTACCGCGGAGGCGAGGGCGACGTGATCGAACTGTCGCACCGGGAGTCGAATTTCGAAATCCGCTTCTCGGCGAACAGCTACCTGAACGCCGAGAAAAACCAGTATGCCTACCGCCTGCTGGGACACTCCGAAAGATGGTCCCTGCTGCCGCAGGGACAGAAGGCGGTGCAGTTCTTCAACCTGCCCGCCGGAAACTATGTCTTCGAGGTCAAGGCGGCCAACAACGACGGCCTGTGGGGCGACGAGGTTTCGGCGCTCGGCTTCAGGGTGCACCCCTCGCCCTTCCTCTCCCGCTGGGCCTACCTCGTTTATGCGGCGCTGCTCTCGGCGGTGGCCTACTTCATCTGGCGGTATTTCACCAACAAGAAGATTTTCGAACAGCGGCTCGAACTGGAGCGGATCAAGGAACAGAACATGAAGCAGCTGACCCAGGCCCGGATCAACTTCTTCACGAACATCTCCCACGACCTCAAAACTCCGCTCACGCTGGTCGTCGACCCGCTGAAACAGCTCAAGGAACACCTGCCCGCCAATGCGCCGGGCAATGCCTACGTGCACCTGATCGAGAAGAACGTGGGGCGCATCCAGCGCATGATCAGCCAACTGCTTCAGTTCCGCGAAATCGAGAGCCAGAAGATCACCCTGAACCGCCAGCCGGGCGATCTGATCCGCTTCATCGACAGCATCTTCTCGCTGTTCGAGTTCTACGCCAACAAGAAGGGGATCGAAACCGGCTTCAACTCCCAGTATGAAAGTTTCTACACCAAGTTCGACCACGACGTGATCGAAAAAATCTTCACGAACCTCTTCTCCAACGCGATCAAGTACGCCTCGGAAAACGGCTATGTCGGCGTGAGAATCTACCCGGCGCGGCAGGACCAGCGCCCGGAGTCCGCTCCGCCGGCCGCCGGCACCGAATACATCGCCTTCACGGTCACCAACACCGGGGCGGAAATTCCCGACGACAAGAAGGAGGCCATCTTCGAATCGTTCAACCACCTCTCCGACCGCCGTCCCCAATTCGAGAGCAGCAGCGGCCTGGGACTGGCCATCGTCAAGGAGCTGGTCGGCAACCTCAACGGAACCATCACCCTCCGTTCGGGCAACTCGAAAGTCGCGTTCACGGTGGTCCTGCCCTTCACGCTCAACGCCGAAAAGACCGACAGCGCCGCCGAATCGTACGAATACACGGTCTCCGAAATCGACAACCTGCTGACCGAATCCGACGTCATGGCTCCCAACGACCGGCACGACCGCAAGGCGTGCAACATCGTGGTCATCGAGGACGACCCCAACCTGCGGAGCTACCTCGAACAACGGCTGTCGAAACACTACAACGTATACACCGCGGCAAACGGCAGCGAAGGCATCGCCAAAGCGGAGAGAATCTGCCCCCAGATCGTCATCACCGACCTGATGATGCCCGAAGCCGACGGCTTCGAGGTATGCCGCTCGCTGCGTTCGAACATCAAGACCAGCCATATCCCGGTGATCATGCTTTCGGCCCTGGGCAAAAACACCGAAAACAAGATCAAGGCGCTGGAATGCGGAGCCAACGTGTTCATCGACAAGCCCTTCGATATGGATTTCCTGCTCAAACAGGTTGCCAACCTCATCCGCACCCAGCAGGAACTCAAGGAGCGTTACAGCAAGAAGTACATCGCCGAACCGTCGAAGATCACCATTTCGTCGATGGACGAGGAACTGCTGAAAAAGGCGATGAACTATATCGAACGGAACATGGACAACAGCGACTACAACGTGGATTCGTTCGTGTCGGACATGTCGATCGGACGCACGCTCCTCTACCAGAAGATCAACGACATCACGGGCATGTCGATCAAGGAGTTCATCATGGACGTCCGGCTGAAACGGTCGGCCCAGCTGCTCCGGGAGTCGGACCTGACCATCTCCGAGATCTCGGTCCTGACGGGATTCGCCAATCCCAAATATTTCAGCATCTGTTTCAAACGGCATTTCGAACTGACCCCATCCGAATTTAAGAAGAAATCCTGACGCAAACCGCACGAAAGGAGCCGACCGAACCGGCTATGAATATCTCGTGCTTTCGTATCCGCCGGAGCAGCGTCCGCATCTGCCCGCAGAAACCTTCCCGCCGTCGCCCCGCGCGACCGGCAGGGAGGTTTCATTTTGTCCGGACGGGACTCTTCGCAGGTCTGCGCAGCGCCCGCAGCGCCCGGATATGCTCCTTTTTTTTACCCCTCCGTACGAAATGGAACCATTTCCGAATAAACGACGCCCATCCGGTCGCCCCGTTTTATTGACCTTTGCAATACGGGGTCCGAAGTCCCCGGCGTCCGCTTTTCCTTCGAAATACATAAAAAATTTAAAAAATTAAAACCTGAAACCTATGAAAAGATGATCGGAAAACCACACCAGGCGACGAAGTGTCTCCCGCCCCTCCAGACAATCCCTTTATAACGGAGATACAAGCACTAACCAAAAAGAAACCTTTTATGATAATGAGCATGTACAAAAAGCTTATAGGCAGCCTGACGATTTCCCTCTTATTCCTGCTGTCTGCAACACCGTCGTTCGCCCAGCAGAACGACGTCAAAGTAACCGGTAAAATCACCGACGGAAGCGGCGCCCCGCTGGCGGGAGTCGTTGTCGTGGTAAAGGACGGCAAAAGCAACAACGGAGCCGTATCCAATACGCAAGGTGTTTATGAAATCAAAGTTCCCGCATCCTCGACGCTTCTTTTCACCTGTCTGGGCTATACCGACCAGGAAGTGAAACTCGGCGCATCGAATGTCGTAAACGTGACGATGACCGAAGACGCCCAGTCCCTCGACGAAGTGGTCGTCGTGGGTTACGGTACGCAGAAAAAGAAAGACCTCACGGGAGGTCTCGCCGTCGTCAGCAAACAGACGCTGGAAATGGTCTCGACCAACAACCTGATGGACCGTCTGGTCGGCCAGGTCGCCGGTCTGAACATCACGACCGGCAACGAAGCGCCGGGCAGCAACCAGACCCTGCTGATCCGCGGCCAGAACTCACTGACGGCCAGCAACGACCCGCTGATCATTCTCGACGGCATTCCCTACTCGGGCGGACTGGCCGACCTCGACCCGAACATCATCGAGAACATGTCGGTGCTGAAAGACGCGTCGGCCGTGGCCATCTACGGTTCGCGCGGCTCGAACGGCGTCATCCTGATCCAGACCAAGCGGGGTTCGCAGGGCGATTTCCATGTCACCTACAAAACGAAGCTCGCCATCGCCGAGCCGATGCAGCGCATCGAAACCATGGGTCCCAACGAGTTCATCCGCCTCAAACAGGACATGGGCCGGCTCAAGAACAATTACAGCGGCGAGCAGCTCGATCCGCTGGTAGGTTCGATTATCAGCGCCAGCGAGAAGGTAAACTACGCCAAGGGCATCACCAACGACTGGCAGGACTATGTCTTCCGCACGGTCTTCACGATGGACCACCAGCTGAGCTTCCAGGGCGGCAACGAGAAGACCACCTATATGGCCTCGGTTTCCTACCTGGACAACCCCGGCGTGGTTTACAATTCGAATTACCAGCGCACGAACGTCTATGCCAGCATCAACCAGAAAATGAACGACTGGCTGTCCGTAGGTCTCACCACGCAGTTCGTGAACCGTGAGACCGGCGGTGCGACGCCGAACCTCGAACATGCCATCAAGCAAAGCCCCTACGGCATCTACAAGGACGAGACCGGCGCCTACTACGAAGAGCCGATGGACTACTCGAACCTGCCCAACCCGATGAAGGACGTCAACGCCGACCAGAAACGCACGGGCCGCAACTTCATGGCCAACGGGTTCCTCGATCTCAAACTTCCGGTCAAAGGGCTCTCTTTCCGGTCGCAGTTCGGCTACAACTACCGCAGCCAGATGAACGGAACCTACTACGGCCGCAACACCGTAACGGGTAAGAAAGTCGACGGCCGCGCCGAGCTGGCCAACAACCACACGACGGACTGGACGTGGGAGAACGTGCTTAAATTCGACCGGAATTTCGGCAAACATCACATCGACTTCACAGGTCTCTTCTCCATGCAGGAGGCCCAGTATACAGCCGCTTCGCAAAGCGGCGAAGGCTTCGTAAACGACGACTCGAGCTTCTACCGGATGGACGGCGCCGAGAACAAGATCGCCATCAGTTCGTCTTTCTGGAAAGAGAACTTCGTTTCGGGCATGTTCCGTGTGAATTACGGCTTCAACAGCAAATACCTTCTGACACTCACCGGACGCGCCGACTCGTTCTCGGCCTTCGCTGAAAACCACAAATGGGCTTTCTTCCCCTCGGCTGCCGTTGCCTGGCATCTCGGCGAGGAGAGCTTCATCAAGGACAACGCCTCTTGGATCGACATGCTGAAGATCCGCCTCTCATACGGCGCCAACGGAAACAACGCCATTTCACGTTATCAGTCGCTCGACCGTCTCTACTCGACCAATGGTGTCAAATATATTTGGGGCGACAACAGCGACGCCGCCAACTCGGCCTACCTGCCGAGCGACGGTATCGGCAATCCCGACCTGCGTTGGGAGACCACCTATACGGCCAACCTCGGTATCGACTTCCAGTTCTTCAACGGCCGTCTGGGCGGTACGATCGACATGTACCTCTCCAACACGCACGACCTGCTGATGTCGCGTACCGTTCCCATTATGAACGGTTACAGCAAGATTCTCTACAACGTCGGCCAGACCCGCAACAAGGGTATCGAACTGACGCTCCATTCGCAGAATATCCGCAAGAAGGATTTCAGGTGGGAGACCGACTTCACCTTCTCGCTCAACCGCGACAAGATCGTCGCGCTGCGCGGCGACGGCAGAGACGACATCAACAACAAGTGGTTCATCGGCCAGCCGCTGTCGGTCTACTACGACTGGAACATGATCGGCATCTGGCAGGAAGGCGACGAGTTCACGTTCATCGACAAGGACGGCAAGGAGGTGGCCCACCAGACCGGAGCCACGCCCGGAGCCGCCAAACTGGAGGATGTCGACGGCAACGGCGTCATCGACTCCAAAGACCGCAAGGTGATCGGCAGCAAACAGCCGAGCTTCACGATGTCGATGGGCAACCGTTTCTCCTACAAGGACCTCTATTTCTCGTTCCTGTTCAACGGCGTCTTCGGCAAGTGGATGACGGACAACGTGGCCAACATCTCCTCGTATACGTTCGGTTCGGGCAACTACATCCACGGCGTGAAATACTGGACGCCGGAGACCCCCGACGCAGAGGTCGTTTCGCCGGGTTACCAGGCCTCCTTCAGCCACGGCTACTACAAGAAGCTCAACTACGTGCAGCTGCGCAACATCACGCTGGGCTACCGTGTCAACCAGAAATTCGTCCGCCGGATCGGCTTGAGCGCCATCGACGTGAATTTCAGCGTGAACAACGTCTGCGCCTTCTCCAACATGCGCCAGATGCTGAACTACGACAACACCTGGTTCGCATCGTTCCCGACCGCCCGTTCCTACGTACTGGGATTAACCTTAACCTTCTAATCAAGACCTGACTATGAAAACGATGAATTATATCAAGATCGGCATCGCGAGTTCGATCCTCTCGATAGCTGCGGGCTGCACCTCCTTCCTGGAAGAGGATCTGAAAAGTTCGCTGGCCCCCGACAACACTTACACCAGTTCACTGGGCTTCGAGGTGGGAGCCACGGGGCTCTACGCCATCGCCCGCTCGGAATACAACACCTGGGGTGAAAACGGCGCTTTCATGCACAACGGCGCCTGCGCCTACGAGGTGCTCCAGATTTCGACCGACCTCTGCCGCATGGGAACCGTCCGCGACGGTTCGCTGGTTCCGTTCGCCGAAATGACGCTCAACCCGTCGACGCTTTTCGTCGGCTCGTACTGGAACTGGGCCTACAACCTGATCGCTTCGGCCAACGAACTGCTGATCTATTCCGAAAAGAACGACAACTGGGACTATCCCACCGACAAACAGCTTTACCAGGCCGAAGCCCGTTTCTTCCGGGCTTACGCCTACCGCACGCTGGTCTACCTCTACGGCGACGTGCCCTGGGTCGAAACCATCCAGAAGCCCTTCCTGCTCTCGTTCTCGCGCGATCCCAAGATCGAGGTGCTGGGCAACATCATCAAAGACCTGGAATTTGCCAAGACGTACCTTCCCGACAATCCCGACAACGTGAAGGAGGGCAAGCTTACGACGTGGGCCGCACGCCACCTGCTGAGCGAAATGTACCTGCTGCGCGGCGCTGAGGGCGATTACAAGCTGGCCGAGGAGAATGCCCAGGACGTGATCGACTGCCCGTATTACAGTCTGATGAAAAGCCGCTTCGGCAACGCCAAGAACGATCCCGGCGACTATTTCAGCGACATGTTCGTCGAAAACAATCAGAACCGTTCGGCCGGCAACACCGAGGGTATCTGGGTCATGCAGTTCCAGTACAACACGGTCGGCGGCGGCACGAATTCCGACGACTGGACCCGCCGCGCCTGGAATCCCCAGTACCACGCCATCGACGGATTCGCACTGGCCGACTCGCTCGGCGGCCGCGGCCTGGCGCAGATCTATCCGCTGAAGTGGTGGATCGGCGTCAAGGGAACCAACGCCACGACGGCCGGAGAAAAGGAGGGTTTCCCCGGGATTCAGGAAAAAGGCATCTTCGAAGACGGCGACATCCGCAACTCGGAGTACAACATCAAGCGCAACTGGTACTACAACAACCCGCTGACGCCCAACAAGCTGGGACAAAAATGCCCCATCGACGACAAATCGTGGTCGCAGGCCCAGCTCTTCCCGGCGCTGAAGAAATTTTTCTTCGGTAAGGAGGAAAACCTCCAGCTTACCGGCGCATACAAGGACCGCATGAAATTCCGCCTGGCCGAGACCTACCTGCTGCTGGCCGAAGCCTACCTGCGTCAGGACATGCCCGATAAGGCCGCCGATGCCGTGAACGAAGTGCGCCGCCGCGCCAAAGTGTCCGACGTTTCCGACGAGGAGATGACGATGGATTTCCTGCTCGACGAGCGCATCCGCGAACTCTACGGCGAAGAGAGCCGCCGCTTCACGCTGATACGCACGGGCAAGCTGCTCGAACGCGTGAGAAAGTACAACCCCGAGGCGCGCGACCTCATCCAGGATTTCCACGTGCTGTGGCCCATTCCGCAGGCTATCCGCGACGCGAATGTCGGCAATTTCCCGCAGAATCCCGGATATGAAGGTTACGAAGGCTAAAAACCTTCGTCCCCGCCTCCGGGCGGATCAGACAAGAATGTGTCCGGCAGATTCCGGACCGTATCAGCAACCACGAAAAAAACAGTTATGAAAAAGATAAAATTTGCATGCAACCTGTCGCTGCTGACCCTTTTCGCACTCGGCCAGTGGGCCTGTGAATGGGACCCGTACGAACACGACAGCGACCCGGTCCGGGAAACTCTGGAGCTGACCGCCTCCGCCTCCCAGATCGCTTTGGACGAAAACGACCTTTCGGCTACGGTACTGACCTTCGACTGGACGCCCGCGCGTCCGATGCCCGACGAGTATCTGGTGTCCTACACGACCAAACTGGACCTGCTGAACAACAACTTCGGTTCATCCACCGCCATCGTGACGAGCGAAGACGACGGCATCTTCAGCCGGAGCTACACCTCCGAGCAAATCAACAACTGGGCTAACGAGCGCTGGAAAGTGCCCGTAAACAAGACCTTCACGCTGGCGTTCCGCGTCATCGCGGAGTATGCGGGCGGCCCCACATACGAAATGCCCGAAGTGCGCACCGTGGAGGTGACCGTAACCCCGATCAAGGTCGATGTCTTCGATGCCGACAAGGTGTCGCTTTCCGGCACGGCCATCAGCAGCGTGACGGAGATCGAAAAGACGGTCGAGAATGCGAACCTCTATGCCTGGTACGGCGAATTGAGCATCGGCGAGTTGCAGATTCCCGTCGAGCTGGAGGGCCAGACCTACTACATCGTTCCGAGCGACGGCAACGGCGCGCTCCGCGACGGGGAGCTTGTCGACGTGAAGATGACGGAAACCCCCGTTTCGTGGAATATCCCGAGCGCCGGCAACTACCGCCTGCTGATCGACATGGAGAACAAGCAGGTGCGCATCTACTCGTCGGCGACCGACCTGAAGCCGCTGTCCGTCACATTCCACCCGAGCGGAGCGGAAGCCAATCCCGAGGCAACGATCGAAGTGCTCGATCTCTACGCCTACGGAGCAGGTACGGGCTGGGGCGCGCGCAAACTCAACCTGAAGCAGAGCTTCGCCGACCCGCAGATCCTGATCTATGACGCCGAAGAGCACAACGGCACGAAACTTTCCAGCGGCATGAAGTTCTGCGTAGCCAAGAATTTCTCGGTCGGCGATAAGGATTACAACCAGAACAATGCCTATTGCTTCACCTGTCCGCTGACGGCAGAAGGCAAGAGGCAGAACCTCACGCTGACTCTCGGCAAGGTGGGCGAACTGCACGGAGGCGCCGACGGAGAGACGCGCAACTCGTATTACACGATCCCCGCTTCCGACCTGCTGATCTTCGATCTGCGTCACGGAACGATCCTGGCCCGGAACAAATAACGCCGGACCGCACGACTGAAAAATATTGCCGTATCGGAATGGAGACTGGGTTCCGGCCGACAGGAAGATACGGCAATATTCCATTACAACGACAATCAATCGTAAAAACAGCAACATGATACACATGAGAAATCTGATGACCGGCTGTCTTCTGGCAGCATTTCTTTGCGCCGCTTCCTGCGGTTGCTCGAAGGACAACGGCGGCGGCGAAGAAGGCGGCCAAGTTGCCGGTGTGACCGTAAAGCCCGCCTACAACAAGTCGGAAGTGCTGCACAACCCGCTCAACGGCTGGGTGATGTATGTCAGCGCGGACTACGATCCCTCCTATTTCGACAAGGAGATCTACGTACCGCTGCTCGGAAAGAACGTAAGGGTGGCGGACTACGCTTCGGCCTGCTATATCCGCACGAAATGGTCCGTGCTGAATCCCGCAGACGGGCAGTACGCCTGGAAAGACCCCGATTCGAAGGTTTACAAACTGGTTCAGAAAGCCCGGGAGCTGAAACTCCCCATCGCTTTCCGCGTCGTGGTGGACGGACGTGACCAGGGCGCCAATACGCCCCAGTTCGTCTACGATGCCGGAGCCGAATACGCGATGTCGGAGCCGAAATACCCCGACCGCAAGACACCGATGCCGCAGGACCCGATCTTCCAGCGCTACTACGAGAAGTTCGTCGCAGCCCTCGCCGAGGAGTTCAACGATCCGGAATACACCTCGTTCATCGACGGCTACGGCCTCGGCAAGTGGGGCGAGGGCCACAGCGTGGCTTACAACAAGGACGACGTATCGGCTGTCGATGAGAATACGGAAACGGTGAAGCGCGAAGTCCTCGACTGGATCACCAAGCTCTACGCCAAACACTTCACGAAGGTTCCCCTGGTGATCAACTACCACCGCGTACTGGGCCATCCCACGAGCCAGGGCACGGCGAACCCGAACAGCGAAAGCCTCGTGGCCCTGGCCATCAGCAACGGCTACTGCATCCGCTCCGACGCCTTCGGCATGAACAACTCCAGCTGGGGTTACAGCACCTGGGAGAAGGCAATCGCCGCACAATGGCGTTACAAGGTCCCCATCATCATGGAGGGCGGATATATCGTCAGCAGCCACAGCTACTGGAACGACCCGGCCGGCTACCGCCAGGGACACCCCGAAGATGTCCGCCAGGGCGAATTCGACTCCTCGGCCGAAGCCCGCGTCAACATGATGGACTTCCGTGTCGGCCAGGAGACCGAGTCGTGGTTCAACGATGCCTTCAGCCTCGTGCAGCGCTTCGTCTCCGAAGGCGGCTACCGTCTCTATCCCGACCAGGTGATCGTTCCCGACCAGGTGAGCGCAGGCAGCCGTGTCAAGGTCGCTTCGCGCTGGCGCAACATGGGCTGGGGCTATTTCCCGAACAACCTGCCGCAGTGGAACTACAAATACAAGGTGGCCTTCGCTTTGATCGACGCTTCGGACAAGGCGCAGAAGGTCTTCGTCGACAAGGACTGCGAGCCTTCGACCTGGGTCGAGAGCAAGCCCTTCTCCTACACCTTCGAAACGCCGGCCGTCGATCTTCCCGCGGGGAAATACACGTGGGGCATCGCCATCGTTGACACGACGAAGGAGAACCGGCCTGCCATCCAGCTCGCCGTGAACAACGAAAAGACGGCCGAAGGCTGGGTGAAACTGCACGAAGTACAGATCAACTAACGCCTGAAAAACCATGAAGAGGGTTGCATTGCTTTCCGCAGCGCTGCTGCTGTCCGTCACCGCCTCCTTCGGGAGCGGCGTCCTGGTCGAGGCCGAGAGTTTCCGCGACAAGGGCGGGTGGGCCGTGGACCAGCAGTTCATGGACCAGATGGGTTCGCCCTACCTCATCGCGCACGGCATGGGCAAACCCGTGGCGGACGCCGTGACGACGGTCGAATTCCCGGAAACGGGAACCTACCGGGTCTACGTCCGGACGTTCAACTGGGTCGCCCCCTGGTACGACGGGGAAGGTCCCGGAAAGTTCGCCCTCCGGGTCGGCAGCCGGAAACTGTCCGCGACGCTCGGCTGCACGGGCAGCGAGTGGATGTGGCAGTGCGCCGGAAAGGTCTCCGTCCGGAAAGGTCCGGTCAGCGTTTCGCTGACCGACCTTTCCGGATTCGACGGCCGCTGCGACGCCGTCTATTTCACCACCGAAGAGGGCGACGTCCCTCCGTCCGGAAGCGCGGAACTCGCAGCGTTCCGCAAACGGATGCTCGGCATCCCCGCAACGCCGCAAACCGCCGAATCGTTCGATTTCGTCGTCGTGGGCGGCGGCATCGCGGGCATGTGCGCCGCGGCCGCGGCGTCCCGGCTGGGGTGCAGCGTCGCTCTGGTCAACGACCGCCCGGTGCTGGGCGGCAACAACAGCTCCGAAATCCGCGTGCACCTGGGCGGCGTCATCGAGCTTGGCCCCAACGAGGGACTGGGCCGCATGATCCGCGAATTCGGCCACTCGCGCGAAGGCAACGCCCGGCCGGCCGAAAACTACGAGGACGCGAAGAAAAGTGCGTTCATCGCCGGGGAGCAGAACGTGAAGCTGTTCTCCAGCTGCCGCGCCGTAGCGGTGAACAAAGAGGGCGGCCGGATAAAATCCGTAATCGTCCGCCACATCGAAACCGGGGAGGAGACGACGCTCGAAGCGCCGCTTTTCGCCGACTGCACGGGCGACGGAACCGTCGGATTCCTGGCCGGAGCCGACTACCGCATGGGCCGCGAGAGCCGCGACGAATTCGGCGAAACGCTGGCGCCCGAAACCGCCGACCGGATGACGATGGGTTCGTCCGTCCAATGGTATTCGGTCGACACGGGCCGCAAAACCTCGTTCCCGACGTTCAGCTACGGCGTGGAGTTCAACGCCGAAAACTGCGAGCGGGTGACGATGGGCGAATGGAAATGGGAGACGGGCATGAACCTCGACCAGATCCGCGATTTCGAACGCATCCGCGACTACGGCCTGCTGGTGATCTATTCGAACTGGAGCTTTCTCAAGAACGGCCTGAAAGACAATGCCAAGTACCGCAACCGCGAGCTGGGCTGGGTGGCCTATGTGGCCGGCAAACGCGAATCGCGGCGGCTTCTGGGCGACTACGTCCTCAAACAGGACGACATCGACAAGAACGTCTTCCACGAAGACGCCTCGTTCACCGCGACGTGGGACATCGACCTGCATTTTCCCGATTCGCTCAACTCCGTGCGCTTCCCGGGCCGGGAGTTCAAGGCCGCGACCAAACACATCCACATCTATCCCCATGCCGTGCCTTACCGGTGTCTCTACTCCCGCAATGTGGACAACCTGTTCATGGCCGGGCGGAACATCAGCGTGACGCACGTGGCCCTCGGAACGGTGCGGGTGATGCGCACGACGGGCATGATGGGCGAGGTGGTCGGCATGGCAGCCTCGCTGTGCCGCAAATACGACGCTTCGCCCCGCCTGATCTACCAGAAACACCTCGGAGAACTCCGCAGGCTGATGCGCGAAGGCGTCGGCAGAAAAGAGGGGCTTCCCGATAACCAGAAATTCAACACGGGCGGTTCTCTGAAAGCGCCCCGCGCACTGCGCAACGACTGAAAACGACAATGAAAAAACTACTGACACTGCTGCTTGCGCTGCCCCTCGCATGGGGGCATGCCACAGCGCAGGAGAACGCGAAATATACGATCCTCCTCACCGGGGCCTCGTTCGCCTCGCCGCAGAACGGCTGGTTCGAAATCGGATGCCGGCAACTGGACGCCCGGGCTATCAACCGGGCCATCGGCGGCGAGTCGATCGCCGACACGGCCAACCGGATGGCCGAGGGCACGCTCTGGAACGCCGGGGAGCTGGACGAGATGGATGCGCTGGTCATCATGCAGGTCCACAACCGCGACGTCTCGGCCACGGGCGGCCTGAAAGAGAAGTACACCGATTACACGACGCCGTTCGACCGAAGCAACTACGCCGCGGCGTTCGATTACGTCATCAAACGCTACCAAAGCGAGTGTTACGCCCTGAAGGACGACCCGAAATCGAAGTACTACGGCACGAAATCGGGTAAACCCACCGTCATCGTCCTCTGCACCGACTGGCACGACGCGCGGACGACCTACAACGCCGCCATACGGCGCCTCGCCGCACGGTGGGGCCTGCCGCTCGTGGAGTTCGACAGGAACATCGGCTTCTCGAAAGACACTCCGAACCCGGCCACCGGAACCCAGCAGAGCCTGCTCCACGCCCAGGACACGCAAACCATCGAAGGCGTCGCCTACGGGTGGCATCCCCAGCGGGGCCAAGACAAATACATCCAGCAGCGGATGGCTGCAATCTTTACCGACACGATGCGCAGAATCCTGCCGGCAAAATAGAATCCCGACCATGAAACACACACTCCCGATACTGTTCACGATGCTGCTCTGCGGCACGTCCGCCTTCCCGCAGGAGGGCTGTTACAGCCGTTTGCAGAACGACACCCTGACGATCGGCAACTCCCGGATCGAACGCCGGTTCGTCTGGAACGGCGGCAACCTGATGACGCAGAGCCTGACCGACTTTTCGTCGGGACAGGTGTGGACTTCCCGTTCCCTGACGCCCGACTTCAAGGTCGCGGGCGATACCCGAAGCACCGGCGGACGCTGCTCGACGAAACGGATCGCCGAAACCGACATCCATCCGGCGCGGCTGGAAGTCACCGTGGAATTTTCGCTGGGAACGCTCGACGTGCGGCGGATTTACCGCATCTGCGCCGACACTCCGGCGATCGCCTGCGACACCTACCTCAAAGGCAGCGCCGCACAGCTTCCCGACAGCCGGACGGTCAACGCCGCCGACCGCAAGAACATCGAATCGACCGCCGACATGCAGTCGCAGCCGGTCGCCGCGACCCTCGACCGGTTCAACCCCGGCGGGTTCCACTGGCATACGCGGATCGTGGAGTTCCAGGACGTCACGGACTGGAACAACAACCTGGTCTTCGAAACCGACGTCATTCCCTACCGGAAAAACAGCTACCGGGGCAACCTGCTCTTCGCCCGCAACGCCGAGAACGGCCGCGGGCTCTTCTTCCTGAAGGAAGCCCCCGGTTCGGGCGTGCAACTGGCCTATGGCGGCGGGGACTTCACGGCGGAGTTCGGCGATTTCACGGTGACGGGACTGGGCGTGACGGAGAAGGACCTCCGCGAAGGGGAGTGGGTGAAAGCCTACGGATGCGTCCTCGGAGTCTGGTCGGGCGGAGAACTCGAACAGTTGACGGCCCTGCGGAGCTACCAGAAAAATTTACGGAAGCTGCTTCCCGGACGCGACGAGATGGTGATGATGAACACATGGGGCGACCGCAGTCAGGACACGAAGGTGAACGAACGGTTCTGCCTGGCCGAGGTCCGCAAGGCCGCGCATCTGGGCATCACGCATTTCCAGATCGACGACGGCTGGCAGGTGGGCAAAAGCCCCAACTCCGCCGTGGCGAAGGGGTCGTTCAAAAACATCTGGGACAATCCCGACTACTGGAAACCCGACCCGGAGAAATACCCCCGGGGATTGCACCCTGTCGTGGAGCTGGGCCGGGAACTGGGCGTGGAGATCTGCCTCTGGTTCAACCCGAGCGTACAGGACGGCTATGCCGACTGGGAGAAGGATGCGCAGGCCCTCGTCGGTCTCTACGACGAGTACGGCATCCGCACGTTCAAGATCGACGGACTGGCAATCCCCGACAAACGCTCCGAAAGCAACCTGCGGCGGCTGTTCGACCGCGTGCTGGAGCGGACGGGCGGCCAAGTGGTCTTCAACCTCGACGCTACGGCCGGACGCCGCGGAGGCTACCACATGTTCAACGAGTACGGCAACATCTTCCTCGAAAACCGTTACACCGACTGGCAGAACTACTACCCCTACTGGACGCTGCGCAACCTGTGGATGCTCTCCAAATACGTTCCCGCGGAGAAGCTCCAGATCGAGTTCCTCAACAAATGGCGCAACACGGAAAAATATGCCGGCGACCCGTTCGCCCCGGCCAATTACAGTTTCGAATACCTCTTCGCAACGACCATGGCCGGACAGCCGCTGGCCTGGATGGAGGCGAGCGGACTGCCCGAAGAGGCGCTGGGCATCGGCGCGCTGATCGAACGCTACAAAGAGGTGCAGCACGATTTCCACCGCGGAGTGATCCTCCCCGTGGGCGACGAACCGTCGGGCCGTTCGTGGACCGGATTCCAGTCGGTCGACGGCGAGCGGGGCTACCTGATCTTCTTCCGCGAGCAGAACCCCGACCGGAAGGCCCGGATCGAAACGTGGCTCCCCGAGAACTCGAAAGTGCGCCTCACGCCGGTGCTGGGGAGCGGGAAGGCCGCCGTGCAGAAGACCGGACGCCGCGGAACGCTGGAGGTGGAACTTCCCGCGCCCAACGACTACGCGATGTACCGCTACGAACTGATCCGCTGACGAACCACAAATCCTGATAACAATGAAAACACCGATAAAATTCATCCTGTCATTTGCTCTGCTGCTGCTCGCGGCGGCCGACATCGCAGCCCAGGAGCTGATCACCAACGTTTACGGACGCGACGTGCAGTCGCTCAACGGAAAGTGGGACGCCATCGTCGATCTCTACGATCAGGGCCGCAAAAACAAGATCTACCTCAACCGCAAGCCGGAGGGAAAGACCGATTTCTACGAATATTCGTTCGACAACGGCCTGCGGCTCGACGTTCCCTCGGACTGGAACTGTCAGATGCCCGAGCTGAAATACTACGAAGGCACGGTGTGGTATGCCCGGCGGTTCGACGCCCCCGAGCAGGCCGGCCGGCGGCAGTTCCTCTATTTCGGAGCCGTCAGCTACCGCTGCCGGGTCTACCTCAACGGCGAGGAGATCGGTGCCCATGAAGGCGGATTCACACCCTTTGAGATCGAGGTGACGGGCCGCCTCAAGCCCGAAGGCAACTTTCTGGCCGTGGAGGTCAACAACACCCGCACCACGGACGCCATCCCGGCGATGGCCTTCGACTGGTGGAACTACGGCGGCATCACGCGCGACGTGATGCTCGTCAGCGTGCCCGACGCCTTTATCCGGGACTATTTCATCCGCCTCGGCAAGGATTCCGACGACCGGATCGACGCCGATGTGCAGCTGGCGGGCGCCGCTGCCGGAACGGCCGTACGGATCGAGATTCCCGAACTGAACGTAGACCGGACCGTCACTGCCGGAGCGACCGGTACGGCCTCGGCGTCGTTCCGGGTCAGGAGACTGCAACGCTGGTCCCCCGCCGATCCGAAACTTTACCGGGTGATCGTCTCCACGGACCGCGACCGGGTGGAGGAGTCGATCGGGTTCCGCAATATCCGCACCGAGGGCGAAGAGATCGTCCTCAACGGCTCGCCCGTGTTCCTCAAGTCGATCT
>OLGF01002124.1_pt1 | contig 19205 bp, 10 predicted proteins | sample 1604971 | NCBI WGS metagenome assembly OLGF01 (sample SAMEA3888902, study PRJEB22519) | human gut metagenome | biome: human gut; feature: human-associated habitat; material: faeces | place: Denmark | collected 2011 | reverse complement strand
CCCTGCTGAGCCTTTTGCCTGAACTCATCCCTGCCGCCGTGGATGCGGTGCTGACCATTGTGGGTGCGCTGATTGACAACCTGCCCTTACTCATTGATGCGGCGGTACAGTTAATCACCGCTCTCGTGATGGGACTTGGCTCGGCTCTGCCAGAACTAATTCCTGCCGCGGTGGAAGCGATTATCACCATCGTGCAGGGTCTTTTGGACAGCATGGATCAAATCCTCGAAGCGGCCTTTGCCATTATACAAGGCTTGGCGGAGGGGTTACTAAACGCACTGCCGGAGTTGATCGATGCTCTACCCGAAATCATCATGACTATCATTGACTTTATTACCGATAACCTCCCCCTCATCATTGAGATGGGCATTGAACTCACCATTCAGCTTGCGTTTGGATTGATAAAAGCCATACCCCAGCTTGTGGCAAAGCTGCCTGAGATTATTGCCGCTATCGTCACAGGTCTTGGGAAAGCGGTGGGTGCAGTATTTGAAATCGGTAAGAACATCGTGACCGGACTGTGGGAAGGCATCAAATCCCTCGGCTCTTGGATTGGAGAAAAAGTCAGCGGCTTCTTTTCCGGAATTGTGGACGGCGCAAAAAGTCTACTTGGTATTCGTTCCCCTTCACTCGTCTTTGCGGGAATCGGTGAAAACATGGGGCTGGGTATCGGAGAAGGCTTTACCTCTGCTATGAAGGGTGTAGAAAAAGATATCACCGACTCTATCCCTACCGACTTTGACCTTGACATGAATGCAAACATCCATGGGGCAATGAACGATACTGCCATGAATACAAAAAGGATTATGGAGCATACAGGCATCATTCGTGTGGAAGGCATAAACTCTTCCGGCGAAATGTCCTCGGTGGTGGATATTATCATTAACCAGCTTAGGCAGGAGGTGCGTGTATGACCTATTTAAAGAACAAGGATACGAACATTCTCATCACGCGCTTTGTCAGCTTTCGTAAAACACAGGATATCATTCGCACGGTGCAGACCGCCCTTGATGGCACGGAATATCTGACTCGTTTCGGTGTGCCAACTGTGCATTATGAATTAACCCTCTATGTAGACGAAAAAGCAAAAGTCGCACTGATGGCGGCTGAGGACAGCGTTCCGCTGCTTGAATGCTCTGTCAGACAGGGCATTTTCACCGGACGAATCATTGAACTTGGCTCTTTCGAGTATCTTGCCGCAGGCTGGTACAAGGTTACAGCCACTCTTGCGGCGGTAAGCGAGGTGAGCAGCCCATGAGAAGCATTCCCGTTGCATTGAAAGAAAAGCTGCTCAATCGTTTTAAAGTAGAAAATACAAACAGCATGGCCAAACTGCGGGTGGTGGCGACACAGACCTCCATCAACTCACTGCTGTCTGAACCGATTCATGAGGATATCTCTCCTGCCTTTGGAGATGTGGCTGTGCGCCAAATGGCAGGAGAAGCGGGTTTATCCCTTGCCTATGCCATCTGTCTTGATGAAGGTATCGCCAACATATATAGGCGAAAGTTTCCGGCAGGATTGGAGTACCCTTGGGAACACCAATGGACGCTGGGTTCGGCCACTGACGTAGCGATTGAGTTTAACGGCGTGTGGAAAATGAATGCCGCAAAAGAATGGTATTACCTTCAAACTGAAGAATACCCGTATGTCTTTTATGTAAGAAACGGCAATCTCTATGTTCAAATCTGGAAGGACAGCCAAAGCGCTACGATGCTTGCTACCGGTGTTTCTCAGATATCAGCTTGCAAGGGCTGGCAGTCCAGTGTTGACTGGGATTTGGATCAGGGCTTGATAATCGGATACCTCAAAGGTGGCTCGGTATATTATCGTGCCTTTTGCTGTCAGGAAAACGGCTCTTATGTATGGGAGCCGGAGCATGAAGTGTCCTCACTCGGTACAGGAAATGTGACCTTGTCGGTTATCCGCACCAACGATTTCCGTATCGGTTTCCTAACACAGAACAACGGCAAGATGTGCCTTGCTCTGACCCATCGAAATTATGCGGGGATGAGTGTGCGACCTGAAACCGTTCATGTGAACGCCTCTGATGTGAGGATGTGGATGTCGGACATTCGTGAGATGGATACGCTCAGCAAGGAATATGCATCGGTAAATGCCTCATATCCCTATGTTCTCTTAGAAATGCCGGGTTCGGAGGAAATCTTCGTTACTTCTGTAGAGAAGTTGAACAGAACCGAGACTTTTTACTGCTATGGCTTTAAGTTACGACTTTCAAGGCCTTTACACGGAATACCGGATACAGGGTTTCTATTAAAATGCACACTCTCCGTTTCAGGAGTGACATTCACCGAAGCACTTTATGACAGTGACGAGCAGGCAATTATCCTCTATACAAGCACCGATATCCGCAGGACAACTCCGGTGACCATTACCACGCCGGAATACCGCTCCCTCTGGTATTACAAACTTGGCGAGCAAAGATGGTTTCTGCCCGCCTTGAGTGCGTTCGCTGAAGCGGAAACCATTGATTATTATGCTTATATGAATGAAGCGGCAGGTATCTCTACCATTTCGGCAGAGACATGGATTGACGAGGCTGTATTCTCTTGTTATTACCAAGAGCCGTGTACAGCGACGGTTGAAATTGTATCCGCATCGGTAGAACTTCAGCCTGTTTCCACATTACCGATTTAGGAGGTTTTCAAAATGAAGATACAAGAAAAGGCTATCCTTCACAATCGCTTTGATGTGAAAGTGGTGGATGCTGAAAGCGGCAAGGTGAAACAGACCGCCGTGGGCTTTAACGTTATTACAAACTACTATTTCAACAGCAGGCTAACTGCTTCGCCTTTAAGCAAAACGACAGACCTATTCAGATACATTGCCATTGGTACCGGAACCGGTACGCCAAAGATTACGGACACATCCCTCTTTACGCACCTGACACGAAAAGCCGTAACAACACTGGAAACAGTTTATGAGTATCCGACTTCGCGCACCACTAAGCAAATAAAGCTGGAAGGCACAGAGTGTAACGGCTCTACCATTACCGAAGTGGCACTTGAAGGCTATTACAGCGGAACATGGTCAAACTCCTACTACATCATGTCCCATGCCATGCTGCAGGATTCTGAAGGCAATCAGATTGCTATTGCAAAAACCGACACGGATGTGGTGTATATTACGGCAACTTTTTATGCCACCTATACTCCTTCCGGCTTTGGCTCAAACGGAATTTATCCTACGGCTGAAAATAACTATCTGCTCAGATGGCTACTCACCGGAAGCACAGACAGCTATGTGTGGTTCTCCCGCTTTCCTGTGGAGTATTCCTCGGACATGAGTTTAAAGTTTCACGGAAGCAAGAGTTACACCTTCAGCAACGGCGAGGGCAATATTGAAACTTATCAGTATGACTTGCCCGTTGTTACCTTCCTTGACAGCGAGTGCAATAACCGCCTTGTCAAGCACTTGGGTGTCGCCGGGGTCGGTGCATTTACATTCCCTAACCACGAGGTTTTCCCACCCTATCAGGTAAATCACCTTGTTATCGGGGAGGGCGATGGTGAAACGGCGGAGTTCAATATTAAGGCTCCGTTGATACAGGCTGGCACGGCAAGAGTGTTTATTGACGGAGAAGAACTGACAGAAGGCATCGACTTCGTTGTGGATTATGAAAATAACTGCGGTGACTGGTATGAAAATTACCATACGGCGGCTTTAAATTGCTTGGATGCCGGAGTGACATTTGGCAATCTGGAAACAAGAACACCAAACGGTAGCTATGATTACCGCGATCCTCTGGCTTGGTGGAGCTGTTACGACAGAACAGCATACCCGTCCTCCTGCATAGTAAACGATGAAAATCCGATATTGATTGACTTTGGAACGCCCAAACCCTGCAACACGCTAAAGATAGATATTCTGACCGTTCCCTCCGCGAGGCTGGATAATCTTAAAATCCAGTATTCCGCAAACGGAACGAACTGGACAGATGTATCGAGCCTTACAAGAACAGGTCAGGTCTGGAAGTTCACAGAAGTTTCCGCAAGGTACTGGAGATCCTTTTTAAGCGGTGAAGGAAATGCCACCGTTGTGGTAACATCAAGCGGCATGACAGGCTCACCGGTTACTCTTCCTGCCCAAGAGGCCGAGAAAGTGACGCACCTTCCCCTGGGTGTAAAGAGGGATTTCTGCCCAGATATGATGATGACTTCGGAAAATAAAAAAGCGCCTGTTTGGACAAATCCAATACAGACGCAAAAACTTGAATTTTCGGCATCCTAAACAAAATTAAGCCGAATTTTTCTACAATATATTTTCTCAAAAAAGGGGGGGATCGGGGACTAATCAGGTGGTACTGAGTCGTCACTTGTGACTATTTCAAAAAATTCATAATTTGTTTACAATTTCGCCGGGTCAAAATCGGAAAAAAACGCTCCAAACCAGTCAAAATTAGTCGCAAAATCGGTAGTCGTTAGTTCAAGTCCTCACCAAAGCCCAAAATGGGCGAAAAATATCTTTCAAACTGGGGCCTAATTTTGGGTACGAAAAAAGCCCGCAAACGCCTTGTTTGCGGGCTTTTTCGGCCTTATATCTCTTTTGTTAAGGCAACTTGGTTGCGGGGGCCAGATTTGAACTGACGACCTTCGGGTTATGAGCCCGACGAGCTACCGGACTGCTCCACCCCGCGATATAAATTGTCTGCGCCTCTTTAAGGTGCTTATCTAGTATATCCAATAATAACGCCGTTGTCAATACTTTTGCGCTTTTTATTTTTTAAATATCGCGTTGGGTTCGAAACACCTTTGCCTGGACAAGGTCCCGGAACATTCTGTCCCAAGCGGCCTGCTGATTTTTGCCGCCTCCTTGCAGATTCGAACAGACGATATTCAGAATGTGCCGGATCGTTTCCTCGTCATACCGGGCGGCGGTTTTCCAGCGGCCTTCCGCATAATGCTGTGTGTAGTCCTTGTAAAACTGTTCCGCAACCGGCTTCAGCTCCCGGCTGGTGGGCAGGCCGCGCGCCAGCCTCCGTGCGTCCCAAAGCGACTCCTGTGCCTGTTCGAAAACCTCCCGGGAGATTTTTTGAATACGGTCCAGCTTTTCCCAAACGTCATCCGCACTTAAAGCCGCCGGCTCCAGATCCAGTGTGTACAGCACGCCGGAACGGGATACGCTGTAAAAGGTATACGTTCCGTCCGGCTCCTCAAGGGAAAAGTAACCGTTTGGCAGGATGTTTTTGCTGCGCAGAAACTGCAGCAAATCAGACGACGGCTCGTGTTTCATTGCCGGCTCCTTTCTTAACGCACGAATGCGGTCTCCGCATCTATCATACTTTGCCCTGCGGCGGATGTAAAGAGGAGCGGTGTGACAAAATCCTGTCTGGCAGCCGCCGTTCCGCACAAGGAAGAACTTTCCACCTCGTACGCCTTTTTCAATGAATATCCGCGGCAAAGATGTCCATATAAGTTATAAAGGGCTCAGGCAGCGTATCCGGCCGCAGGAGCATGAGCGGGACGGAGGGGGAGTGCGGGATGACTATCTGGGATACGATCTTCAAAGCGGTGTTCGTGGTAGCAGTGCCCATCACGCTGGCAGTATATGCCTGTGTGTATGTGGGGGAGCGGGCCGAACATGACGTTGCCCGTCCGCGTCCGCCGCGCCGCCGCCCGCCGGGGCGCTGACGCAGAGGGAGGATCTGTTTCTGGGAATTTGGAAAACGGCGCCGGGATTTGAATATCCCGGTGCCGTTTTCCCTTTATAATACATATTATATAAGGCTACTGTGCAGGATAGCTCCGCGCGCCGAACAGTGCGGTCCCGACGCGGACCAGATTTGCCCCTTCCAAAATAGCGTCTGCAAAATCGGCGCTCATGCCCATGGAAAGGTACTCCATGCTCACGTTGCCGCCCTGCGCGGCCTGCGCCCGCTCGAACAGGCCGCGCATCTGTGCAAAGTAGGGGCGGCTCGCGCCCGGCGCATCCGCAGCAGGCGGGATGGACATCAGGCCGCGCACCCGCAGGGAGGGCAAAGCATGGGCGCATTCCAGAAGCCCGGGCAGCTCTTCGGGCGCGATGCCGCTTTTGCTTGCCTCGGCCCCAATGTTGATCTCGACCAGGATATCCTGCCGGATGCCCTGCTTCTGAGCTTCTGCAGCCACACATTCCAGCAGCCTGTGCGAGCCGACGGATTCTATCATGCACGCACGCCCCACCACCTGGCGCACCTTGTTGGTCTGCAGATGGCCGATAAAATGCAGCGGCTTGCCGCTGTATGCGCCGGCGGCGTATTTTTCACAAAGCTCCTGCACGCGGTTTTCTCCAAACAGGTCGATATCCAGCGCAGCCGCCGCGCGCACGGTCTCGGAATTCTGCGTTTTGCTGGCGGCGCACAGAAGAACCTCCCCGGGGGCGCGCCCGGCTGCGCGGCACGCCCGCTCCATTTCCGCGCGCACCTGTGCGACGCGTTCCTCCATCCGCCTGATCTCTTCTGCCGTCATTTAACGCGGCACCTCCAATTCGTCTGTTTGATATACGGCGCGGCTGCCGCCGATGTATTTCGGCCGCGTGCGCGCGCAAAGAATGCCGGCCTCGCCGATGCGGGCCAGACTGAGCCGCACGGGGACGGCCACAGGCCGCAGATGCATGCCGATGAGTGTGCCGCCGATGTCAATGCCCGCGCCCGCGCGGATGTTCTCCACCAGTACGGGGTCCGCCATGTGCGCATATGCGGCGGTGGCAAAGGAACCGCCCGCGTGGGGCTGAGGCACGGCGTTTACCGTTTCCGCCCACGGCGGAAGCGCCGCCCGTTCCACAACGATGGCGCGGTTCAGGTGCTCACAGCACTGCGCGGCCAGATACAATCCGCTTTCCGCAAGCAGGGGCGCGGCGCCTTCCCACACAGCTTGCGCGGCCTCCATGCTGGAGCCGCGCCCAATGCGCTGGCCCACGACCTCGCTGGACGAACAGCCGATGATAAAAATATCTCCCGCGCGCATCCGGGCTGCCGCCAGAAGCTCCGCCACGGCCTGTCGCGTTTGGGCGCGCACGGTCTCCGTCAAAGTCATTTCAATTCCCTCCCGGCCCGCGTGTCGCAGCACACCGGGCGTTTTTCTTTATTGTAATCCTTTTGCGCCCTCCAATACAAGTGCCGCTGGAAATGAGGTGGTTTTAAACACAGTAAAATCATAGGATAACACAGGAAAAGTCTTTTAAAAGATAAAATCACGTAAAAAATAGACTGTTTTATGAAATACTCTTGACGGTCAAAATTTATGAATCTATAATAAGAGAATAAGAGGGGAAGGTGCGCCTCCGACCGTCCGGGACACGCGGAAAATCCGGGAACATTCCCGGAGAAATGCCCGGCGGCCGCAGGGCGCATGTGAAATGGGGGGATGCTGGTGGACCAGGAGCTTGACATGCTGAAGGATGAAAACACCCGTCTGCGCGTGCTGGCGGAGCACGACTGGCTCACCGGCCTGTACAACCGCCGTGCTGCGGAAGCGCATGTGGATGAAGCGCTGCTGAAAAACGGCGGCGGGATGCTTTTGGTTTTGGATATCGACCATTTCAAACAAGTGAACGACCGCTACGGCCATCTCATCGGCGACGCTCTTTTGTGCGAGACGGCGCGCACGCTGCGGGATATCTTTTTTCCGCGGGATATCATCGGCCGCGTGGGCGGCGATGAGTTCATCATCTACATTCTGGGCGGATGCTCTCAGGAGGCGGTGGACGGCCGTGCGGCGCAATTGGCCGAGCGCCTGCGAAAGGCGGGCCGGCGTTACGGCATGCAGTGGAACCTTTCCTTTACGCTGGGCCTTGCGGAAAAGCAGGCGGGGGACGATTATATTTCCCTGTTTGACCGTGCCGACCAGATGCTCCTGGCCCGCAAAAAAGCCCGCCGCGCCCGCCGTGCAGACAGTGCGGATGCCGGAGGAGAGCGCAGCATCTGCACAGACATGGCGCTCATCCGGCGTGAGCTGCGGGAAAAAGACCCGCCCAAAGGCGCGTTCTGTCAGGATTACGAGACCTTCAAACAGATCTACCGTTTTGTGGAGCGCGGCCTCAAGCGCAGCGGGCAGAGCGCATATATTATCCTGATGACCCTTACGGACGCACAGGGGCAGTTTGTGCCGCTGGCCGCGCGCGAGGAGTATATGAGCCGCCTCAGCGACGACCTGCAGGCCAGCCTGCGCAGCGGTGACCTGTTCGCGCCGTACAGCGGCTGCCAATATCTGCTGATGGTGCTGGGCGCGTCCAGCGAGAACGCGGCCGTCATCGCCGGGCGCATCCACACGCGGTTTATGTCGCGCGTTGCGCCCGATGCGGGGCTGCTGCTGCGGTATGACGTTTACCCCATGGGGGAGCTTCCCCTGCAGCCGAAGGGGTGAAAAAGCCATGGTTTTACGCGGTGAAGGGCTGCTGCTTAAAATATTTTCAAAAAAAGTCAGCAAAAAATCGTTTTGTGACCAAGTTGTGACCGGCGACCGTTATACTGAGTATGTAAGATACATTTCCCGCCCCAAGTGGACGATCAACACGCATTCCAAAAGGAGGAAAAACGCATGAAAAACACATCCAACGCTCTGCGTCGCGTCATGAGTGTGGTTCTGGTGTTCGCGATGATGTTCACCAGCATGCCCACAGGCGCGCTCGCTGAGGATGTTGTCGACCCGGCCCCGTCTACGACGGCGGCCGAGCCGGCTGCGTCTGAAACGACAGAGCCAACCACACCGGAGCCTGCAAGCTCGGAGGCGGCGCCTGCCGCGAACAGCGCCGTGCTCCCGGCAAATGACGGGGACCCGGCGCCTGTGACGTTCACCGTCACGTTCGTGGCCAATGGCGAGACGCTTGTCACCCAGACCATTCAACAGGGTGGCAGTGCCGTGGCGCCGGACGCGCCGCTGGTATCCGGCCAGCGCTTTGTACGCTGGGATACGGATTTTACCAACGTGCAGAGCGATTTGACGGTGACGGCCGTTTACGAGGCCATTACCGCCAAAAACATGACGGTGGAGTACCGGTACAGCGACGGCACGCAGGCGGCCCCCTCCCATGTGGAGCAGGCCGTTGTGGGCGAACCGTTCCATAAGACGGTTCCGTCTCCGGCGCTCGACGGCTTTACGCCGGACAAGGCGGAGGTCGTATTTGCGGTCGAGTCGGTCACCGAAGACCTAACGGTCGTTGTTACTTACAGCGGCGCCGCCCGGAATTACACGGTAAAGCACCTGTTCCAGAACGTGGAAGGCACCGCTTATGCGGAAGACGAAGCGCTGCGTGAAACGCTGGAGGGCACCACGGGCCTGGACACCGCCGCACAAGCGAAAACGGTGGAGGGCTTTACGGCTCTGCCCATCACCCAGGTGAAGGTGGCGTCCAGCGGCGAAACGGTCGTGGAAGTAAAATACGACCGCAACAGCTACCTGCTCACGTGGAACACCGACGGCGGCAGCTATATTGAGCCGCAGATGCTGAAATACGGCGCTGCGGTGTTGGCTCCAGCTGACCCCACGAAGGTGGGCTATACGTTCGCCGGGTGGGATTTTGTTCCCGAAACGATGCCTGCCGCCGCCACGACGGTGACGGCGCAGTGGGCGAACGCCACGCAGGCGTCCTACCAGGTCGTATACTGGGGCGAGAACCTGACGGGCGGTTACGACTACCTCTATGCGGACAAAGAGACCGGCACTGTGGGCGACGATATCCCATACAGCACGTCCCTGACCGCCAGCCGTATGCCTCAGGGCCTGGAAGCGGCCGGGTTTGAGCTCGACAGCGCCAAATCTGCGGGAAATGTGGAAATCACCGCGGACGGCAGCGCGGTCAAGAATGTTTATTTCAGCCGCAGGACGTTTACGATTAAGTTCTATCGGGAAGACCGGAGGGGTCGGTGGAGCGAGGATACCAGCCTGCGCATCACGGCGAAGTACGGCGAGGATGTTTCTGCCCGCTGGGAAGCTGCATGTGAGGATGACGGCTGGGGTCCCAATAAAAATGATAATATACAGTATACGCTGATTGCGAATATGCCGGCCGAGAACCTGACGATGTATGAAAAAAGTTCCGGCACGGGGACAACTATTGAGTATCGCGTAGAAAAGATAAACGGTTCTGGATACGATGTATACGCAACATTTAAAGCATCCAGTGGTGTTCATTTAACAGATGAAGACAAGATGCCTATCACTGGTTTTGCTTATGATAGCTGGAAACAGTATACAAACGGCTGGGGCGATAGTACCTTGTGGTTATATTATACGCGCAACAGCTATAACCTCGTCTTTGAAAATTGCACGGGAGTTTCGCCGAGAGCGCTGAAGTTTGAAGCTCCGCTCTCTGGTGCAAAGCCTGCTGATAGCAGCGTGGGCCGGCCGGCCGGTATGGACAGCGACTATGTGTTCATGGGCTGGTATCTGGACGAGGCGTTCCAGACTCCGGTGGACTGGAGCAGCACGATGCCCGCACGGAACCTGCAGGTCTACGCCAAGTGGGCGAAGCCGGATTATACGGTTTCCTTCAACACGCATGGTGCGGATACGGAGACTCCGGCGCCCATCGGCGTGGCGAAATACGACACGATTGAGGACCAGATGCCCGCAGACCCCACCCGTGAGGGCTACGTGTTCGCGGGCTGGTATACGGACGAGGCGTACACCGTTCCGTTCGTGGCCACGCAGCAGATCGTCCGCAACCTGACGCTCCATGCGAAATGGACGCGCACGGACAGCTGCACCTATGTCATCGTGGCGAAGGACACGGAGGGCAATGAGCTCAAACGCGTCGATGGCTCCGAAGTGGAAGTGGGCGCGTCCGTCACTGTAAATGCGCCTGTCATTGACGGTTATCAGGCGCAGCAGAGCAGCCAGAACGTCAAAATTCTGGATGACGGGCAGGAAGTAGTGTTCGTCTATGACAAGCTGCAGAACTGGACGGCCACGGTGCATCATTATATTGAGGGCACCACGGAAAAGGTTGCCGAGGATGTTATCCGCAGCGACCTGACGGTCAACAGCCTGCTGGTATATTCCGCGACGGTCAGCGGTTATGAGTTGGCCGAGGGTACCAGCTATGTTCAGACGGCCACCCGCGAAAACAGCGAGATTACGTTCTATTATAAGAAAATCGCGGATTCGGCGTATACGGTCAACCACTATTACGGCAGCAATGCTTCGCTGACGGAAACTGTTACGGGCACGGCCAAGGCCGGAAGCCTGGTGACGGCGGACGTCATAAACAAAGCCGGGTACACCTGCGTTACATCCGGGGCTGCGCTTTCCGCGTATGTTGCGAAAGACGGCTCTACGGTGATCAACGTGTATTACGCGGCCAACGACCAGACGTACAGCGTTTACTATTATCTGGAAGGCACAGAGACGCCTGTACCCGGCACGACGGCGAAAGAAAACGTGTCCGCGAAGTTTGACGAGACGGTGACGGAAACGGCGCTCGCAGTCACGGGTTATACTGTGGCGGGAGACAGCACCAGGTCCATCACGGTCGGTGCGGACAATGCAGCCAACAAAATCGTTTTCTACTACACGGTGAACAGCTATCCGCTGAATATCACCTACAAATATGCCGATGACGTGCCCGACGCAGCACTGCGGGGCCAGAAGGCGGCGGAGCCTGTATCCAGGGATATCGCGTTCGGTGCGCCTTACAGCGTTGCCAGCCCGTTGATTCCGGGTTATACGGCCAGCGTTGCAGCGGTAGCAGGCACAATGGCGGAGAACGGTGTGACCGTGGAGGTCGTTTACCGCGCCGCTACGGACACGGCGTATACCGTCAAGCACATGCTGCAGGATGTGACAGGTGACGGTTATACTGAAGATGCGGCGGCCCGGCAGACCCTGCACGGCACGACCGGGGCGGACACGAACGCTGCGGCGAAGAGCTATGAAGGCTTTACGGCGCAGGCGGTCGTTCAGCAGGCCATCGCCGCGGACGGCAGCACGGTGGTTGAGATCAAATACGACCGCAACAGCTATGAAGTGACCTATGCTTATGTGGGCACGGCGCCCGCAGGCGCGAGCGCGCTGCCGGAAAAGGCGACTGTGAAATACGGTGCGCCTGTGGCGGTGGCGGCGGCCGCCACGGCCCCGGGCTACACGTTCAGCGGCTGGAGCCAGAAAGAGGACTTCACAATGCCCGCCGAAAACGTGACCATTACCGGTTCGTTCACGGCCAACGGCGATACCGCTTATACAGTGGAGCATTATCAGCAGAACCTGGCGGGCGACGGTTACGACCTTGTGGAGGCGGATACCGAACACCTGACAGGCGAGACCGATACCACTGCGACGGCAAACCCGAAAGCCTATACAGGCTTTACATTTGACGGGACCGTGGAGGGCACGGTTGCCAGCGGCAATATCGCGGGCGACGGCAGCCTGGTGCTGAAGCTGTACTACACGCGCAACAGCTATGAAGTGAGCTACGCTTACACGGGCACAGTGCCCGCAGGCGCAAGTGCGCTTCCGGCCGCCGCGTCCTACAAATATGGTGCGGATGTAACGGTGGCTCCGCAGGCCACGGCCCCGGGCTACACGTTTAACGGCTGGCTCGAGGACGGCAAGGTAACGGCAAGCTTCAAAATGCCCGCCGGCCCGGTGCAGCTCACGGGTTCCTTTACCGCGAATACCGATACCAGGTACACGGTGGAGCACTGGACGGAGGATCTGGACGGCGAGGGCTATACTCTGCGTGAAACAGAAGCGAACCTGACCGGCGTCACGGATACAACGGCGACGGCGGAGGCAAAGAGCTATGAGGGCTTCCGGTTCGACGAGGACAATGAAAACAACGTTCTCACAGGCGTGATCACAGGCGACGGAAAGCTGGTTCTGAAAGTTTACTACGCGCGCAACAGCTATGAAGTAAGCTATGATTACGGCGCTGCCCCCACGGGCGCAAGCCAGCTGCCGGGAACTGTTTCCTACAAGTACGGCGCCGAGGTCCGGGTGGCGGATAAGGCCACAGCCCCGGGTTATACTTTCGACGGCTGGAAGAAAGACAATGCCGAGGTCACGAGCTTTACGATGCCTGCCGGCGCCGTACAGCTCACGGGACGCTTTACAGCCAATACGGACACCGACTACAAGGTGGAGCACTACCAGCAGAATCTGGCGGGAGACGCTTTCGTCCTGTTTGAGACGGAAGAACAGAACGCCACTACGGATACGCATGTGTCGGCAACACCGAAGGACTACACGGGCTTTACCTACGACGGCACGGTGGACGGAACTGTCACCGAAGGCAATGTTGCGGGCGACGGCAGCCTGGTGCTGAAGCTGTACTACACGCGCGACAGCTATAAGGTCACCTACCAGTACACGGGCAAGGTGCCCACGGGCGCGAGCGAGCTGCCTGCGGAGACGACCGAGAAATACGGCGCTGCTGTTACAGTGGCAGCGGACGCCACGGCCCCGGGCTACACGTTCAGCGGCTGGAGCCGGGAAGACGGCTTCACGATGCCGGCCGAAAACGTGACCATTACCGGTTCCTTCACGGCCAACGGCGAAACTCCTTATAAGGTGGAGCACTATCAGCAGAACCTTGAGGATGACGGCTATACCCTTGCGGAGACCGAAAATCTGACGGGTGAGACCGATACCACTGCTACGGCAAACCCGAAAACCTATACAGGCTTTGCATTCGACGGAACAGCGGAGGGCACAGTTGCCAGCGGCAATATCGCGGGCGACGGCAGCCTGGTGCTGAAGCTGTACTACACGCGCAACAGCTATGACGTGACCTATGCCTATACGGGCACGGTGCCCACGGGTGCAAGCGCGCTGCCGGAAAAGGCGACCGTGAAATACGGCGCGCCTGTAACGGTGGCAGAGGCCGCCACGGCCCCGGGCTATACGTTCAGCGGCTGGAGCCGGAATGACTTCACGATGCCGGCCGAAAACGTGACCATTACCGGTTCGTTCACGGCCAACAGCAACACCGAATACACGGTGCGGCACCACTTCCAGAACATTTTGGACGATGCGTACGATGCCGACACGGCCATGCTCAGCGAAACGCTGAGTGGCACGACGGATACGCTCACGGCTGCTGCTGCGAAGACCGTTGCGGGCTTTACGGCTCAGAGCTTCCAGCAGAAGAACATCGCGGGCGACGGCAGCACGGTGGTTGATATCTATTACAACCGCAACAGCTACGGCGTGAGCTACCGCTACCTGAATACTCCTGCGGGTGCAAGTGCACTGCCTGCGGGCGCGAGCTACCGTTTTGGCGCCGCCGTGACGGTGGCGGAGGCGGCCACGGCTCCGGGCTACACGTTCAGCGGCTGGAGCACCGGCGATTTCACGATGCCCGCACAGGATGTGGAGATCACAGGCTCCTTCACGGCCAACGGCGATACCGCTTATACAGTGGAGCATTATCAGCAGAACCTGGCGGGCGACGGTTACGACCTTGTGGAGGCGGATACCGAACACCTGACAGGCGAGACCGATACCACTGCGACGGCAAACCCGAAAGCCTATACAGGCTTTACATTTGACGGGACCGTGGAGGGCACGGTTGCCAGCGGCAATATCGCGGGCGACGGCAGCCTGGTGCTGAAGCTGTACTACACGCGCAACAGCTATGAAGTGAGCTACGCTTACACGGGCACAGTGCCTGCGGACGCAAGTGCACTGCCGGAAAAGGCGGCTGTGAAATACGGCGCCTCTGTAACAGTGGCGGAGGCCGCGACCGCAAAGGGCCATACCTTCAGCGGCTGGAGCACCGGCGACTTCACGATGCCTGCACAGGATGTGGAGATCACAGGCTCCTTTACGGCCAACCCGTACAATGTCACGGTCGAATATTACTTCGACAAGGTTCAGGATACGGATATGACCCGGGTGCAGTCTGTCACTTACGGTGAGACATTCACGACTGCGGCGGCCGCAGAAACGGACCGGAACGGCGTACACTATACGCTGGACTGGGTCGAAAACAACGGCCTGACGGTGAGCGACATTGAAGCCGACAACGTGGTCAGGGTGTACTACGCAAAGGATGAAGAGGGCGGCCCGGACGATATCCCCGATTATGCGCAGATCGTATTTACCTATCAGAGTGCGGACGTTCGGAAAGGCACGGTTGATAAGAGTGTGGAAATCCACACCTTTGAACGGCTGAACGGCGAACTGCTCGAAGAGAAGAAAGCCAGCCCGGCCGGTGCAAATGCGGCGGGACGTGAGGGCTATGCATTCGATTACTGGACCGATGGAACCAAGCGCGATGTGACCTCCGGTATGGAGACGCTGAAGAGCGAGGTATACACGGACAATGCAGAATTCACCGCATATTTCGACGTTGATACAAAGGGCACTGACCCCGAAAACCCGGATAAGCCGGACAATGTGCCCGACAAGTATCAGGCGAAAGTGACCTATCAGGCTGTCAATGGCGCAGTTACGCTGGGCGGCAGCACGGGCACGGAGCTGGTCACCTATGTGACTCTGTTCGACGCGGACGGCAAGTGGGCCGAGAACGGCACAGGCAAGCTGGCTGAGGCTCAGGTCCCGACTGCAGCCGCAGCCGCGGATTACGACCCGGCCACCGAACGCTGGACACCGGCCGTACCGGCCGAAGGGGCTGAGATCACGGCTGACGGCGCTGTCTTTACAGTGACGTGGGAGCTGGCGATCTCCGGTTACCAGGTACACTACTACTACGACGGCGTTGAGGATACCGCTTCTGCTGTGAATGCCACCGGCAAGATCGGCGACGCGATTCCCTACGACACCGGCAAGACCACTTTTGACGGCGCGAACTACGTGCTGGAGAATGTGGACGGCGCGGGCAAGCTCATCTCGAAGGATGCGGCTGCGAATATCGTGAACGTCAACTTCACAAAGGATGAGAAGTCCGACCCGACCAAAGACCCCGACCCGGAGGTCCCGGGTGACAACATCCCGGATAAGTATCAGGCAACTGTCACGTTTGAAGCGATCAACGGCGTACTCCAGCCCAAGGGCGGCACGGACGCTCAGAATACGAAGCAGATGACCACGGTCGTGACACTGCTGAACGAGAACGGCGAACCCGCTGAGAACGGTACCGGTTATCTGACTGAAGCACAGATCCCGACAGCGCTGGCGAATCTGGGATACATCGCCAACACGCTGTTCTGGGGCCCGGCGACTCCGACGACCTCTTACGCCATCACAGGCGACATCACCTTTGTGGCGGACTTCAATGCGGAAGGCGTCATTCCGGAAGAACCCCCGGTGCCTCCGGTGACCCCGGTAGGTCCGACGGCGCCGGAAGAAGGCCCGGAGGAAACCATCGACGAGCCTGAAACCCCGCTTGCTCCGGCTGAACCCGAAGCACCCGCGGAAGAGCCCGCCGAAGAGGAGATCGAGGAAGCCGATACGCCGCTCGCTTCCGGCGCCGCATGGGCGCTGCTCAACCTCATCCTGATGCTCTGCACGGCCCTTGTCAGCATCCTGCTGCTCATCGGCTTCCTGGGCAAAAAGAAGAAAGAGGATGAGAACGAGAACGTGGAGTACACGGTGAAGCGCAAAGGCGTGACTCGTGTGCTGAGCCTCATCCCGGCCATTGGCTCCATCATCGCCTTCCTCCTCACGGAGAATATGCGCAATCCGATGGTGTTCGTGGACCGCTGGACATGGCTCATGGTGCTCATCGCTCTGGTGCAGGTCATTGTGTGCATCTTTGCCCGCAAGGAAAAAGAAGAGCCCGATGACAACGCGCAGACCCCGGCTCAGGCGTAAGCACGGAACGCGAACCTCAGGCAAATCTATAACGAAAGCCCCCGAAGGATAATCCCTTCGGGGGCTTTTTGTACATCCTGTAAATTTTGCGGAAAATACGGGACGCGGCGGCAGAGGCTGTGATACAATGAAAAAAACACGTCCTTCGTCCGCATACGGACGGAGGCGAAAGCGGCGGGAAGGGCCGCGGAAAAGGGAGATGCAAAAGCCATGAAGGTAACGTTTATCGGCGCCACGCATGAGGTTACGGGGAGCTGCTCCCTGCTGGAGGTGGGGAACAGCGCTTTCCTGGTGGACTGCGGGATGGAGCAGGGGGAAAACCGGTTCGAGAATATCCCGCTGCCTGTGAACCCGGCAGAACTGAGCTGCGTGCTGCTGACGCACGCCCATATCGACCATTCTGGATATCTGCCCCTGCTGTACAAAAACGGCTTTCGGGGCACCGTGTATGCTACGGAATCCACTGCCAGCCTGTGCCAGATCATGCTGCGCGACAGCGCGCATATTCAGGAGAGCGAGGCGGAGTGGAAAAACCGAAAGGCGCGCAGGGCCGGACGCCCGGAGGCGGAGGCGCTGTACACGATGGCGGACGCAGAGGGCGTTTTATCCCGCTTCCGTCCGTGCCCGTACAACAAGCTGACGGCCGTTGGCGAAGGCGTTGCGGTGCGCTTTACGGATATCGGGCATCTGCTTGGCTCCGCCGCCATTGAGATATGGATGAGCGAGGGCGGCGTTACCAAAAAGATGGTGTTCAGCGGTGACGTGGGGAATACGCATCAGCCCATCCTCAACGACCCGCAGCGGGTGGAGCAGGCAGATTATCTGGTGCTGGAATCCACCTACGGCAACCGGCTGCACGGTGAGCGCCCGGATTATGTGGGCGCGTTGACGGAGATCCTGCAGCAGACCTTTGACCGGGGCGGCACGGTGGTCATTCCCTCCTTTGCTGTGGGCCGCACGCAGGAAATGCTGTATTTTATCCGGGAGATCAAGGAGCAGGGCCGGGTGCACGGGCACGACGGATTCCCTGTTTATGTGGACAGTCCGCTGGCCAATGAGGCAACGAGCATTTTCCTGCAATGCCCCACGGAAAATCTGGACCCTGAGGCGCGGGAACTGGTGCGGAGCGGGGTAAATCCGCTCTGGTTTGAAGGGCTTAGGACCAGCGTGACGAAGGAGGATTCCCAAGCCATCAATGCGAATGCCGTGCCGAAGGTCATCCTTTCTGCCAGCGGAATGTGCGATGCGGGGCGTATCCGGCATCATTTAAAGCATAATCTGTGGCACAGCGAAAATACGGTGCTGTTTGTTGGTTATCAGGCAGAGGGCACGCTGGGGCGCGTGCTGGTGGACGGCGCACCATCGGTAAAAATATTCGACGAAGCGATCGCAGTCAACGCAGAAATCCGCGTGCTGGCGGGCGTGAGCGGGCACGCGGATAAAAACGGGCTCATCCGCTGGCTCCAGGGTGTTTCACCGAAGCCGGCGCAGATATTCGTCAATCATGGCGACGATGAAGCATGTACGGATTTTACCCAGTGCCTGAGAGAAGAATACGGTTACAATGCGATGGCCCCGTACAGCGGAACGTGTTATGATCTGGCCGCCGGGGCGTTTCTGGCCCAGCCCGCCGGAGTGCTGCGCAAAAAGCCGGAGGAGGCCGCGCGCGACCCGCGCGCAATGGCGGCCTTCAGTGAGCTGCAGCGGGCCGTCAAGCAGCTTTCCGCATTGGCCCAGGGGGCGGGAGGAAGACCCAACAAGGAACTCAAGCGCATGGCTGCGCAGGTACAGGCCTTGTACGACGCCTGGCGCGCATGAGCGTATCCTTTGGGGTGTAAAGAGAAAAGAAGTGTCCGCAGAGCCTCAGGAGGCTCTGCGGACGTTTTTTGCCGGAAGCGAGGTCTCACGGCTGCGGCCGCTGCTTTGCGCGGCGCGTACTCCGTTCCGCGCGAGCGGGAGAGGTTGTCAGGCGATAGCTGTCGGAGATCATTTCGCAAAGGTCCTCCGGCGGGACGCCGGCGTTCACCTCCACGGTGTTCCAGTGGGTATGGTTCATATGCCAGCCCGGCGTAACGGCGGGGTAGGCCGCCCGCCAGAAATCGGCTTTCATTGGTTCACATTTCAAATTTACGCATAATTTTCCGTCGCGTTCAAAAACAAGAGCAAACCATTTGCGCCCGGCGGCGTGACGCACCACAACATTGCCGCCGTCCTCAAACGGGCAGTCCACAGCAGCGCCGGGATATGCGGCGCACAGGGCAAGCAGCTCGTCCTTTGTCATTTCCCGGTTCCTCCTTATTCTCAAAGCCCTGCGCGCCGGCACAGAGGCGTGTGCAGCACACACGCGCAGCCGCGCAAGCGGCGGGTTTGAGGTTATTATACCATGGCGCCGCGAAGCGGCCACAGCAAAACCGCGCCTGCTGCGGTTTTGCATGGTTCAATGTTCTCAAAGCCCTGTGCGTCAGCACAGGGGCGTGTGCCATGCACACGCGC
>OLGF01002122.1_pt1 | contig 19221 bp, 12 predicted proteins | sample 1604971 | NCBI WGS metagenome assembly OLGF01 (sample SAMEA3888902, study PRJEB22519) | human gut metagenome | biome: human gut; feature: human-associated habitat; material: faeces | place: Denmark | collected 2011 | reverse complement strand
GCTGGCCGCCGTGTCAGCCGCCTCCTTGGCCTCCTGCGCCCCGCCGGCCGCCGCGCTGGCCGTGGCCGCAGAAGCATCCGCGCTTGCAGCGGCTCGATTCGCGTTGGCTGCCGCCGTGTTGGCGCCGGACACAGATTCATCCACTCTGTCCGCCGCCGCGTTCGCGTTTTCTGCGGCTTCGTTCGCGGCGTCGGTGGCTTTCCCGGCCTCGGAGATTAGGGCGGACAAGCCTTTTTCGTATTTTGTCTTCATGCCTCCGCTTTCGCGCGGGGCAAATTTAAGTCTGCCTGCGAGAGAATATACCTCTTGTTCCTCTCGCCCGTTTGCGTCTAACACGACCGCACATAAGTGTATTACGCCAACGCCGCCAGCTTTCGTCCAGTTCTCCGGGAGTAGGTAATTGACGAACGACCCGCTTATTGGTATGAAATCTGTGCTATCATACTCGCCGGCCGCATCCGAAAACTCAATCCGATATAAATACTCCGGACTGGTCAGAGCGCTCGACAATTGAAACTTTACTTCTGTGGCGTTGTGTTCCCCTTGCACACCAGCAAACTGCGGCTCGGGGGGGCTTATACCATTCTCATCTGCAAAAAAAATAATGCTTCTTACTGGTTCGCTCACATTCCCACCTCCTTTTTAACCATAGCAAAAGGCGGGGATTTTTTCTCCCCGCCTTGCCTTGAGTTTTATTCCTTTTTCTGCGCGTCTTTGTTCCAAGATTTGAAATCGTCCTGTGTAAACAACCGTTTTCCGTTTACCCTTATCTGGCTCAAAAGTCGCATGATGCTCTGTGTCTCCTTAAAATCCTTTCGTTTGAATGCTGCGATATATAACTTCTTATACTGGCTTGTAACACCGGATTTTATAGCGCTGATTTTCGCATCCAGCTTCTTCTCTTGCTCTTTCAGCGGCAAGGAACTGGTCTGCTCCTTTACCTCTTTAATAATGGCGTCGGCCGTAGACAGAGCATCATCCAGGCCTTTTTCCATCAGAGCATTTTCAACGTCAGAAGCCTTATACAAACTGGTTGGCTCTTTATCATCCTCCTCTTCGTTTTCTGCCTGTGGCTTTCCGGACAGTTCTATCGTCAATGCTCTCACCTTATCTGCTGTCTCTTCGTCCATGCCAGGCGAAATTATCGAGGATATTTTATCGTTATACTTGCCTTCTTTGCCGCCTCGCCGATAACCAGCAGCAGTTTCCAACGCGGTCATGTAATTATTCACGGCGCCAACGGCCAAATCCTGTCCAAACCCCTTATCGCGGATTTGGTAAACCAGCCTTTCATACTCGTCCAGATTGCCACCTAGTCGGGCAATAGCAGCCTTTGCAACGTCCGTGTCATTTTTAACCAATCGCTGACGAATCATGGTGGAAATGGCATCATCACTCTTACCGGCGGCAGATAGCGAACCACGTATTTTGTCGGCAAACTTCGCGTCTCCATCAGCAATAGCGTCATAGAGATAATCGGCATAACGGGAGGCGTTTTTTTCGTTGACCGGATAAATCATAGTATCCAGTGTGTACCGAATTCGCGCGATTGGAACGCCAGCTTCCTCGAGCAGCCCTAAGCTGCCATTAGTAACGGCCTCCACTTCTCTCAAGATCGACGAAATCGGTAGCCCTAGCAGTTTGCTGAGACTAGCGGCGCTGTCCTTTACCAGGTAAGCGGCCGAGTATTCAGATGCGCCTTCAAAATATTTCATCCATTTTCGCACGGAATAAGACACATCTGTAAAGCCGGCCATTTCCTGCCTGGTTAGGCTATAACCTGAGACGAGCGAGCCTAAATCTTTCAGATAGGGGATCATGTTGATTGGGTTCATATTGTCTATTGTATTAGAGCCGAACGCATCAAGGAACTTATTCCACCATTTCTTGTCTCGGTCATCGTCTCGGAACGAATCTACCAACGCAGCAGCCGCCGCCGTTGCTATGGAAGTTACAACAAAGGCCATAGACGCTCTCGCAAGTCGTTTCCTAGCTGCTGCTCCTCCGCCGTTCTGCACGTCACGCATAGCTGAACGCAACAGATTATAGCTTTTGGTAGGCTCTGACATGAAGGAAGTAACCGTTTTATCAATGAAGTTTTTGCTTCGCATGAGTTGTGACCGATGCAGTACACTATCCACGACCTGCGTGCGATCCACAATATCGGAAAAACGTGAGCCACAGGCCTTATAAAACGCCTCTGTACCCTCCTTTAATTCTGAGCGCGTATCTGCTATCTCTGCGGTTACAGCGTTCCAGAGCTTTCCCCAAGTTATTTTATCGGCCCACCCGGCGGGCTTCATAGTCAAATCGCGTAGCCTTTCCTTGCCGAGCAGAATATCTCGCATTCCCCTTGAGGTATCCATTTCAAAAAATCCAATATCTTTCCAGTAGGAAATGGGCGCATATCGGTTCATAGTTTCCAGGTCAGATTTCATCGCCAGGCCTTTTGCAAGGTATTTCGGATCTACCATGGCCGCTGCGCGCACGTATGCTGTTGGCTGCTGAATAACAACGCGAAGGTTGACACCGACAGCCGCCGCTTTCATGTTAGACAGTAGCTTATCTCCCAAAGTAGGCGGCAGCCCTCGTGACATCCCGTTAATGTCTTCAACGAGTTTATTCAAGTAGGATATTCCTGCACGTCCAAACACCCGGTTTAGCGTCTCCTTTGTACTTCCTTGTACCTTCCCTCCTTCTCCCGAAACCTTGAAATTCAAAACCTTCTGCAAATCCGCCAGCGGAACAACAAACGCATGATAACTACTCATCTGATCAACCTGTCGAGTGAATACATCGAAAATGTCTTCAATGACAATAGGGTTATTTGCCCCAGCCACAGTGGATTTTGTGATTCCAAGGTTTTTTAAAATCGCGTCCGGCTTCTTTAAATCTCCCTGCATGGTGGTTAAGTAGTCCTTGTCGGATACGATGGGGAAATAATTTTCCTCTGTAAATTTGCTGTACCCGTACATTTGAGAGGATACTTCGTTTCCCCAGTGGGAAGTGGTCTTGAAAAAATCGGCTATTCTATCCGCAACCTTACGCTGTTCCGCGGTTAGGCTTCTCACTATCGCCTGCACATCATCGGCAGATAAAGTGATCGGGCGCGTAGAAGATTCCATGTGAGGAAGTCCGAGTCTTTTGCCGTTAAACCACCCACGCTGTATAGGCGCAGCTTTGATTCCACCTCCTAAGATATGTCCCATAGCCTGCTTACGCTTGGATAACTCATACAGGCTCATTACCTGAGCGGTAGTTAAAGTAATGCTTCCGCCAGACACGTGAAATACATGCATGGCAGATTTTTCTCCGCTCCACTCTTTTGTATCGATACCGTTCAAAGTTTCCTGCATATACTCGATGGCCGTTCTGGTGTCTTGTATTTTTACATCAAAACCTTGACGCAACGGCTTGTATAGTTTGCCGTACGCTGTCGTCCCAAGTTCTTCAAAGTAACTAGGTGCATCCAGCATATCAAACTGAAGCATTTTTTGGGTCATGCCTGGAACGCCGGTCAGTTCTTTTGCGTTCTTCCTGCTAAGCAAATCGTTATGGACGCCCGATGCAATCACATCCGCGGTTTCGCTTTGAACTGATGTCAACATTTTGTTGGCGTTGACAATCATTGATTTCAATGCCGCCACAGTTCTCGATAATTCCCTCAGCTGCTCTCCGGTCATTTCATCGAGACGGAAGGTCTTGGCGTTCTCAACGAGGTCAGCCAGATTCGGAATCAAATCCGGATCCGCTATGTCCAGCATAGCGCGTACATCGTCGCTGAATTCGCCGTTTTGCACTTTTGTGAGTTGGTCGCGCAGATTGGCCCACGCCATTGTACGCATGGTGGGCTCTCCATACCGATTCTTCCTGGAGGAACTGAAATCAATACTGTTTATAAATTCCGCCACCGTCTCACGGAGCGGTTCTGGTACGTGCTTCTGCTCCGTCGGTCGGTTCAGCCACCGCCCAAGTTCCATGGTGTCTCGAGTAATACGCGGCTTATATTTGCGTACGGCTGCGCTCTCTTTCCTCTTGGAGACCTGCGCCTCCAACCTCTCTCTAAACAGCTTTTTTTGCACCTCGTTGCGTTCTTTGGCTTCCCGCCTTACCTTTTCTAACCTACTGCTGTATTTGGCGCGCAGCTGTTCCAGTTTGGCGTTCTGCTTGTCCGCAAAGGTATGAACCTCCGGAATGCCGAAATACTCCTCATACACCTGCAAAGCCAAATCCTGGGCAGCATCCGCATTGTTCATCCCATAGGGATTTTCATATGTGGGTTCAATAGAACGCAAGGCCTCCGCCACTGCCACAGGTTGATCCGCTACGTTAGTATCGGGAGTAAAAAACTCCGGCCACATACTGCTGATTTCCGCCCACGCTTCGTCCAGCGCCATACCGTCATTAACCAGATTCATCCGGCCAAAATTGCGAGAGCGGAACGCGGCGTATCCGTCCGTTAGGCCCGCTTTTGCAGTATCGGACAGCGACAACCCTGTTTTGCGGAAATATTCCCGCATGTCGGCGTATTCGTCGTATAATTTGCGGTTCATGACGGAAGACTGCTGCAACACGCTGTTCGACACGTCTACCAACGCATCCATAGCCTCTGTAAAGTTGGCTTCCGGGTCGTTTGCTATGTACCGGAACACGACTTCAAGGTTTCTGGTCAGCGTCTCACGGCTGTATTTGCTGTGTGTTTGGCTTAGGATTTTGCCGGCCAACTTGTCAAGTGCTTTTTTACTTGGGATATGGCCGTTCGTGAGCCGAAATTCCTGCTTGAGCAAGTTCACCTGTTCTTGTAGGGCGGAGTTTTCCTGCGTTAGGGCTTTTACATCTACCTCGGTTACGTCTTTCAGCGAAAATCGAATATCCGGATTATTTGTCGGGCGAATGTTGTCAGTATTCTTGATCTGCTCCGAACGGAAAGCAACCGTTTCCGTGTCCAGCTTCAGTCCGTCAAAATCCGTTCCGTTGACCCGGTTGAACAGTTCCACCGTCTCTACCATATCACCAATGGCAGTCTGGCTCACATCGTAAAGCATAGCAAAATCACTTTTCCCGTATATAGAACGAAGAACGCTGTCCAATGTAGCGTCATAACCGTAGTTTTCGAAACTGTAATCATCCTCGTTTCGCTGAACTTCCCGCAGGAACTTCCGGAGCTGCGACCGCGTAATCGTAGTTTCGCTTACCGACACGGGATTTGTGATGTTCAGATAGAAAGACTTTGCCTCACCATACTGCGCGGCGTGTGCTTTGCTGTCTGTGAAGTAGAAGCCTTTTCCGTATAAATTGGAATAACTGGCTTTTCTGCGGTCAAAAACAGTGAATTCATCATTCCCGCCGCGATACATCACCTGAAGCCTGCCGTCTTTGTCCCGGATTTTTGATTCGCTGAAAAAGTCCTGCTGTTCTTCGGAAAGTTCTTTTCCGTTGGAATCCTTCAACGAATATTTTCCGGTATCCTTCACTGACGTTTCGGATATACTGGTATTGGCAGAGTTCTTTTCGGCCTGTTCAAAGGCAATTTGAATGGCGGATTTAGTCGGCGCCTCGCTCTCCACAACGATTTCGCCATTGACATTTTTGTGAGAATATGTTACTTTACCAATAGAACCGTAGCGGGAGGCTACGCCCACAGGCAATTGGAGCCGCCGGGCCTGTAGCCAGCTATCGGTTCTATTTTTGTCTGGGTCGATAAAAAGAATCTCGCTTGTATCAAGCAGTCGCTGTATGGAACTGGTGCCTTCCTTTCCATAGGCACTGGCCACCTTCACGAAATCGCCGATTTCGCATCGGTTGTTTTTCGGATGTAGTTCTAAAGCGGCCAGCACCGGATTACCCGAAGCATCTACTAATTCGCCAAATAGTACTACTCGATTGGCGACAGTTTGCGATTGCATAACAACGATCGGGTTTTCCAATATAGCCGGAACATTTTTTATCGCCTCGTCGGTCATCCCGGAGTGCTTTTTCTTGATTTGGATTATCTTGCTTTTGTCCCAGTATATACGGCTCGGGTCAATCCCTATGCTTTGCAGCGCCTCCGAAGTTGTTCCAATTTTGAACCGGCCGCCGGCGCTCCGTTTATCCCATGCATCATACTCCGCGGCAAAATTAGGATTAAGTGCATACCGCTCGCCGTTCTTCTGAGCGGCTTTTTTCGTGCCTTGCGCCGCATTCAGTGCCTCGTCAAATCGTTCGGCAATTTCCTGAAGCACTTCCGCGTTCCCGCGCAGCGCGGCGATTTCCTCTCGATTGGCGGACAGCTTAACCACTATCTTGTTCAACTCGTGCAGGAAGTTGGTCAGCGCCGTTCGTACTTTAAGAGCCAGCGCTCGATTAGTTTTCGCCAGCCGTTGTACGGCCGATTCACTTCTGAACACATCAAATAAACCGTTAGCGGCAATCTCGCTTTCCGCCAGCAGTCTGTCCGTCGTGTTATACTGAGCCATGCGCTCCTGCACCAAGGCTTCATAAGCATCGGCGCCCATAGAATTTTTCAGTTCACCGCAAACATATTCACGCAGCTTTGCGGTCTGCTCCGGCGCTTTTTCCTCCAGATAGTGGAACACCTCATGGCCTGCCGTCACCAGATAGCCTTGTTCCTGCGCGTCCAAGGCAATACGAATGACACCATCCTTATAGTACCCGTTGGCCTTGCCGTCCTCAATGGTATCCACCATAACGAAGGACAAGCCATGAGCCTTACCGTAGGCATCGAGTATCGATATTTGTTTCCTTTGCGCCTTGGTCAGGTCTTTGGATTGATACTCCTTAGTAACCCCTTTCTTGAAATGCTTTGCGCCCTCAACGGTGGAATTCGGTTCCGACACATCTCTGTCGGAACTTTTTGATTTCTCTAGAACCAGTTTCTCCGATTTACCGCCGTTTTTCAATGCCGCCGCCTCGTTCACGCCTGAATGATAGGCCATATACTGCGCCTGTGTCCCCACCATTTGGCTCACAAGGCCCGCGCTCTGCCGGAGTTGCTGCACAGCTGTTTCAAAGGGAACGCCGCGCATCGCCTGATTGTGCAGAAAATCAAACGCGGTTTTGTAGGTCTTGAGCGGTACAGACCCGTTATACCCGGACACAAACGCCCTGGCAGTGTTCGTTTCATAATTGGCCGCCGCATAATACAGGCTCTCCACCTGCGGATTTTCAAATTGCACGTCAGTAATGGCCGCACTTTCCCCATTTTCCAGCGTCACCGTCATGCCGTTTTCGCTTACGGAATCAATGCCTTCCACCCGTACCGGAACAGCGTTTTCAATGTCGGAAACCAGCATGGCGGCAGCTTTAGTACCAATCGACGGGTCTCGATCGCCCTGTAGACTCTGCTCCATGCTCGTCCTATCCGCAAGACGAGAATTCACCTGGGCCTGCGCCGTATCCGCCCCCATACCCTTCAAAGTGCGTACAGAGGCCTCTGAGGCCGCAAATTCAGCGTTTTTCACTTGGGGAACGTCAATATCCGCCCGTAATGTGTTCCCACCGTAAGCGGACTCCTGGGCCACTTGGCGCAGGTCTACGCTCTGCCGGGAAGTCGCCTGCTGCTGTGCATCGGCCACCATTGCGCCGACACGCGCGGGAGACAGCTTTTCCCCATTCACCAGCTGTTCAGAGAGTTCAACCGCCGCGCGGTAGGCGGGGGAATCCACATCCGATTCAAACCCCATGCGGATCGCGTCGCGCACCTGATTGTTTTGGATAATATCGCCGCCCAGGTGTGCGTTACCCGCGTAATTTGCACCGCCATGTACCGCATGGATAAGGCCGCCGGACAGCGCCCCGCCCGCAAAGGCCGTGCCCACCTGCTTAAGCAAATCCAACCGAGCGGCCTTCTCGGCCTCCTGTCGATTCATACCGCTTTGCATATACGCCTGTACGGCCAGCGAGTAATTCGACTTGTTACCCATTATCAACTGGTCGCTGATAATATTGGCGATTTCGGTAGCAACCTCCTCGGAGCCCTCTATCCCCGCCCCTTTCAGCATCTCTGTGATAAAAGATTTGACCCCTGTCACATCTCCAGCTTTCAGGATGGCCTCGAGGCTGAATTTTTCAAAGGCCGCTTCTGCGGCACCTGCGGCCAACCCGCCCCAGAACGCCTGAGAGGCGGCGCCTCCCCGGTTGGATATATCCATGGCTGCATCCGTGGCCGCGCCGCCTCCTAGAATGGCCGTGACGGCCGACTGCCCTCCGGGGACAGCAGCCAGTGGAGCCAGCGTAAGAAAGTCTCCCATGGACATTCCGGTTTGATACAGGAAAGAGCCCAAGCCGCCGCCCAAATCATCCGAAACCTGTCCACGGGCAGATGACTGATACCTAGCCGAATCATAGACGGCTTGACTGTAATCCACCGGAGCTTCCTGCCCAGTTATGGCGTTGGAAAGGGCCGTGGCGCCGGTGTTTATTATCCCAGCCACCTTAAATGGTGTGTGTAGGATAGACGCGGCACTTGTAAGAATCGGATGATCGTGGGCAACTTGCCTGGTTTCTTCATCATCCAGCTTAACGAACTCCTGGCCTTGCTTTAACTGCATATATTTTAGCAGCTTATGGCCATCCATCCCAAGAGACTCTATTTCACCATACAGGTTTCCCAATTCGTCGTCTTTCAACTCGCTTGATAACCGGCGGATCTCGTCTATCGTATACCGTTTTCCGTTTTTGAGCAAAACCTTTGCGTTCGTTCCATCATAAACAGATTCCGCGCCTCCCATATCGTTTAGCCATTGCCGTGCTGCTGCGCGGGCCGTATACTGCTCCATTTTTCGGCGTGTATTCTCCGGAATAGCGGCCAGCGCTTCGTCGTTCTCCGCATAATACAGTTGCTGCTTGTAGGAGGCAATCTCGTCCTTCAATTGGCTGTCGTATTCAGAAAATGACTGGCTCTTCTGTTTTTCAGAACCGAATGTATTGGTCATCCATCCTGCTAGACCGGAACCCTTCAGCTTGCTCTCCTGCTCCTTCTGTCGCTGTTCCAATTCAGCGATGTGATTGCGCAGCTCCGCCGCCGACAGGATGGGAGCCACCTGGTTCTGCTGATTCGGTTCTGCAAACGTACTGTGCGCAACCGAAATGCCAGTCAGCCCCAGGCGGCGACGCGCTTCCTCGTCGGCCAGCAATTTCCCCATATTCTCTCTAGCTTGCTTCTGCTTCTCCTGCCTCTCGGCTCCTCTTATTGCCTGTTCATAATCGGCCTGGCTGCCCCACTGCGACCAGTATTCTTTCAGACCGTCAAGATCCTTGGGAACAGCACTTAAATACTGCTGCATTCCCGCCACAGTGTCCAGATATTGCTTGCGCTGCTTTTCGTCAACAATTCTCGTCGCCAATTCCCGAACCGGATCGGAATCCTGTAACAGCTTTTTCGCCCGGCTCGCCGTGTCTTGGCGATACTTTTCAAATGTTCCCGCGTCCTGATAGGCTTTTGAACGCTCTTGAAGACCGGCGGACGATTGTTGAATGAAATCGCTTGCTTCTTTAAACCAACTGGATTTCTGGGCGTCCAGGGCCGCGTTATGAGGTCTGTACTCCGCCCGCACAGATTCTACCCAACTATTTTCGCGCCGTCCGTTTTGAGCGTTTCGGCCCTCTTTATATTCTTTACGTACTTCGTCTGCCCAACTCATAATATTCCCTCCGTTGTTATCCGACCATGCGGCGAGGATCCAAATCTTTACCTATAATGTCCTTCATGAACGTATAGCTGATTCCGGCATCCAGGCAGATGTTTCTAACTTCCGGTTCGGTAAGATCTTCTCCGCCTTCCGTTAAAATCCTTTTTAACTCGTAGGCGGCTTTCCCAAAATCGTAGTCCACCATATCCGCGACTCTTCCGACGGAAGCTTTATATCCAGACGGATACCCTGCTTCGGATTTTGAAGATTTCCCGGAACTAGACGCCTTCTGCAAGGCGTAAGTTTTTGCCCATTGGTCATCAGACACCTTGTCTCTGTCTTTCTGATAATCAAAACTCTGCTGCCACTGGCTGTCCGATACCGCGTCCCGGCGAGCGGTATAGTCCCGGTTGTACAGCGTGTTCTCTTTGTCGCCGTAATACCCTAAATCAGAGTAATAGTCCCCCACCGTGTCTCTGTACCTTCCGTATGCCGTATCGTCCAGACCGGCCAGCACACTCATTTGATTATACAGGTCGTTCCTATCGTTCTGATAACGGCTGTAGGCAGCATTATACAGCTCTGGAATAATGTTGTTCAGCTGGCCGAGATACGCGTTATACGCCTGCTGACCGGCGGATGTAGCCGCGGTAGAAGCATATCCCCCGGTTAGTGCCGCCGCATTCCCAATGGTATCGCGCATGGCGCTTTGACCAAGGGTCGTGTACTGATTCTTGTACTGCTGATACAGCGGATCCGCATTCATGTCGTAGCTAAACTCACCCTGGTTCATGATTTTATCCAGTACAGCTTGAATCTGCTCGTCAAACGTTCCTTGATATGCCCCGGGTTTGTTCTTTTCCAAGCTGGCCAGTTTATCCGACGCCATCTGGAGAGCGGTTGGGCTTGGCGCGGGTGCGCTCGTTTTCACGGTTGATTGCTGTGGGGCTGTCGCCTTTGGGGCCGCGGCCGGCGCCGTACTTCCGGGAAGCTTTAAGGTGTTTCCGGTAATAATGAGATTGGGGTTTTTGATGCCGTTGAGCTTGGCAAGCTCGCTGACGCTGGTCCCGTGTTTTTTGGCGATTCCGGAAAGCGTATCGCCACGCTGAATCTTATAGTCCGCCATGTATATTCCTCCTTCTCCCTTATAGGGATTTCGTTTTTTCTTCTAGGGCCGTCACTTGTTTTTCAAGTGCCTTTATCCTGCTCTCTAAAGCCGCAGACGAGGCATTTACATTTTCGCTCATATTGTCTTCGTCCAGCTCGGACAAGGTGAATTTGAGCCGTTCAACCAGTTGATACAGGTACGTTTCCATGTATGCCAGCCGTTGCTCTGCGCTGCCTCCACGCGGAGAAGGCGTGGACATCGTAAAGGTTGCCATTAGACTTCACTCCCCTGCTCCATGGAATAGGCCATGCCTAATAGCCGCATGTCTCCCGCGCCGGACAACCGCAATTCAAAGAATTCACACCGGCGCGGTATCACCGGAATTGTATAACCTGTTTTGGACGGCGAAAGCTTTTGCGCGCATTTTATCCACGGCCCCAGGCCGTCGTATCTGGCTTCTATAGTAATGGATGAACCGGCGTCCAATGTAACCCGTACCTGTACCTTGGATATGTGCTTGTGGTCGGGTGTCATGGCCAGTAGCCTTCCGGTTTGAATCCGCCAGGAAATGCAGTTCTCCGACGTTCCCTCTGTTTCATCACCTACAGCATACATGCCGCCCTCATCGCTTATAAAAAGTAGTTTCCCATCATAGGCGGTAAACTCGGAAAAATAGCACCGGTCTTCCTTGTACCAAAGCCCGCGGGCAGAATCATAGACGAACTGCACATCATAGGCTTCTCCGGTTATTTCATCAGCCGTGCACGTCATATTGACATAGTATTTTTTTCGGTAAACCCCCGCCTTGGCGTTTTTATACCGCACATCCCCAAACTCGTTGGAAATGACGGTTGGCAGGCTTCCAGTATAAACACAAATGCCAAGTCGGCTCTTATAGAATATCTGCTCATCCAAAATGCAAACGGAGCGAGCGCTCCCCTTTTCCACCCCCTGGCAGTTGGTCGTTATCACCTGGAAGTTCTGGGGCCGCGTGCCGTATACGCGATGTATGTAATCCTCTTTAAAGAACAGCACGCTGTCCTGATAGGCGCATATTCCAGTGAACGGCCCCGGCGTGCCGACATTGACAGCCCAACTGTCCTGAGAATCGTTATTGAAGATAAACCAATTAAAAGGATTCCCAAGGGCAGAACAAAAAAGTTCGTTAGAGGCGGATGAACAGCCCCACACCCGGTTATTGTATTCGCAGATAAAATCCATGTCTGGGACATCCCGATTTATATACCCAGAAAACGACTGCAATTCCGGCTTTGAAACGTGTTTATCAACCTCCTCAATGTAACTCACAGTTATATAAGAAGCATTACTTTTGGGTTCCTCGTTAACTGTTATATATATATCGTTCACTATTGTCCCATGCGGTCTCTCACCCTGAATGGAGTCATCTTCCCAATAGATTTCATAGTGCAATTTGACAACGTCGCCTTTATGGAACGCACTTGCGTTTTCACAATACACATCCATGTTTTTTTGATAAAAGACGGAACCGCTGCCGTAAATATTAATTTTAGTAACGCTTGCCTGTTGTATAAACAGGTCTTCTATTTTTTTGTCTTGCGAATTAAAAATCTTCTTATCTGGCCAAATAACCACATATGAACCCATGGAAACCATATCGTGGCTGCCCGGGTCCACCTCCCCGACGTATTCCTCGTCATAATAAAACCCCGTGCGCTCTATCCAGCACAACTTTTCGTGGGCGTGCAATCCGCGTGGGAAAGCGAAATCCTTTATTTTTCGCCGCGGTTTTCGGGGGGAGAGAAGCGGGTATTCGTCAGAAGTCATGTTCTCCATGTCGTAGAATTCGTCTTCACTTATCACCCGATTATGGTTGTACCCTTTAAATGAATCTACGTACCGGCGTGTCACCGGAATCTCATCCAGAATCGGAACCCGCATGGCTATCCCTCCTACAGGCGGACAGAATTGTCTTGTTTTGGCGTGTGCGAGCGGTTGTACCAGTCGGCATACTCGGCATATACGGAAGAAAACGCGCCTATCCCGTTATTGTAGCGGGCATATTCGGCGTTATAATAGTCCACCTGCGCCCCCAGGTAATGCAAATACAAGCCGTCGTATGGAGGTACGGCCAGCAACTCGGTATCCATCGGTGTGTTCTCGTCGTACGCAGAGAATGGTTCGGACGGTCCACCTTCGTGGGTGTCCAATATCTCTATGCGGATACGGCCATCCAATTCAGAAAGCCACCGCAGCTTATCGTCTTTTTCATAGTGGTTCGGCTTCATTCGATCGCACAATTCAATGGCCTCTTCTATGGTCATGTTTATCCCCCTTAAACAGAAATGGGGGAAGCAGAAACCAATCCGCTTCCCCCGCCGGTCTTACTCGCCGCTGGCGGCGTATTCGGCTTCGATTTTTTCGATGAACTCCGCCGTCCTCGCATCCTGTTCAGCGGAATGCTCCAGAACCTCGGCAATATAGTCGGGAACCTCCACTTCTTTGCCGCGCTGAATCTGGTAGCGTTCCCCGTTGACTGACACAAATACATCGTCCTTGTATTCGTGGTTGTCCTTGAACAGCTTGATTTTCACCATTTTTTTGCCCTCAGCGGGCGGGTTACTCTTTGTCGCAGCCATACGTGCACCTTCCTTCTTAGTTGGCGGCAGCCGTAGCAGAGAAGGACGAGCAGGATTCGATGCGAACCATGTACTCTTCCACCAGGCGCTCGGTTACCTTAGTCGCTTTCCATCCGCAGGAACTACGCTGGTTCAGCGGATCTTCGCCATATCCCAGCTGCTTGACGATATGCTGGAGACCGCCACCGGTGATTTCCGTCTCTCCGTAGGCATGGGCGCCCAGCACGAGGGTGCCGTACACCGCTAGACCGGAAGGGCAACCGTCTCCCTTCCAAATCTTTGCTTCGGTGCTTTCCACGAAGCGCACGCCGCCCAGCTTGCCGATTTCGCCCTGGTAAATGTTGTCGGGGGCGGCATACTCCTCCCGCAGACCCGCGTACAGGCACAGGGCGGCGTCGACGCCCTGGGCGATGTCCTGGGACTGCTTGTCGTAGCCGACGAGAACGGAGCAACCCTTGTGGTCGATGCCGTATTCGGTGTTGTCGTAACCGATGCGCTTGAGAACGTCGCGGGCGAGGTCGATGTAGTCGACGGTGGCGCCGGTGGTGATTTCACCGGCCATCACGACGAGACCGGTCGTGCAAAGGGTTTCCGCGGCGACGCGGCTCATGGGGTCCTGCGCAAGGCAGGCGTCAAGGACGGCGTCAGAGATCTGGTCGGCCACTTTGTCGGGATGACCTTCACTGACGGATTCGGAAGTAAACAGATATTCGCTGGCCATTCTTCACACTCCAATGGATTGGGGACAGCGCCTAGCGCAATGAAGCATGAAGTACGTTGCGGCAGACGCTTTAGCGGTATTTCTTCAGATTCGCCCCGCAAGTTGTCTTGTTAACTCGGCGAATTTCCGCATCATACGCTTCTGGAAGGGAAAATGCCAACAAAGTTGTTCGTTTGCGTGAAAACCCGCCGTCGGAGGAGAGGATTCCGAAGTGGCGGGGGTAAAATATTCTGTTTGGACGATACTTACGCTAAGAGCATGCAACGTTTTTTCGCCTTGCTGGCCCGTTTGCCCCTGGGGTTCCTGCAGTCGCTCGGAACCCTTTTCGGCAGCCTGACCTTTCGCCTTTCGCGGGAAACCCGCGAGCAGGCCGAAGCGAACCTGCGGCAGGCCGGGCTCTTTGACGAGAGGCTCTACCGCAGCGTCGGCCGCAATGCCGGCCGACAGGCCATGGAGAGCCTTTGGGTGTGGTATCGCAAGCCCGAAGAGGTCATGACGCAGGTCCGGGTCGATCCCGAGTGCGAGCGCCTCATCCGCACGGCGGTCGAGAGCGGCCGTCCGATCGTCTTCATGACGCCTCACGTCGGATGCTTTGAAGTCCTGCCCGTGTGGTTTGCCCACACCTTCTACCGAGAGTCGGGGCGAAACATTTCCATTCTCTATCGGCCGCCGAAGTTCGACGTCCTGCGCCGTCTCGTCGGGGAGGCACGACAGGCGCCGGGGATCGTCGCCTGTCCCACGACGCTTGCAGGCGTCAAGGAAGTGATCCGCAACCTTCGCGCGGGCCACACCTTCGGGGCGCTTCCCGATCAGGTGCCGTCGCACGGGGAGGGGGTTTGGGCGCCGTTTTTCGGCAAGCCCGCCTACACGATGACCCTGCCCGTGCGGGTGGCGCGGCAGTTCGACGCGATCCGCATTTTTGCTTGGGGCGTGCGCGAGCCGCACGGCTGGCACATCCACGGCAAGGAATGGAGCGAACCGCTCACGGGCGACCTGGAGAAGGACGCCGCCGCGATGAACCGTCAGATCGAGGAAATCGTTCTGAGCGCGCCCTCGCAGTATGCATGGAGCTACAAACGCTACAAGGCGCCGAGGGCGGCCCGAAAGAAATTAGAGGGAGTGACGAAAAAGTGAACGAATGGATGGCCCGCGGCTGGATTTGGCTCGTCAAGAAGCTTCGCTTTCTGTCGGTCGGACAGCGCGAGCGGATTGCGCGCATCGTCGGATGGGTGCTGTGGTGGGGCATTCCGAAGCGCCGCCGCGTGACGCTTGCAAATCTGCGCGCATGTTTTCCCGAACTCTCCGACGCCGAGCGGGAACGTCTGGCGCGGCGCGTGTACGTGCGCCTCGGGCGCGCGGCGCTCGACCACAGCGTGTTGTGGGAGGCGAGCGCCGAGGAAATCCGCAGGTTCGTGCGCATCGAAGGAGTGGAGCACATCCTCAACGAGGAGAACCGTCCGCTCATCGTGGTGGCCCCGCATTTCGCCGGTCTCGACGCGGCGGGGATCGCGCTCAACACCTACGTGCGGGGCGTGTCGCTCTACCAGAAGCAGAGCAATCCCGCCTGGGACAAGGCGACGCTCGAGGGGCGTCTTCGCTTCTCCAACCCCGTCCTCATTCCGAAAAGCAAGGCGAGCGATCTGCGTCCCGTGATCCGCGAAATGAAGAAGGGGCTTCCCTTTTACTATCTTCCTGACATGGATCACGGGAAAAAGCATTCCATTTTCGTACCGTTTTTCGGCGTTTCCGCCGCGACGCTTCCCATGGTGAGCCGGCTCGCCCGGGTCACGAAGGCGAAGGTCGTCTGGTGCATTGCCACGATGACGGACGAAGGGTATTTCGTGCGCGTGAGCGAACCGTGGAAGGATTTTCCGACGGCCGATTTCGAGGCGGACACGGCGCGCGTGAACCGGGAACTCGAAGCGTGGATCCGACAGCATCCGGACCAGTATTTGTGGGTGCACCGTCGCTTCAAGACCCGTCCCGAAGGGGAGCCTTCGCTCTACTGACAGGAGTGTGAAGTGAACGGACACTTCGTGAAAATGCAGGGAGCCGGCAACGACTTCATTTTGATCGACAATCGTCGGGGGATCTGGCCGCTTGACGCCCTTCATCTGCGTCGCTGGTGCGACCGGAGACTCGGCGTCGGTGCGGATCAACTGCTCGTTCTCGAAGAGACCCGGCGCCCGGACGCGGACTTTCGCTACCGCATCTTCAACGCCGACGGCGGGGAGGTGGAACAGTGCGGAAACGGCGCCCGCTGCATGACGAGGTGGGTGCTCGAACGCATCTTCCCCGGGGAGTGCGTACGCTTTGAAACGATGCGCGCCGTGATTCGGGGATCGATTGGAAAAGACGGTCTCGTTTCCGTGGAAATGGGAATGCCGATTCTCGAGGCGGACGATCTTCCGTTTCGAACGGATGGATTGTCGTATTGCGGCGGGGCGTGGCGTGGGTTCGGACTTTCCGGAACCGACGAACTCTGCGTCCTGGCCGTCGGAAATCCGCACGCCGTGCGTTTCGGCCCCATGCCCGAGGACGAAGTCTTCCGCTGGACGGGGGAGCGTCTGCAGGATCATCCGGCCTTTCCGGAAGGAATCAATTTCGAGTGCGTTTGCCCGCGCTCGGACTCGGAAGCCGACTTCCGCGTCTGGGAGCGCGGCGTGGGGGAGACCCCCGCCTGCGGCAGCGGCGCCTGCGCGGCCGCCGTTGCGGGTATGCTTTCGGGCCGGTTCGGACGCACCGTGACTTTTCATACCCGGGGCGGAATCCTTCGGGTCCGTCGACCCGATTCGGACGGACCGGTGTTTCTGGAAGGCCCCGCGGAATACGTTTTTGAGGGAGATCTCCCTCTCGATTAGGAATTGCCATGGAAATCATTCTCAAGCAAGGGAAGGAACGTTCCCTTCTGCGTCGTCACCCCTGGGTGTACGACACCGCCGTGCACAAGGTCGTCGGTCATCCGGCCGCGGGCGACACGGTGGCGGTGAAAAACAAGGACGGTCGTTTTCTGGCGTGGGCGGCGTATTCGCCCAAGTCGACGATCCGCGCCCGCGTGTGGTCCTTCCGCGAGGAGGACGTCATCGACGAGCGCTGGCTCGAGACGCGTCTTCGCTACGCCGTGGAGGCGCGCCGCGCGCTCCACGCGAGAACGTCCGCCATCCGCCTCGTCTTTGGCGAAGCCGACGGTCTGCCCGGCCTCATCGTCGATCAGTACGGCCCGTATCTCGTGACGCAGTTCCAGTCGGCGGGGGTCGAGCGTTTCCGCGGCGTCATCGGGGAGATTCTCATGAAGCTCACGGGCGCGCGGGGCGTCTATGACCGCTCCGACGCGGCGACCCGCCAGCGCGAAGGCTTGGAAATCCGCTCCGAATGCCTCTGCGGCGAAGAGCCGCCCGAGGAAATCGAAGTGGTGGAGGACGGCGTGCGCTACGGCGTGAACGTGCGCGTCGGGCACAAGACGGGGTTCTACGTCGACCAGCGCGAAAGCCGTCTCGCCGCCCAGAAGCTCGCCGAAGCCTTCCGTGCGGAACACGGGCGCGGTCTTCGTGCGCTCAACTGCTTCTCGTACACCGGCGGCTTCTCCCTGGCTCTTCTCAAGGGCGGCGCCGACGAAGTGATCTCGGTCGATTCCTCGCAGGAAGCCATCGAGATGGCCAAGCGCAATCTGCGGCGAAACGATTTTGACGAGTCCCGCGCAAAATTCGTCTGCGAAGACGTATTTTCTTATCTGCGCACGCTGCGCGAAGCGGGCGAGACCTTCGACCTCGTCATCCTGGACCCGCCCAAGTTCGCCTCGAACCACCATCACGTGGCGCGGGCTTCGCGTGCGTACAAGGACATCAATTTGAACGGCATCCGTCTGCTTCGCGCGGGCGGACATCTTTTCACCTTCTCCTGTTCGGGAGCGATCGACGTGGATCTCTTCCAGAAGATCGTCGCCGGCGCCGTTTTTGACGCCGGATCGGACGCCTGGGCGCTCTGCCGATTCGGAGCGGGCGAGGATCATCCGCTGATGATGACCTGCCCGGAAGGCGAATATTTGAAGGGCCTGCACCTTCTGGTGCGGCCGTAAGGAGAAAGAAATGGAAGTGGAAGAACCTCGCGGTCCCGACATTCCCGTCACGATTCTGACGGGCTTCTTGGGGGCGGGCAAGACGACCCTGCTCAACCGCATTCTCACGGAAAACCACAATCACCGCATCGCGATCATCGAAAACGAGTTCGGCCAAGAAAACATCGATACCGAACTGATCGTGCAGTCCGACAAGGAACAGATCATTTCGATGAACAACGGCTGCGTCTGCTGCACGATCCGCGGAGACCTCTCGCGGGTGCTCACGGATCTGCGTCACAAGCGCGACCGCGGCGAGATTCAGTTTGACTACGTCGTCATCGAAACGACGGGTGTGGCCAATCCCGGTCCGGTGGCCCAGACCTTCTTCATGGACGACGCCGTGGCGGCCTTCTATCGTCTCGACGGCGTCGTGACGGTGGTCGACGCCAAGCACGGCCCGCAGACGCTCGACGAAGAAGCCGCCGCGCGCGATCAGGTGGGTTTTGCCGACCGCATTCTGCTCTCGAAGTGCGATCTCGTGACGCCCGAGGAATGCGAAGCGCTCGAAGCGCGCCTTCGCCAGATGAACGCCCGCGCGCCGATCCGCCGCGTCGACATGGGGAACTGTCCCGTGGACGTGGTCCTCGACATCACGGGCTTCAACATGAACGACATCCTGGAAGTCGATCCGGCCTTCTTCAACGAAGGACATCATCACCATCACCGCGACGACATCCGGACCTTCTACTACGAAAGCGAACGTCCGTTCGATCCCGCCAAGCTCGACCGCTACATCATGTCGCTCACGAGCGTGTACGGAGAGGACCTTCTTCGCTACAAGGGCGTTCTCTACATGCAGGGAAGCGACCGCCGCGTCGTCTTCCAGGGCGTGCACATGCTCGCGGGCGCCGACGTGATGGGCCCGTGGGGCGATGCCAAGCCCGTCTCCCGAATGGTCTTCATCGGACGCAATCTTCCTGAGGACGCCATTCGCCGGGGTCTCGACACCTGCCTGGCCTAAGGTTTATCCCTAGTACAACGTTCGTCAAATAACACTATTTTTTAGTTCATGAACCTCGTCCATC
>OLGF01002116.1_pt1 | contig 19263 bp, 10 predicted proteins | sample 1604971 | NCBI WGS metagenome assembly OLGF01 (sample SAMEA3888902, study PRJEB22519) | human gut metagenome | biome: human gut; feature: human-associated habitat; material: faeces | place: Denmark | collected 2011 | reverse complement strand
TGCTAATGCCGAATATCCCAAACACGAAAGCCTATCTTGCTGCGATTCTTAATGATTTTTTCAGAACCAAGCAATGTTACTCTCAGGTTCTTGATGACATAGGCAAAGATGTACAGGATGGTACTATATTAAATTAGGTGAAAAAATAGCTAATGGTTTGGTAGTATCGTAAGTCTTTTGTACCTTTGGGGCAAAACAATTAACAGAAAAAGTCAATGCAATATCCTTTGATATCAGAATATGTTAGAGCCATACAAGATGCAAGTAACAATCTTGATGAGTTGGCTCATTTGGTACCAGTGCAAGATGATCATGGTGAGCCATATCGTAGCAGTGGTGCTTTTGCCGTCGTGTTCAAAATGAAAGATGAACAGACAGGGAAATGCTTTGCCTTAAAGTGCTTTACTGAAGAACAAGAAGGTAGAGCTGAGGCTTATCGCCAGATTGCAGATGAGTTGGAGTTCGTAGATTCTTCTTATATTACTTCTGTAAAGTACTTAGACAAAGAAATCTTTGTAGATAGCAGTTGTGAGGAGGATGAGTTTCCTGTTCTTCTGATGGATTGGATTGATGGTGAAACAATGGAGACTTACATTGCAGAGAACTATCAAGACAATTATGCCATGGCTATGCTTTGCTATCGCTTCTGTAAAATGGCAGCGTGGCTTCGTTCTCAACCATTTGCTCATGGTGACATCAAGCCAGACAACATCATGGTTCGTCCTGATGGAAGTTTGACTTTGGTAGATTATGATGGTATGTTTGTTCCTGCCATGAAGGGACAGAAGTCTCCAACAATTGGTACAAAGGACTTTTCTCATCCTTTGCGAACTGTTGATGATTTTGATGAAACCATTGACGACTTTGCTTTGGCAAGTATCGCCTTGTCATTAAAGGCTATTTCTCTGAAGCCGTCCTTACTAGATGAATATGGTGCAGCAGATAGATTACTCTTTTCTGCTGAGGATTATCGTGACTTGAGCAAGAGTAAAGTGCTTTCTGCTTTGCAAGAATTGATGAATGATGAAGAGGTGAACACGCTTCTTTCTATGTTCTTGTTGGCTTGTGCAAAGAAAAATCTTGTGCAGCGTAGTCATAGAATTCTTGAAATGTCAAAGCCATTATTTAATGTTAATAAAATTTCAACACGGGTATCAGAAGAGGAATTAAAAAATGGAATAGTAGATAACTATGGTTTCATTTATAGTACAGATGGCTCTAAGTTATTAGGATATGTTGCGGAAAATATGATAGATGTTGTGCGTCATTATTCTATTAGACAAGGTACAAAAGTAATAAGTGATTTAGCTTTTAGTGAATGTTATGACTTGGAAACTGTTGATATCCCTCAATCGGTAATTGTAATTGGGCAATTGGCATTCCAGTATTGTAATGAATTATATAAAATTAAACTCCCGAACGGTATAAGAAAGATAGGCGCAGCTGCATTTGAGTGTTGTCCCTCTCAAGATATGTTGGAACTTCCACCGAATTTAGAAAGTATAGAAGATGAATTGTTTCGTGAATGTTGTCGTGAAAAGATTAACATTCCGAACAATGTTAAGTCTTTAGGGAAATTAGCTTTTTCAGAAAGTAGTATACAGTCGATAAAGTTACCTTTTTCTACCAAGACGATTGGTGAATTTTGTTTTGAAAAGTGCGTGAATTTAGCTACAATAGAGTTTTCTGGTGTTGAATGTATAGCCAAGGACGCTTTTGCGTATTGTGATTCCTTGCATACTATAGTTTTGCCAAGAACGTTAAAGTCAATAGAAGGAAACCCTTTTAAAGGGTGTAATGTGAATGTTGTGTGTGAAACAGAATTTTTTGTTTTTGAAGATGGAATTTTGTTTGATAAAGCAAAGACACGTGTTATATATAGTAATACGGATTTAGCTAAAGTATTGTTGCCTTCAACGGTAAAAATTATTGAAGATTCTGCATTTATGAATTGCAAAGGATTAGAGGAGGTTAAGATTGATTCTACTCTTTATTCTATAGGAGATGAAGCTTTTTGTAATTGCATAAATTTAAGGTATGTTGAGATTCCGAACACTGTTGAGTATATTGGTGGTAGAGCTTTTATGGGATGTGTTTTGTTAAAGAGTATCATAATCCCTCAATCTCTTTATAAAATAGAATGGAGTTGTTTTGAAGGTTGTTGCTCTTTGAGGGAAGTCTATGTGCCAAAGAATGTTTCTTCTATAGGAAGGAGGGCTTTTTGTAAATGTATAAATTTACAAAAAGTAGTTCTTGATTGTTCAATATCTCAAATAGAAGAGTATACATTTGCTGGTTGTAGTAATTTGGAAAATATAGATATGCCTTATATGCTTAATTATATTGGTTGTGCTGCATTTGCGAAATGTGTGAAGTTAAAGTTTATCGATATAAGTAATGTGAAAGAAATAGCTCGTGGAACTTTTGCATGTTGTGAACAAATAGACGCGAGTCTGAAGCAGAAGTTGATAGATAAATTTGGAAATGAAATATTTTATACTCATTGGAATAATGGTGGGGAATTCTACTTTGTAAATGTTAATGAACCAGGCTCGTTGTAAAAAGTAAATAATTTAAAACGTTTTTATGGTAAAGAGTCTATATATACTTGGTAATGGTTTTGACATCCATCATGGTATAAATAGCAAGTATAGCGATTATCATGAGTGGTTAGAGAAAAATGATAATGGCACATATGAAAAACTATGTGCTATATATGATACTTGTGCTTATAAATGGTGGAATAACTTTGAACAGAGTTTATCGAAAGTTAGCTTTGATTATATAAGTAATACTTCAAGTGAGAATACACCTGTTTATGGTAGTGATGGCTTTAGTGATGCTGATAACCATAGAGCCGCTTTTCAAGTTGAACTAGATATGGAGAATCTGTTGAATTTAGTCAAACTATCTTTGGAAAAATGGGTAAATGGTCTAAATCGTGCAAATAAAGGTAAATTACGTTTAGCTGATAAGGAAAACAGTTTTTTCATTACATTCAATTATACTAGGACTTTAGAGGAGGTGTATAATATACCAAAGGCCCAAATTTGCCATATTCATGGTTGTATTAGTGAAGGTGACTTGATAGTTGGGCATAATAAAACTTCAGAAGAAATTTATAAAGTTTTGAAAGGAAAAGAAAAATTGCCTCCAAAAGGTTTAACTGATGCAGAATTGGAAGAATGGATGAAATGTTTTACTGATGATTTAACTACACAAGATGTTATAGATGCTTCTTCTGCCTATGCTGGTAGAATGAAGAAAAATGTTAGGGGGATAATAGCCCAGCATCAAAAGTTATTCGAAACGTTTAAAGATGTAGAGAAAATCTATGTCCTTGGTTTTTCTTTTTCTCCGATAGATGTACCTTATATTGAAGAAATCTTGAAATATATAGATAAGGAGAAAGTAATCTGGGTTGTAAGTTCTTATAGTTATAGTGATAATGTTGCTATCGGGGATTTTATAAATAGAAATTCTTTGGATAATAGACTTTGGAGAATAATCAAATTGGAAACATTGGATGAATGTAAAGAGTTGATGTTAGATTTAAAATGTTAGATTATGCAATACCCATTAATTTCAGAATATGTTAGAGCCATACAAGATGCAAGTAATAATCTTGATAAGTTGGCTCATTTGATGCCAGTGCTAGATGATCATGGTGAGCCATATCGTAGCAGTGGTGCCTTTGCCGTCGTGTTCAAAATGAGAGATGAACAGACTGGGAAATATTATGCCTTGAAGTGCTTTACCGAAGAGCAAGAAGGTAGGGCTGAAGCTTATCGTAAGATTGCTGATGGGTTGGAGTTCTTAGATTCCTCTTATATTACTTCTGTGAAGTACTTAGAAAAGGAATTTTTCGTAGATAGCAGTTGTGAGGAGGACGAGTTTCCAGTCCTTCTGATGGATTGGATTGATGGAGAAACAATGGAAAGTTACATTGCTGAAAACTATCAAGACAATTATGCTATGGCTATGCTTTGCTATCGTTTTTGCAAAATGGCAGCTTGGCTTCGCTCTCAACCATTTGCTCATGGAGATATTAAGCCAGATAATATCATGGTTCGCCCTGATGGAAGTTTGACTTTGGTGGATTATGATGGTATGTTTGTTCCAGCGATGAAAGGACAGAAGTCTCCAACAATTGGTACAAAGGACTTTTCTCATCCTTTGAGAACTGTTGATGATTTTGATGAAACCATCGATGACTTTGCTTTGGCTAGTATTGCTTTGTCATTGAAAGCTATCTCTTTGAAGCCATCTTTGCTTGATGAATATGGTGCAGCAGATAGATTGCTCTTTTCTGTAAATGATTATAATAAGTTATGTAAAATAAATCTATGGAAGAAACTGTCTAAAATCAAAAATATGGAAATTAAAAAATTACAAACTTGTTTACGGTTGGCTGAAAATCGCCAAAATTATGATAATTTGTTAATTAGTTGTGTGAAAGAACCTACAAAAGATACTACCTTGGAGAAAGTTGATTTCCTAAAAGCAAGGGCGATATCTGCTGTATGTTCAAGTAGACAATTGCAAGAGCACTTAACTTCTAATACTCATTATGATTTGATTGATTTGACATCTCAGAAATCAGAAAACTCATACCCGATAAAAGAAATTTTAGCATTATTGGCAGTGTTGTCTTTTTTTGCTTTGTATTTCATAGACGAGGAGTTGTTTTTAAACGTGTTCCTCTTTTTTATGGCAAGTTCATCGGTTATATTTATGATTATAGGTTTTGTTATTTATGCTGGAATAATTTTATTGGGTGGTTATTTGCTTTTTGTAATAATAAAAAAGATATTGAAAAAATAAGAATGCAACTATGATACTGATTGAATCTAAGCGAAAGAAGCGGGAGAATATCTTGAAGAAACATCCCGATGCAATAATTGCGGATGTAACGAGTCATGCTGAAGATGACTTGATAAAGTTGAGCCCATTTTATCCGCATGGTGGAATACCAGTTCCATTTAGCAAGGGTGTTACTGCTACATGTGTTGAGGCTGTGTGGCAAGGGCTAAAGGTATTTGAATCGGCTGATGTAGATATGAAAATGTTTAAGAATGAGTCGATGAAGAATATCAAGAGAACTGTTCGCAAGTTTGGTAAGCCTCTTGGACATCGCAAAGGAGTAAACGGAACTGAATTGCTCGGATATATTGAGGCTCGAAAGCTGATTTATATTCCTACTTACAAGTGGGTTCTTGAATATAAGGTTCAAAGTATTATCGAAAGATTACGAGAGGCTAGCCAGACTAAGACCATCGTACTTTTGGATTATAATACAAATTGTGATGTGGATGACCCGAAGAAGCCTCTTTCGCATGCCTTTCTAATCAAGGCATACGTGGAAGGTCTATATCCTTTTGGTGATAAAAAGTGGGAACCACAGACAATAGAACCAAAGCAACTAACGTTATTCTAACATACATATATTATTGGAGGACAAAAACAATGAACAGAAGAAGTAACTGGGAGGATTTTAAGAATATCCTCGAACAAAATCATATCACCAAGCTCTATCACTTCACAGACCGTGATAACTTGGAGAATATTATCAAGAATGGAGGACTCTATTCTTGGAAGGATTGTGAGGAACGTGGCATCAATATTCCTAAACCAGGAGGTGGAGGACCTGGTTCTCCATCCTGGTCGTTGGATAAGCGTGATAATCTGGAACATTATGTTCGTGTCAGCTTTACCATGAACCATCCAATGATGTATGTGGCAATGAATGAGGACAGAATTTCTAACCCTGTCATTCTGGAGATAGACCCTGAGGTGATTTATGATGAGGATACCAAGTATGCAGACAGGAATGCTGTGCGAAATGGTGCTCATGTGGGTGGAAGTTTGGAGGATTTCAAGAAGATTCACTTCCAAACTGTGAAGGCTCGCAATCACTTCGATTTCGATGTGGATGAGCAGCCATTCTATCAGGCGGAGATATTGGTAAAGAACAGTATTCCTCTGAAGTATATCAAGAACATCGGCAACTTTGGTATTCCGATTCCAAGCCAACCACAGATGTTGCAGAGCAAGAATGCATATACGGCTCGTGTGGACCGTGAGCACCCTACGGCTTTCATTTTCTTGGTGGACCAGAGTGTATCTATGCGTAGAATTACCACCTTTAATGGTGAGGATATGACTTTATCTGAGGCCGTAGCCCGTATCGTAAATGCTCAAATCAACGAGTTGGTGGAACGATGTGTGAAGAATAATGAGACTCGCCATTACTTTGATATTGCCATGATAGGTTATGGCACAGAGGCTTATAGTGCCTGGAATGGCAATCTGGAAGGACGAGACTTCGTTACTCCAGAAGAGATTCGTGATAATCCTTACCAAAAGAAAATGGTGAAGGAAGAGGTGCGTACTCGTAAGGGTATAACCATCAAAGAAGTAGAGAAGAAACAATGGATGGTAGCTCGCCATGATGGTAGTTGGACACACATGGATAAGGCTTTCAAACGTGCAGAAGGTCTGCTCGAAAGCTGGATGAAAGACCATCACGATAAGGATTGTTATCCTCCTACAATTATCAATATCACAGATGGTGAGTATAATGGTACCTCACATGATGAAATGCAACAACTTGCTAATCAGTTGAAGTCGATGTTTACCAATGATGGTAATGTATTATTCTTCAATATTCACGTTGTACCTGGACATGCAGAATCAGTAGTGTTCCCTGCAACTGTAGATGAACTGAACGGAAATGGATATGGTGAGAAACTTTATAATATGTCGAGTCTCTTGCCACTAAATTATAATGAGCAGATTCGTGCCATCTTTGGTGATAAGCAAACGGACATCCGTTATCATGCCATGGGTGTGAATACCGGTATGGAGCGATTGGTCAAGATGATGAAGATTGGTACGTTGTCGAGTATGCTCGTTAATCAAAACCTATAATATATATGAATAGAGGAGTAAGCATAGCAAAATGGAATGACCATGTAGCAAACGAAGATTCTTTCTTCTCATCTGATACCTGCATAGCGGTATCGGATGGGGCAGGAGGCTGTGGCTTGTTTGCTGATGAATGGTCGCAATATCTCATAGAGCAGTTACCAAAGAATAAACCTATCACGTCTTTTACAGAACTTGACGAATGGGTGGATAGCATCTGGGAGTCTTTTTATAATGAGCATGAGGAAAGAGCAAAGGAAGGGGATGGCATTCTTCTGAATAAGTTCTATAACGAAGGTTCGTGCGCTACTATTGCTGCTGCATGGAAGATTCATGAAAAGGTCGCAAAATGGATGGCTTATGGTGATAGTGTTGTTTTCCATTATAGTTTTCAAACTGGTATTTTGGAACATAGTTTTACGAAATTGGCAGATTTCTGTAATCCTCCAAGATTGGTTAGTTGCAAAGACCCGTTGGAAGAAGAAGGCTTTAAACATGGTGAATTTGTGTTAGATGATTCGTCTGTAGTCTTTGCTGCCAGCGATGCTTTATCTCATTATATTTTAATGATGTATGAGTTAGCTCATTGTAAGGAATTTGGCGAAGAACTTGCAGAGGAATATCTAAAGCAGTCTGGTAATTCTCAATTACTAAAAACGGCAGAAACATTGAGGTTTAATTTCAAGAACGACGTTATTGATAAATTAATTCAAGCATCTGATAATCAATTAACTTTTGAGGAATATCTAAAAGGATTATATCACCAAGGAGTGATTGATATGGATGACTTTACGATTGGTTGGTTGTATGAATAGAAAAAATATGGAAAATGAATTTATAAATGAACGATTTCTTGTAACTACTCAGCACCCCCAGGGCATGAGATAGTCAACAGGACTCGTTAATAATTTATAAGAACTATTTTATTGCTTAAAGTGGTAAATTTCAGAGCGTTATTCTAATAAATTGGAGGGTGCTTCCAGACCATGTTTTTGGAACACAAAACTGGACACCCTAACAAACAATATAACTTACGCTTCTGGCGAGGTCATTAGTGACGGATTCTTCATGGCAAAAGATGCCTTTGGAGTTAAGCGCATGACACTTCATAAAGATTGTACTTTCAATGGTCGCCGAATAGCTGATATGACTAAAGAAGAACTGGATGCATGGATAGCTGAGAAAGCGAAACAAGATAAGATTATCACAATCCTTTGATGATATTACTTTTGTCTTAAATATTGGTAGTAGGACTCATTTCTACTGCCTTTTTTGTTCCCTATTGTACAAAATTTGGAAAAAATCTATCTGTTTTTGCAGATAGTTACAGATAGTTTCTTTTATGTCAGCAAAAATTAGTAATTTTGCATTCAACGTTAATTATTTAAATATGGACAATACAAAAAATATTAATCGATTGAAGGCTGTGCTTGCTGATGTGAACCAGACAAACAAGTGGCTGGCAGAACAATTAGGCAAAGATACTGTTACCGTAATCAAGTGGTGTAAAAATACCACACAGCCAGATTTCAGACGTTGTCAAAGATTACAGAACTCTTGAATGTTGATATTCGCGGGCAGCTTATCAGCACAGATAAATAACCTAAATGGCAGAATAGAAGGCTATCTTCGCATTCTGCTGCCATCGCTAATTCCATCAAAGAATGTCAAATACTTCTAAAAATATCACATTAGGTGAGGTTTCTGAGATAAAGAAAGGAACAGTCGAAAGCATTCAAACTTATCTTGCAGGAAAAGGTATTGCTATTCCTGCTGACTCTAACTATGTGCTTTCCGTAGCAGAGTTAAAAGCCATTGATCCTATACTTGCATTCAACCTAAAATATAGGACTCCAAAGCCAAAATCAAATATAATTCCTACAGAACCAAAAGCAGAGGACTCGGTAAAGCTGTCCATTGAGACAAGCGAACAAAGGGTTGAACCAATGACTGATCTGACTCAACTATCTAAACTTGTGGAATCTGATGTAAAGGAAGAAAATAATCCTCCCAAAAACGAGCAAAAGAAAAAGCAGGAGCAAAGATTAATTGGCATCATCAAGTTCTATGATAATGACAAAGGATTTGGCTATCTGGTAACAAACAACAAAGGAATAAACAATGCACGTGGTATCGAATCGGAAATAAAAGAGATATTTGTTCATTCCTCAGGTGTAGCATGTGGATATACGCCATACGATGGACATTGGGTTACCTTTACAAAGGGAAAAGATCGACGTGGCGGACTTGCTGCTAAGAACTTGTCAAAACTGGAATTTGGCAAAGAGTCAATCATGCAAGCACTCAAATATCGTGGTTCATATGCTAAAATATTAGGTTGGGATAGTAAGCGAGAACATAATTATCAAGAGAATGTCATTTCGCATGTTTACAATGCATCAAAACGTGCCACTGGTAGTTCTGATGTATTCAAGGATGCCTTATTCGAATTTGTAGAGAATACAAAAGCTGAATATCGGGAATCTATTGTAAAGCAGTTATATCTTGACGAAGCAACAGGGAAGATTATTGACTCTATCATACGAGAGCCTAATGAAGAAGCGTCTATTGCATATACTTGCCTCAAAGCTTTTTCAACCAAGATGCTATTTACCCAAGATAATACAGATTGGGATAAAATAGCAGAATTGTTTAATGCTGACACAGATATATCTGAATACTATTTCAATATAAAAGAAAATATCGAGAGGAACTCGAACTATAGGAATATTGATATTCACCAGTTTTATGCAGCAATTGGAATCAATGGAATACAAAAGTTGTATTCTATTGACGAATTATCTACCCTAAGTGGTGATATTGTTATTCTGTTATACAATGCTTTGGGAATCGAATTCTGCGATCTCTATGATGGGGCAGACAATATTTCAAGTATAATTAAGGCTCTGCTATTCCTTTGCAATGCGAACGAAGAATATCTAGATAATATCGACGATTGGACAGAAGTAATTCAATTCCTTAAAGACAAGGAGCTTATTGATGATTTTATTGTTCGATATGCAAACTCTTCTTTAATGGTAGATGATTCTATACTGATACTTATTGGTATGGAAACTATTGCTAATGCAATATTACTTCAAGAAGAAGGCGAACAGACACAATTAATAGAATACATTGACGATGTGGCTACGGATTTCTGTATGGAACTTGTTGAAACGCACCTCAAAGATACAGAGCTCCATGAAATTTATATCGGTCAGAAATGGAAAAGATGCCAAGCCGAAGTACCATACGTAGTATTTGATATAGAATCCGATGGAAATAACATTTCGGAATTTGCTTACTTAAAAGAAGGCAATGTTAGGGAGTTTAGTTCTAATGATCAGCTTCCTAGCTTAGGTCGTGCCATTTCTAAGACAGCTATAGTTGTTGGACACAACATAAAACAGTGGGATTTACCGATATTAAATAAAAAAGGTATATCTACCTCATCTTTTATATGGGACACTTTAGAGATTGAAATTCTTCTGAACCCATGCCGCTACGCCTACTCTCTTAGGACAGAACATAACGCAAAAGCTGATACAGAATTAGAAAATGAACTTTTCTGGAACCAGCTATATAGGCTGTCTCTAGATAAAGAATCTTGTCAGGAATTGCAAGATTTCCTTCCGAAAGAAATTAATACTATATTGGCAACATTGCAGAAACCTGTGTTTAGAGAATACTTTAAGAACTCCAGCAATGTAGAAAAGCATTTCTTCCAAGAGCTAAGACCTCTGTCTAATAGAGTTCATTCTCAGATTTCAAACATAGTTGCGGAAACCGAAGATAGCAATGTCTTGGTTATCGCTCCAAAGGATTTGTGGCCACGAATCGCTCAAATTATACCTCTTCGTTTCCCTTCTGTTGGGGATGACATAGAATATCAGGCTATATATGAGGATAAACTTAACGAATATCCAATGCCTTCACATTTGTGGAATACTGTTTTGCGCAGATTCTGCAAGGTGTCTGCAACTCCTATTGTAGCAAACTTAGCACAGTATTTAAGAATCGAAAATGAAGGTAGTGATAAAATTACCTTTACAAATAGCATGCTCTCACGATTTGCGGAAAAATCTAACAGCAGAATTGACTGTATTGATATAGACGCATTCCAGTCAAAGGAAATATGCTCTAAGGACTATCAACACATCTACTTTATTGGTTCTGAACGACAAGATAGAGTACATAAATGTAAAGAACAGCGTGAATGGAAGTTTTCCGATTTGTTGGAAGTCGGTAGCAAACTACCTATGCAAATGGCAGCAACCAACATTGCCGTTATATCTGATGCTGACCAAACAAAACTTGGCATAAAGAAACACCCATTGACTGCAAATGTATGGTGCGAAAGACAACCTAATGGAACTTTTGTCATCTACCAGAACTATCAGTATCAGAAATATAGAGATCATTTCCTGTCTCATTTTACTGGTATAAAGCATAATCCAATATACTGGGAAACAGAGGGGGAAAAGTCAGATTCACAGAATATTATACAGGTAAGAACACAATTAAGGGATACATACGATGCTTCTGTACTACGTGTAAATTCTGTAACTACCAGAAGAAGCAACTACTGGGCATATCAATTTGCTCTTGTTGATAAGATTCATGAGCAGAACAGAAGTCTTCCAATAGTTTATGTCGTAAATACCTTGGACGAATACGACGAACTATTCAAATATGCTACTTCTAAAGGATATTTCATTCCAGAAGAAGGTAATAGTTTCCGCAAACTTGAACATATCGGTAGCCATCCTGATGGAATGATTATTATTTCTAAGGAACAATTCATGACAGGTCTCGGTAGTTACAGAACAGATAAGCCTTTTTGTTATATATGGGACAACATGGATATAGACCGATATATGGTCATGTGGGACACGTTACCTTTTGAAGGCGATTACGAGGATTCATCTGATTCTGATGCAGATGAACAACACAAGCGCACTACTGCCAGACAGTGTATTCTTGCATCATGGCCAATATTTGAGCACTACTGTTCTTTGGCAATGGCAAATAGTCCAGAAACAAAGTTCTATATCACTGATTCTCATTTTGAAGACTATTCTGGTTTAGCGAAGGCTTGTAAAGGAAAAGCTGTAGAGTTCCAATTATGGAAAGATGATGATGAGTTCCGTCGAATCTTAGAACGTGCTTCTATATATTTTAAGGATAATGTTGCTGAAACTGATCAGTTAGGAACTGACCAGATGAAGCAGATGATACTCTCTAACTGGGGGTATAGTGGCTGGAGAAACGGTCAGGAAGAAATAGTCGATTACATGCTATCCAAGACTGGCAACTGTTTGGTTTCAATACCTACAGGTGGTGGTAAGTCCGTGCTATTCCAAGGTCCGGCTTTGTGTAGAGCAATTACGTCTCACAAATTGACATTGGTTGTCACTCCATTGCGTGCCCTGATGCAAGATCAAGTAGAGGAGTTGCAGTCAAAAGGATTCGTAAGCAATGTTGATTACCTTAGTGGCGACAGAATGATTGTTGAAACCCAACAGATTTACAGACGTATTCAATCTGGTGAGATTGCACTTCTATATATTACTCCAGAACGATTCAGAGTTAGATCTTTCATGGATGTGCTATACCAACGTCTTCGTATGGACGGTGGATTAGAGTATGTTGTATTTGATGAAGCACACTGCGTATCACAATGGGGACAGGATTTCAGACCTGACTACAGAAATGCAATAGTACGTTGTGTTGAATTGCAACAAACTTTTGACATAATGATAGCGATGTTCTCTGCAACTGTAACAACTCAGGTAGAGGCAGACTTCAAGAAGTTCATTCCAGATATTACAAGATTAGGACAATCTGCAGAAGAATATAATCCGATACGTAACCATATCGGAATTTCCTTTGCTGTAGCCAACTCAGGAAAGAGAAAACAAGGTCATAATGATGATGCACGAGTTCAGGCGATTGCTCAATACATTACAGAAAACAAGATTGATTTCAAAGAAAGCTGTATGCTTATATTCTGTAGGACGCATAATCAATGTTCCGAAACAGCCGAAGCTTTGAATGCTTTATGCGAAAAGGCTTCTGAAGATTCCGTTTTGCATAAATGTTTTGACCATATAGACTATTTCCATGCAGGTCTTGATGCAGAAGAGCGTAACGAAAAATATTGTAGATTCAAGAAAACTCGTAAAGAGAATGGTGTAGACGTACCTGTTGCAGAGTCAGAACACATTTATATTTTGTGTGCGACAAAAGCATTTGGTATGGGTATGGACATTCCAAATATTCACTATCTTGTACATTTTACACCACCTTCAGTACTTGAAGATTACTTACAGGAAGTTGGACGTGCAGGTCGAGACTATCAAGAAGATCCTTCTGAAAGACCTGAGTTCTATTTATCTCATAATGAACTACCTGCAGTGTGTATTACATCGGACGAGGACTTCCATAAGCTGAAAGATCTGCTTGTCCGTAGTCAGATGAGTTGGTCTGACCTAACAGACTGCAAGGATAAGATTGTGGCATTTATAAAACGATTTAGGACTATAGAAGAAGTCAAGACAAAACCATTGGTTGTACCATATGGTGTGTGGTCAAAGAATGATGATTCTGATCATTTTACAGATACAACAGCTTCACGACTTGCGTTCCATTGGCTTGAAACTATGGGATTCATAAAACTGAAATATCTGAGTTCTGCATATTATGACATGACTATTATGTCTAATGTTTCTGGTGTTAATTATAGGGATGAACGTCATCGAAACGTTTACGATTACCTAAAAAGGAACGCAGAACGTCTTGATGAACCATCACTGTTTTCTATCGCGGATATGAGAGCGGCATTTAAAATGTACAAAATGTCGTTCCCACAGATAATGAATGCCATTCTATACTGTCAATCACTGAATTTACTCTCATTGAATGAAATGATGCGTTGTGAGATAAAGACCAGAAGATTTTGTGAAGCAAGATACATGGTTAATCATGATGATAACACCTTTGCGCTTCATATAGCCATGGAAGGCGTTCGCAATCTGTTATATGATTGTAAGATAGGTGTTACACAAATATTTGATGTAGAGAGTCGGGAAGAAATATACAGGCATCTTCTCGATGATGTTTATTATGAAACAATTAAAGAAGAAAAGAAACGTAGGAAGAAGGTTGAGACTACAATATACATGCCTTGGAAGAATGAAATTCTGAATCCTCCAAAGGGTGCCGTTACTGTTGCGGAAACATTCAAACGTAATATCATAACGAGAGTCGGTCCACAAATATTCTCGATTCTGCGCTATATACCAGGAGTAGAGTTCCATATAAAGCAAGTTGAAGAGAAATTTGATTTCCATGTGAAAGTAAAGAATGAACAATGGAAGGATTTCCTTAAATTCTTTGAGGAAGACTGCTTTAAATGGATAAAGTTTGTGTGTGAGCAGGCTGGTTCTTTTTACTGGGCAGAAAAATTGCAAGAACTTGATTTCCATCACAATGGCAATATGTATGGCTATTTCGAGAAGGTTTTGACTGTTCTCAGATTGTTGGCATACATTGAACATACGCCATTGATAAGCTCGGGTATTGAGGTTCTTGCCAATGACAAGACAGTATCTGATATAGATGAGGGAACTGATAAGGAATCTGAAATGTATGATTTCAGACAAGACTTTGACGAACAGGAAAGAGTAAAGAAAGTGCGTCTTACTGCAATGCACATTTTCTCGTTGATAGGAAGGGAACAACAAGGCGAGTTCATACGTAGATACTTCATGTGTCGTAACTATCGGGATTATCTCGCTTTGGCAGGTGAGTATGCCCCTGAAAGTTCTGATATTATGTCCGAATTGACAGATGAAGCTCTTCGAGAAGAGGAAAAGAAGTTCTATGGTGACAAAGAAAAAGGATATTTGAAAAATGAGGAGCAGATAAAAATATACGAGCAGCCTAGAAATGAGACCATAAATGTATTGGCAGGTCCAGGTTCGGGTAAGACTCACATGTTGACTATGAGATGTGCAAAGCTAATCTATAAAGAACATGTTGAGCCGAGCCACCTTTTGATACTTGCATACAACAGAGCTGTTGTTGTCGAACTTAAAAACAGACTTGACAACCTCTTTACAAAGTTGGGTATGAGTCGTATCGGACATCATTTGCATATTCATACTTTCCATGCGCTTGCAAAGATCTGCATGGGAAGCCGTTTAGATAATGTTCCTACTGAGCTTTGGGAAAAGATGTTCTTACAGTTCCTTCAGAATAACACTGTAGAGTTCAGAGGAATATTCCCTCAAATTGAATACGTTCTTGTGGATGAGTTCCAGGATATAACCAGGGACAGACTACTTTCGTTACTTGAAATAAAGAAGATTTATCCTGATGTAAAGTTCTTCACTATTGGTGATAAGAATCAGAGCATCTACGGATTTGACAGATTGCCAAAGGATAGTAATGGTCGTGCACTACAGGTGAATAACCCTATAACATATGCTGCATGGTTAAATCCTGATGCATATTATAAGAAGTTGGATGAAGAGCTTCATCCTACTCAGCTGACAATGTTCACAAACTATCGCTCATATCAAAAGATTTTGGATAGTTCTGCTAAGTTTGTCCCTACTGATAGTAATATGCCTATCTCAGCAGCAACGCTAATGGCGCATGAGCCGCATGAACCATACACTATATTCAACGATACATCCACATCATGGACTGGTGATCTGTTAGTATATATAAATAATGTAAAGGAACAAAATGAAATAGCAAAATCTAATGGTAATGAGTACGCTATTATAAAAAATGTCGCTGTATTCTTCAGAACCAACAATGAAGTCTATCGAGGATATGCTGATATAAGATCACGAGTGCCTGAAGATGTAAGAATACGTATTCAAGGTGCAAGTACGTGCGAGTTATGGCGCGAGAGAGAAGTGTATGATTTGATACATTTCCTGAATCAACATCCAGATACAGAACTGTTGCTTGATGATGATAGAACAGCTCATGGCATGAAGGATTTCTTAATGAAAAAAATTGAAGACAACCCATCTTGGGATGCCTATAACATAGATTTGGCATACACAATTGTTCTTAATTATCTGGAATCCATTCGTTCTGACGAATCTATTCATAGCTATTCTGACTTGGCTAATTATATATTGGAAGTTGCAGGAAAGGATGATGGTGGTCAAGTATATAAGATATACGACCGTTACAAAGAGCAACGCATTCTACAAGATGATACTCTTACCGTCATTCTGACAACTATGCATAAAGTTAAAGGTCTGGAGTTTGATGCTGTATTTATCACACCATCTTCCATTTCGTTGCCGATGAAACCTCACCATACCTATGCCAAAGGTCAAGAACTTCAATTAGACGATAAAGCAGATATAGAAGAGGAACGCCGTCTGATGTTTGTTGCTTATACTCGTGCAAAGAAGTATCTACATGTTTACAAAGGACAACGTGAGGCAGCCATTGAAGAAGCTAATCAAGTTTATTTGCCAGTGGACGATGGAACCATTGTATATGCAGAACGTGAACCAGGCATGAATAAATACTATCTATCGCAAAATGTCTTTGCTAATACATTCTTTATGAATGACAAAATAGCGCAGAATGTTAAAAAAGACGATGACGTTATGGTTGTTCGAGAGTCTGATGGCAATTACTATGTTCAACATGGTAATGACTTAGTCGCTAGGTTATCAGGAGCAAGCACAATTGCAAGAAATGCGCGAAATAATGATATCCTTCGATTGCGTGGATTCTTTGTGAGTGATGTAAGTATATGGTCATGGGAAGATACCTTAAAGGCAGATGAAAGTTCTAGAGCTAAGGCAATAGCCCAACATCGCGAATATAGACCTTTCGCTAACGATTGGTGTCAAGCGGCTCGTGAACGTGGATATATCTATGTAGTACAAATTGCAGGATTTGGTACTCCTGCTTAAAATGATAACAAATGGAATCGATAAAGAATAGTTTCAAGCACGACTACAACTTAGCAGTCGATTGTTTCAACAAGAAGGATTATACATCTTTCTTTAGAAACGTTCGACCTGCTATTGAGTTATTGTGCAAACTCGTTATTTACGACATTATAAATAATGATGCCACTTCTACAGACATCGTGGAAGGTCGAAAATCAATACAAAAGAGTAAGGATAATCTCTTTTACCTTGATACAAGACCTACCTCAAGAAAGCCAACAGGTAGTATCTTTACTGCAATATTCCCTCGTGCTTACTTTATGTATCATCCAGATGTGTATAGTGCAAGAGAGGATGTACAAAAGAAAAGATTGAAACTGAGCATTGAAAGTTATAGCTCCGAATTGTGCCGTTGGTATAGCTTTGCAAGCGAGTTCGGAAGCCATACAGGTGGCTCATCAATGCAGGAAGAAGAGCAAGCAAGAGGTTGCGCAACTTGTATTCCTGGTTTTTTTGACTTTCTAAAAGGAAATTCCATACTTTCTGCAGATACAATAGTATTTCTGAATGGTTTGCAGTCATTCTCCTTTAACTCTGTAAGAGGAAAAGAGTTAAACCAAGCGAAGAATCAAATAGAGCTCGCCAATAAAACTATTGATGAGAAGGAAGCAGCTTTGATACTTGTAAAGAAACAGTTAGCAGAAGTAGAGCAACAAAACTTGGCATCACAAGAAAGAACTTCAGAAGTAGAATCCCTGTTAGCAGAAAAGCAAAAGGAAATAGAAGAACTAAAGAATTTACTATCAGCTACACAAGTACTTGAATCTCAAGCAACAGAGGAAGAGTTAGTTCCTGAAACTCCTATTGTTTATAGACCACAAAGAGAATGTCAGCTTCGGGAACGTATGCGACTTGCAGTAGATGACTGGGATTTAGACGAAGACTCTCTGGATGATGACCAACTTGATTTGATAGATATAACTATTGATCAGTCTATGTTGGTAACAGGCTGTGCAGGTAGTGGTAAGTCTGTTATTGCTATGCATAAAGCTGAACAGATTGCAAATGAGGGTAATTCTGTGATACTTATATCCCTTACACGTTCTCTTAATAGTTTTATGAAGACAGGCAGAAGCTGCAGTTCTTACCAGTTCTATCATTATCATTACTGGAAATATCTTGGTATGCCTTCCGCTGACTATATCATTGTTGATGAAATTCAAGATTTTGAACGTGAAGAAATTCAGGAGTTCATAGAGGCTGCTGCTAAGCATTATTTCTTCTTTGGTGATTCTGCTCAGTCAATCTATAACCATTTTGGCAAAAAGACTCTGTCCATTGATGAAATTGCTGATATGACAGGTCTTGTTCCTCTTAGGTTATACAATAATTACCGACTTCCACGTAACGTTGCAAAGATTACACAAGACTATGTCGGCGTAAATGTTATGAAATACGAGGAAAAGGTTTATAAAAACAAGGAGAAAGAGTTACCCCATTTCGTTCATTTCGAGACTGTAGATGAACAAATAAAAAAGATCATTGAAATCTCGAACTCCAACCCAGAAATGAGTATAGGGGTATTACTCCCAAGTAATCAGAAAGTAATTGAAGTTTGCGAAAAGCTTAAATTACAAGACTTTGATTATGAGTTCAAATTCAAAACTGAGGCTCAGGACAAAAGGGCTCAGGGCGAACTTCACTTCACAAACAACCTTCCAAAAGTAATGACCTATCATAGTGCAAAAGGTCTTCAGTTTGATATAGTTATCATACCTATGTTTGATGGAGCAAATAATGAAGAAACAAGGAAAGCGTTATATGTTGCCATGACACGTACAATGCACCAGTTGTATTTGATGTATAATACTCCTAATCTGGCTTCACCTTTAGATAAAGTGCCACCAAGATTGTACAAAAAGAATTAAGATGTAAGCCATCGGCTAACCCCGTCTTGCAATATTCTCTGAAAATCTTGTAGGAATCTTCAAAATTCTACAAGATTTTCGGAGATATTCAAAGAAATTTAGAAGAAGTTACAAGAATTTCAGAGGGAGATTACAGAATTCCCTTCTCTCTTAGCCTCAATGGCAGGAAGTTTGCCAAATCTCTCGAATAATCATTATCATACTCATGTATATGAGTCAAGAAGTAGGTTGTCCATTTTCGGAAGTCATCACCAGCCAGCTTGCAGCTTCCTATCATAGTGTACATGATGGCAGCTTCCTCAGCCGCATCATGGTTTCCACAGAACATATAGTTGTATCTGAAGGAGCATAAAAGGGAATAAGTGTTGTCGTTAAAAAAGTGGAGCTGTGTAATCGGTACAGCACTATTGCCAGATATGGATGACTTTACGATTTGTTGGTTGTATGAATAGAAAAAATATGGAAAATGAAAC
>OLGF01002111.1_pt1 | contig 19303 bp, 40 predicted proteins | sample 1604971 | NCBI WGS metagenome assembly OLGF01 (sample SAMEA3888902, study PRJEB22519) | human gut metagenome | biome: human gut; feature: human-associated habitat; material: faeces | place: Denmark | collected 2011 | reverse complement strand
CTGTGACACAGGGGCCCGACCGGTCCTTTTGTTCGGATGGGAGAGGGCCTGGCTCGGCTCAGGACATCAGCAGGTCGAGGGTGCAGCAGTTTGCGATGCTCTTGCGCAGGGCGGCGCGCAGGGGGAGCACGGCGGAGGGGGCGACGCTGAGCTCGTCGATGCCGATGGCCAGGAAGGTGGGCAGCAGATCCGGGTCGGCCCCCAGCTCCCCGCAGATCCCGATCCAGATGCCCGCCTCGTGGGCGGCGTCGGCGGCCATTTTCAGAGCCCGGAGCACTGCGGGGTGGTGAGGATCGAAAAACTTGCCCAGGTCGCTGCGATGTCGGTCGCAGGCCAGCGTGTACTGAGTCAGGTCGTTGGTGCCCACGGAAAAGAAGTCCACCAGCCGGGCCAGCTCAGGCGCCATGAACACGGCGGCGGGAGTCTCGATCATGATGCCGATCTCGGTGTCCGGGTTGAAGGGGATCTCTTCGGCGGTGAGCTCATCCATCACCCGCTGGCAGGCCCGGCGGCACTCCTTCACCTCCCACACGCTGGCGATCATGGGGAACATGATGGCGATCTTACCGCAGGCGCTGGCCCGGTACAGCGCCCGCAGCTGGGTGCGGAACACCTCGGGATGGTTGAGACAGATGCGGATGGCCCGCAGGCCCAGGGCTGGGTTCTCCTCCCTGTTCAGATGGAAACGGCCCGCCTGCTTATCCGCCCCGATGTCCAAGGTGCGCACGATGACCCGTTTGCCCTTCATGGCCAAGGCCACTTGCTTGTAGGCCTGGAACTGGTCCTCCTCGGAGGGGCAGCCGCCGGCGGCCAGATAGAGGAACTCCGAGCGAAACAGGCCGATGCCCTGGCCGTCATTGGCCAGCACCGCATCCACGTCCTCCAGAGAGCCGATGTTGCAGCAGAGCTTGATCTTCCGGCCATCCAGAGTCACATCCTCTCTGCCCGCCATGCTGCGCATCAGCGCCCGGCGCTGGGCCTGCTGCGCCTGGCGGGCCTTCAGGATCTGGAGGGTCTCCTGGTCCGGGTCGAAGATCACCTGGCCGGTCTCCCCCACGATGTAGGCCTGTTTGCCGTGGTAGCTCTCATTAAAGCTGGCCCCCAGGCCGCAGACCGCGGGGATGCCCATAGTGCGGGCCAGGATGGCGGTGTGGCTGTTCCCGGAGCCGCCCTGGGTGGCGATGGCCAGGATCTTGCTCTTGTCCAGCTGGATGGTCTCGGAGGGGGCCAGGTCGGCGGCGGCCAGGATCACCGGCACCTGGGAGTCGATGCCCCCCTCCACCACGCCCGTCAGGTTGTTCAAAATGCGCCCGGTGACGTCCTTGACGTCGCAGGCGCGGGCCTGCATATAGGGGTCGTCCATGGCCGCCAGCATGGCGGAAAACTGCTCCCCGGCCTGGTCCACGGCGTACTCGGCGCAGTACCCCTCGGCCAGCAGCTCCTCCATGGCGCCGGTATAGTCCTCGTCCTCTAAAAACATGGCGTGGGTCTCAAACAGCTGAGCGGCACTGTCCCCCGCCTGCGCCCGGGCCAGTTCGGCCATCTGTCCCAGCTGCTGGGCCGTCTGCTCCATGGCACGGTCCAGCCGCTCCCCCTGGAACCGGGGGTCGTCGGCTTTGTCGGGCTGAATGAGCGTCTGGCTGCGGCGGCAAAAATAGATGGGGCCGTGCTCTACACCTTTGGAAACCCCTTGCCCCTGCAAAATCTTCATGTCGTTTCCTCTTTTCAAAAAGCCCCATGTCAAACGGACCGTGGGCACGGGGCTCGCTTATAGATTCTCCTTAAAAAGCTGTTCCATGGCGGAGATGGCGCTGTCCTCGTCCGGCCCCTCGGCGGTGACGGTGACGGTGTCGCCTCCCTTGACCCCCAGGCCCATCAGCTTCATCAGCTGGGTGCTCTTGACGGTCTTGTCACCCTTGGTGACGGAGATCTCGGTACCGGAGAAGGCCTTGGCTGTCTTGACCAGCAGGCCGGCGGGACGGGCGTGGATGCCTACAGGATCGACGATGGTATAGGTAAAAGATTTCATGACAGAGACTCCTTTTTATGATTCAGCCCCTTGACCGGCAAAGCGGATCCATAGGGGCGCAGCGCCCGGCTCCAGCTGGAACGGCGGTTGGCGCAGATGGAAAGCTGCACTCGTCCCCCTCCAGGGAGACCTGCTCCTTGACATATATCTCCTCATAGACGCGCTGCTGACAGTGATACACATTGAGCACGTCAGATCCGCTTTCGGGGTGATTCTGCCGGATGGACCAGAGCCTTCCCGCTGCGGTGGCGTCGGTCACAAATATGAGCCGCAGCATGCTGTTCTGACACTCTTCTGCAGGACATTACGTTTTCAGGAACTCCCTTTCGATGTGTGAGATGGCACCATCCGCGGTCTCTTTGCCCAGCAGCACGCAGTAGATCGGGAGAGCCAGCCGATCCAGCAGTTCCGGGCAGCATATCGTGATATAGTCCAATGTCTCCAGCGGAGCAAGGCCGAAGAAGTCATAGGGGATGATGGTGGTGATCGTAATGTCAAAGCGGCCGTCAGCTGTCAGATAGATCCGCGGTGTGTAGAGGATGTGCGGGCTGTACAGCATATATCCGCTGCCGCGGCAGGATGGAAAGACCCGGGCATTGATAAAATTCAGAAGGCGGAGAAGAGCGTCGATATGTCTGCTTTTCCGGCATAGTTCTGCACCCAGGGAGGAGTAGTAGCACCTTGCCTCCATTGTGTCCTCGTAGAACCAGATACAGGACTCGATGCGGTGATCCGGGGCATACACCGCGTTGAATCCCATGGTGATCTGCATCTGACCGCTGTCAAAGCCTGCGCTGTGCCTAACACGGGAAGATCTGAGGCGGCCAGTCAGGACCCGGATAGCTTCCTGTCTTTTCAAACCAGTGTACCTCCTTGCACCAAAGGCCTTACTGTTCACTCTGTTTCGGCGGCGGGCAGATCATGGCGGCGTCTATGGCAAGCCGCTTCATCGCCTCCACCGCGGCCTTTTTCTTTCTGCTGGCGGCCGACCCGTCTTTCCGTTCCAGCAGATAGTCCACCAGTGCCTTCACCAGCTCCGCGTCTGATATCGCCGCTGCCTCCGGGGCACCGCCGCGGTCATCGGGGCGCTCCGCGTGGAGTACGCGGAAGAGCTGGCCTCCTGGTGTGACGCGGCCTTCGAAGGAGGGGGTTTTGACCAGGATGGCAGTCAGCGCCCGCAGGCCGCGGCCCGGGGTGGTCAGCATCTGGGTGGAGGAGAGCCTGATCTTGATGTGGTTTTTTCCCATTTCCAGCAGACTGATATGTTTGGGGTTGTTCATGTAGATGGATCTTTCATTATAGGAATTGATCCCGTTCTCCAGAGTGCGCCGGTCCTCAGCGGAAAATTCCGGACCCGGGAGAGCCAGGCTCAAAGTCAGGTCATAATGGTACGCAAAGCGGGTGGAAAGTGTCTCGCCGTTCATTATCCAGCTGCCCCCTCGTTCAAAAAATTTTGGGTCTTAAATGCTTTGACCATATGATAGCACAGCCAGTCGAGAAAATCAACTGTTAGCTTAAAACAGTTATTTACAAAGTTACGGCGTTTTGGTATAATAAAATTGGAACAAGGCAGTTTAAATGAAGGAGGTCATATAGCCATGAACCGAAAAGAGTGGGATCAAACCATGCCAAGCATCCTGGCTGGCCTGGCGCCCGGGAAATACAGCCTTCGGGAGATCATGCTGGACAGCTTCTCCAGATATCCCCAGGCCCATGAGGGGGTGTTTCTCTATGAGGATGTGGCTGGAGGGCGCTGCCAGAGCATGTCGTTCAGCGGGAAAAACATAGATGGAGCTTGTGTGTATGAGGTCCGGTAACAAACAGAGACCGACTTGTGAAAACAAGTCGGTCTCTGTTTTGGTGGAGATAAGCGGGATCGAACCGCTGACCTCTTGAATGCCATTCAAAGAAAAATCCAGTAATATCAATACTTTCCGGGTTTTTTTCTGCAATAGATTAGTAATAGGCTAAATTGCATCAGTCACCTTTCGGAGGTCTTCAAAGGAGACATCTTGATAATGTCGGAGCATTTCAGGAGAGGTGTGGCCCATCAATTCCAGCTTGTCCTTATCGGAGCCAGCCACCCGCTTCATCATCGTTGCAAAGGTGTGGCGGCAGCTGTGTGGAGTGTATTTCCTCCTCTTGACACCATCGACCTCTAGTATTGGATTATCGATCCCGCAATCATCCAGAACAGAATAAAAGAGAGACCGATATGAGGCTATACTCATTTGGCTCCCATCAGAAGAACAGAAAACCGGACCAGAGAGCTTGTCTTTTGTGAGTCGGTCCACAATAGGCTGGATCTTCGGAGATACCGTGACGATACGGTCCTTTCCGGCGTCTGTTTTTGCACCGCCAATAAATGCACGTTCTTTTCGATTATAGTTGATGGCGTCCAATGCAAGAAACTCAGATGGACGGAATCCTAAATAACACTGGCACAGAACATAGTCCGCGCCTACGACCGATGAGATATGAGCCTCTATGGACCTGACAGCAGCCTCGGGAAGCGCATCTTTTCCAGAGCCAGCCTCTCCCCCAACGATCAGATACTGGCCCATATTGATTTTTGCCATATTGCGCGGGATCGCATACTTATAGATAAGCCCGGCCAGCGCTTTCATATTTTCCTGAGTCCGCTTTCCCTTCCCACAGGAGTCTAAACACTCCTGAAGATCATCCACTGTAATGTCTGCCAGCTTCTGATGCCAAATGGGCCTGAAATACTTTTTAGCAGCCCGGTAGCAGTCCATTGTTGACTTTCCGGCTCGGTGGGTCGGCTCCCAGGCATCATAGAGCTCGATAAAAGTGGTGGGACGTGTTTTGTCTTCTCGTCCAACCAATGGCAGATACTCCACAGCCTCTTTTTTCGTCCTAAATCCAGATTTTGAGCGGGTGATCCTCCGCATAGTTCCATCTGCTGCGGGCTCATAGCCGATGGTCCTTACGGCGATCCATTTTTTGTTGGGAAGCTGATATACGGAGCCCTGACCATTTCCGCGGCCTTTTGGATTCTGCCTTATATTTTGTGCAACTCCGCAGAGCATACAGAATCGGCTTCCATCTGGTATTTCTCCCCTGCATTTTCTGCATTTCATTGACAGTTTCCCTCCTATTCTGATAAAATAGAAGGGCAGATTGCCGACCATAGCTTCTGCCCCCCTTCCCTGCCCGGTGTTGGTAGCGCCGGGTGGGGATTTTTATTTATCAAGTTCCTTTATGTCTTTTGCTGTATGCTTGGAAATTGCAGATTTCCCTGTTTTCTCCTCTAGTTCTTGCCGGGCGTTTTTGGCGATGGCACCACCTTGTTGTGCAACCTTTTTGCTTGGCTCGAGTCCTTGTGGGTTGGTAGCTCTTGAAATTTCGGTTGTGGATACTTCCGCAAGCATATTAAGGACTAATTCAGTATTTGTCATATTGTCTCGGAGGCTTTCCTTTTTCAGTCCCTTGTATGCTTTATATTCCCCTGTAGTCATTCCAGCCCATGCTTTTGTTAATTCGTTGGTGAGAATTGCATACTCTAAGTCTTTAATCCCGGCCCGGTCCCACTCATCGGTAAGCTCCTTGCGAAATTCAATAGATTTAAGACGTTGTGTGATCCATTTGTCGGAATACCCTTTTTTCTTGTAATTATAAAGGGCCCTTTGAATTGCCAATTCAGGATCAGCTGTTTCGTCTAAACGCTGGCTACCTACCATGGCAAGCCATTGTTTGAAAGGCTCTGCTTTAGGAGATGATATAGACTGGATAATTCTCAACATTCCTTTTGTGTCGGTTGCTTGTACACGTCTAGATTTTCCATCAGCAGCCGTCATTGTAACCAGGGTACAAATTGTACCCCAGTTCAAATTTAATTCTGGGTCTCTGGATTTCATCTTTTTAATATACTGTTTTACATCTGCACTATCGGTTAACGCCTCTACAACATCTTGGATTGAAAAATACCATTCCTCTTTTTCAGAATCCCAAGCTGTTCTGATTTCCTTACTTTCAAACAACTTGATTGCTGTCTTTTTATCTCCCATACAATTATCCTTTCTAGTTTCTCATCCTCGCCACCTCGGGCGGGGCTTTTATTTCCCCAAAAACCCAAACAGCCCCTTCCTCCTCTTCTCTCTCCGGCCCAGCTCGGCGTTGATCTGCTCAGTCTGCTGGATGATATGCCGCAGCTCCTCCTCTGACAGTTCCCCCTTGTGGGATCGGGCGTAGGTAAGGAACGCACGAGCTTCAGCGCAGAACGAGTCATCGTCAAGGGACTTGATGCGCTCTACCGTCCATGAGGTGATATTTTCGGGGTTGAGATGGTTCATAGACATCTTCACTCGAGCCCAAACTGCGCTTTAGCCGAAACCTTTCCGCCCTGGAAAGTAATATTGGCGTTAGCTCCCAAGCTACCCTCACCGTCCCAGTAGTAGACCGCAGTGTAGTATTCATCCCCCAAACCAACATCAACTTCAGATAGGACGGTCCCCCTGGAACCTACAATATCAAAAACTTCTTGATAGGACATTCCCGTCTGAATCGCCTCAAACTCCTCAAGGCTGATTGTGGGGGGATTGTCTGTAGCACTGGCATACTCGCCTCCAAAAGCGTCATATCCGATTTTCCCATTCATGACAGTTAGGAGGTTGTTTTCCTCGGAATCAATGAAATATAGGATCGCCGTCTGGATGTCAAACTCTGCCATACTGGACTGAAGATCAGAGCAAGCCTGCTGCAAAGTTGATTGTATAGTAGCCCAATCCTCCGGCGCACTGTCAGACGCCGAATAGGGAGACATTATCTCAACCTCTATTTTCGTTCCGTTGATGGATGTAGAATAGATATCTTCCCCGGAGTAATAAGCAGAAAGGCAGTCAATGGCAGACTGTTCTGCCAAATCTTCTTCGGATGGAGCGCTTGTACTGCTAGAAGATGCTGATGCGGGAGTGGGCTCTTGAGAAACGTCAGGCGAAGAAACGGAGGATGTCCCGCCCCTTGGTGCGCAGGAAGTGAGAAGAGCAAGCACAGACACAATACAAACTAGCTTGATTTTCATTTTTCTCTCTCCTAACATACAAAATGTCCAATTTTTTGGACTTTCTGGAAGGCACTAATGGAAAAAATCTGCACTAAAATTTAGGTAAAATATGTATTGCAAAACTAGAACACAAGTTCTATAATTGAGCCATGCAAAAAAGATGACGGGAGGGCACTTCATGGAACAAAAGAACGAGAATGTAGATATACTCAAAAAAGAAATAGAACTTGTCCTAGATAGAAACAAAGATGAAAATTATTTAAAATCCCTGCTTACACGGGCCCTCATCCTTGAAAAGATATATAAGAAGTGATTAAAAGGCTCCGGGAAACCGGGGCCTTATTTTTTTGTAAAGCCGTCTATCAGTTTTCTGATGGCGGCTTTTTCTTCATCCTCCATAAACCAATATGCCTTGATGATCCGCTTGATGAGCTCATCGTCTGACATATGAATCTGTTCCATAACCTCAAGGAACTCTTCATCCTCATCTCGCTGAATATGAGGTTCACCTTCTCCAGTTCGCAGCCATAGTTCGGAAATATTAAACTCACGGCAAATATCGGCAATAGTGCGGTCGCTGGGCATTTTTGCGCCAGAACACAACTGAGAAATAAATGCTTGAGAAACATTTAGTTTTTCAGAAAATGCAGTTTTTGTGAGTTTGCTGTCCTTTACACACCACGCAATTCGATCATTGATGGTCTCCACTTTTTACACCTCCTGTCTGATACATATTAAATCACAAAGATAAAAAGAAGTCAAGAAAAAATTTAACTGAGTTATAAAAATGACTTGACATTCTAGCTAAGTTATGTTATTTTATAACCGAGCTAGAAAACTAAGTGTAGGAGGTGAACCAATGAGCATAAACCTTGATAGAGTGTCAGACGCCCAGACTGTGGCCGAGAAGTTGACCGGACTACCCAAAGAAGCCCTCCTTTATATCGCTGGATATGCGGAGGGGTGCCGGGACAAACCCACCCGGAAGCGAAGGAAAGCGGAGAAGACCAACGGAGAAAAAGAGGCCCGCCCCTGACGGGGCGGAGATGAAAAGGGGGTGAACCGCTTGAACAAATTAGTAAGCACCGAAGATGGTGTTTTTCTGAACGGAGTAAGGCTGAATTTTGTAACTCAATTAGATGTCAAAAATATCAGCCCCGATGGAGTGATGGAAGCAGTCATTCACATCGAAGTCCATGAGGCTGATATTCAGCACAAGGTTACATGAATGGGATCGCACCTTTAATCTTTCCAAGCCAGTCCAAAACCTGGGAAATTCCGTTTGGAAATCGACTTTCCATGTAGACAATAGCTTGATCTGTTAGAGAGAATCCACCATACAGATAGGAACGAACAAATCCAGCAGCTTTTAGTTCTCGAAGTGTGTCTCGTACATCATCTCTGGAAAACTCATCAGTTAGAGACTTCGGCCAATCTGTTGTTTCTGCATACGCTTTTGCAGATGCTTTTGAAACACCGTGTTCCCGCCTAAATAGATAATCCTCATAAATCAAGCAAATCAACTTGTCTGCATCTTTTGTAAGTTTTACTTCCATAATCTCACCTCCCTCCTAACCGCTTATATTTTATCACGGCATAGGAAGGGGGACAACCAAAACGTCGCATCCGCGGCAGAAAGGAGACGTTATGACGCTGGCAGAAATCAAGGCCATGGACAAAGATGTCCTTCTTCCAGCAGAGGCAGCCGGGCCGCTTGGTTGTAATCCACACTATATCCGAGTAGCGGCAAAGAAGAGGCCGGAACTCCTCGGGTTCCCTGTAACACTGATTGGGAACCGGGTAAAGATCCCGCGCCTTGCTTTCATCCAGTACATGGAGGGAACCTTGGAAAATGAGGATGCCCCGCCCGTGGTGGCACACGGGAGAGGGCAACTAGGAGGATGATATGTTACCAATTATTTCAACATTTATTGTAGTGGCATCAATATTCTTTTTATTCTTTTGGTTTTTCATTTTCAGAAAATAGGAGGAAAACATGAAGAAAGTATTTGCGGTTGTGGGCGCTGTAATCTGCGCTATTATCTGTGCGATATTTATGATCCTGTGCCTTGAACGTGTCGCCGTTGGCAATGTGGGCGTTGTTTATAGCGCCAATGGCGTGGAGGACCAGACACTCTCCCAAGGGTGGCACTTTATGAGTCCTTTCAAGTCGGTCAAACAATTCCCCATCTCCCAGCAGCAGCTTGTCCTAAGCAACAATCCGGGAGATTACAACGAAAAGGAGCACGCAGACTGGTCCATCGATGCTCCGGCTAACGGCGGAATGGTGAAAATCAACATGACTGTCAATTACAATTTTCTCCCGGATCGAGTAGTAGATGTGTACAAACAGTTTAACGGTATGTCTGGCGAAACCATTGTAGAAAGCCGAGTCCAAAACAGCATCATTGCATATGTAAAAGAAGTTACTCCACAGTTTACAGTCATGGATATTTACAGCGACAAAAAGAGTGAGGTCAACGAGGCCATTACTACATATCTCAACGAGCGCCTTACTGAGGAATATGGTATTAACGTCTCCAGCGCTTTAGTGATTGATGTTCAGCTCGACGAGACTCTCCAGCAAAAGGTACAGGCTAAGGAGCAGGCTAAGCAGGACGCAGAAATCGCAGAACTAGAGAAACAGACAGCCAAAGCCCAGGCAGAGACTGACAAGGTAGTGGCCGAATCTGAGGCGCAAGTCAAGGTGATCGAGGCTCAGGCCGAGGCTGACGCAAACCGAATTATTGCTCAGTCTATCACACCGGAGCTAATTCAGATGAAAGAGGCTGAAGCTCGATTGAAGCATGGATGGGTTGAGGTGCAAGGCGCTGATACCGTAGTAACCAATCAGAGCTAAATAAAAGCGCCCCGGCCAGCGAACCACCGCCGACCAGGGCTGGCAAACCTGATTGAAAGCGGCAGTCAGGCTTGATAGAACAAATGTACCATGTTCTTTCGAGCCTGTCAAGAGGAAGGAGAAAGAATATGGATGAGAAAAGTACAATAAAAGACCTTGAGCGTCAGGCCAGCAACACTAAGCTTCTGATGGACCGCTTGACCCGGGCGGCCTATGGCATGACGTTTGATGAGCTGATCCGGTATATGGGGAGGCGTGACGATGACGCCGAATGAGGCCATCCGCCGCATCACCCAGCGAGCTATGGAGCGGCACCGGCTCTCACAAAGGGGCCTTGCCCATGAGATCGGCTGTGGCGATGGCTCTATCGCAAAGCTCCTGGACGAGCAGGAGGTGCGCCTCACTCAGGAGCAGTGGTTTTATTTGATGACGTTGGGAGGGAAGCAGCTTGCGTGATTGGATGCTCGTGGGCGCATACGCCTGTATCATCGTGGCAATGGCGCTGATAATTTGGGACATATGGGATAGGAGAAGGAAGAAATGAAGAAATATGAGCTTACTTCTGAGACGAAAATCGTTTTTGGACACATCTTATATCGCATCAAGGCGCTTTCCTCGTTTGGCTGTGTTTCCGCTGGAGATTTAGGAGGTTTTTTGGAAAGCGAGAAAAACCTAAGCCAAAATGGAAACGCCTGGGTGTTCGGCAACGCCGAGGTGTACGGCAACGCCGAGGTGTACGGCAACGCCTGGGTGTCCGGCAACGCAGAGGTGTCCGGCAACGCAGAGGTGTCCGGCAACGCCTGGGTGTCCGGCAACGCAGAGGTGTCCGGCGACGCCAGGGTGTACGGCAACGCCAGGGTGTACGGCGACGCCAGTGTGTACGGCAATGCCGAGGTGTCAGAAATCGGCGCTATATTTTGGATCGGGGCTATTGGATCTCGAAACGATACGGCAACATTTTTTCGTTGCAGGGATGGATCTATTAAAGTCGTTTGCGGCTGCTTCTTTGGAAATCTTGATGAGTTTGCGAAGAAGGTCCGTAAGACTCATGGGGATAACGACCATGCAAAGGTCTATATGCTGGCTATTGAGATGGCAAAGATCCGCATCGGCGATAAAAAGGAGAAAACAGAAGAATGAGAACACGAGAAGAGCGCCGCCAGAGGGCCCGAGAGGTCCGGTGGATGATCGGAGTAGGAGCAATACTCTGCTTGACCTTCTGGGGCGGTATGGCATTTGCCTTTTGGGTCATGGGGTGATGAAATGGAGAACATCGAACATCCAGACATCACCGCTTCCATGCGGACGGGATATCCAGAATATGTGAACTCAGAGAATCAAGACAGCCCAGAGAATCGGGAGCAGTTTATCAATGAGAGACCCGATCTCCTTATCAGATGGCTTCGCCTTGGATACCCGGATATCTTAGAGGAATACATTGAAATGAACGGACCGGACTACCGGGAATGGCTGAATTAGGAGGAAGATATGGAGAGCTTTATTTTACGAGTTTTGGCTCTGCAATCAGAGCTGAAAGCGCCTAAAGGACAGACAAATAAATTTGGTGGCTATAAATACCGCTCTTGTGAGGATATTCTGGAAGCAGTAAAACCACTGTTGAAGAAATATGGGCTTGTCCTCACGGTCGGAGACGATTTGATGAATATAGGCGACCGGTATTATATCTGCGCTACCGCAACACTTAGGGATACAGACAGCGAAGCAGCCATTAAAAACAGCGCATACGCCCGTGAAGCGTTTGAGAAGAAGGGAATGGATGAGGCTCAGATTACCGGAACCGCATCCAGCTATGCTAGAAAATACGCTCTGAATGGTCTGTTCTGTATTGACGATACAAAGGATGCGGACACGGACGAATATACTGAGCGGACCAGAAGAGGGAATGAATCACACCATGGGACGCTTTGCTCTGACTGTGGACAAACCATATTTGGGACTTTGAAACGAGATGGAAGCGACTGGCCTGCACAAGAGATCGTGACATACTCCACCGGAAGATTTGGGCGTCCCTTATGTCCGGCGTGCCAAAAGAAAGCTTTTTCGGCTGAAAAGGCGGCAAGTAAATGAATCTTACATTTCAAGATGCCAAGATACAGATGGACGGCGGAGTATGGCTCTGTATAAAAGTCAATGAGCCGGCTTTAGCCAGAACCTTCATCCTGGACAAGCAAAATCGTCTCTATGACTGCGAGATCAAGGAGCACCGGGAAAAGCGGAGCCTGGATGCCAATGCCTACTGCTGGGTCCTTTTGGACAAGCTGGCGGACGCTATCCGCTCCACGAAGGAGGAGATCTATCTCCAGAAGGTGCGGGAAGTTGGTCCATATAAGGACTTTTCATTGACCGAGGATGAAGCAAAGACTTTCCGAGTGGCATGGGAGAAGCTTGGCACTGGATGGCCCACAGAACAGGTAGACTATGGCCGAGACGGAGACCGGGTGGTGGTGAGGGCCTACTATGGTTCCTCTACCTATAACACAAAGCAGATGTCCAGACTCATCGACAGCATCGTGCAGGACTGCAAAGACCTTGGAATTGAGACATTGCCGCCTGAAAAGCTTGCGGCTATGAAGGAGGAATGGGGACGTGCATCGGCAGACTAAGGCAACATCCATTCCAGCGAAGGTAAAGGCTGCTGTAGCCGAAAGAGACTGTACTCATGGCCCGGCAACCTGTATCCTCTGCGGTGCTCCTGGCGGTCCCCACTGTCATGTGGTGCGCAGATCTCAGGGCGGAATGGGGGTCGAGGAGAACATCGTCACCCTCTGTGATAAATGTCACTATGCTTTTGATGAAGGACTGTTTATGGACCGGCTTCGCCCGTTGGGATTTAACAGCCGGGAGGACATCCGTACTTATATCATCGACTACCTCAAAGGATTTTACCCTGACTGGAGCGAGGAGAAGGTGAGGTACAAAAAATGGGACTGACACAGTGTGAGCGAGTGCTGCACTATATGGAGGACTTTGGGACCATCAACCCCATGCAGGCCATTCAGGACCTTGGATGCTACCGCCTGGGGGCCCGTATCTGGGACCTGCGTCATGCTGGACATCCTATCTCCCGCCGTATGGTATCAGGAAAAAACAGGTATGGCGATAGTGTCAGCTATGCCGAATACAGATTGGAGAATAGAAATGCTTAACCATATCACTATTATGGGACGTTTGACCCGAGATCCAGAGCTCCGGCATACCCAGACCGGAACGGCTGTGGCCTCCTTCACTCTGGCGGTGGACCGGGATTTTAAGGACAAGGCTACTGGAGACTGCACTACCGATTTTATTGATGTGGTAGCCTGGCGGCAGACCGGCGAGTTTGTCAGCCGCTACTTCACAAAAGGTCGCATGGCCGTGGTAGATGGCCGCCTTCAGCTCCGTGACTGGACGGACAAGGACGGCAACAAACGCCGGAGTGCTGAGGTCATTGCAAGCAATGTCTACTTCGGGGACTCCAAACGAGATCCTGGGTCCGATGCTCAATATGGAAATGATGACCAGGAGCAGTTTTCTGAGCTTACAGATCAGGATGGAGAACTCCCGTTCTGAGGGGGTGAAATACGATGGCAAGGGAATATTTCCCGGCCTATCACAGCTACCTGGAGGTAATGGAAGCCCTCACAGACGCTGAGAAGGGGCGACTTTTTACGGCTTGCCTATTATACAGTAAGACGGGAGAAGTGCCGCAGCTCAGTGGGAATGAGCGATATCTGTTTCCAGCCTTCAAGTCTCAGATAGACCGGGATAAGAAGTCCTATGATGAGTATTCCGCCGCCCAAGCAGAGAAAGCGAGAAAGCGGTGGGATGCCGCGGCATGCAGCGGCATACGCGGCATTGCCGAAAATGCCAAAGAGAAGGAGAAGGAGAAGAAGAAAAAGAAGGAGAAGGAGAATAATACCCCCCCAAGCCCCCCCAAGGGGGGCGGGGATGTGTTTGCCGAGTATGCTGGGGAGAACAGAGAGCTTTTGGCTGCGCTTCGGGACTTTGAGCAGATGCGGAAAAGCATAAAGCGTCCCATGACAGACCGGGCAAAGCGGCAGCTATGCACGAAGCTGGATGATGCGGCGTCAGGCTATGAGCGCATCGAACTTCTCAACGAGGCGGTCCTGCACTGCTGGCAGTCAGTCTATCCTAAGCAAGCGCAGGCAGAGAATACTCGAAAAAAGACGTTTGCTGAGATCGCGGCGGGAATGGAGGGCCAGACATGACGCTACAGGAGACCGCACAGATCATGGATATCCTGACTATCGCATATCCGCAGTTTTACAACGGGAAAAATGCGCCTGATCCTCAAAAGGCACTGATCTTGTGGTCAAGCATGTTTGCGGACGATGATGCGGCGGTCGTGGCCGCTGCAATAAAGGCGCTGATCGTCTCTGACCCTGGAAATTTTCCGCCTAGCATTGGGACCGTCAAGGCAAAAGTCAGACAGATCACCGCTCCACAGGAGCGGACCGAAGGAGAAGCTTGGGCGATCGTTGCAAAGGCCGTTCGCAAGCTGGACTGGAACGACCCGGAAAAGGCATATCGGTCGCTCCCGAACGACATCCAGAGATGTGTCAATGACCCATCTGTCCTGGTCGATTGGGCAAAGACGGATGAAAACACGTTTTCGACCGTAATTGCATCAAATTTCCAGCGCAGTTACAGAGCTAGACGGGCGGCAGACCGGGAGTATGATGCGCTCCCGCCGGATATCAAGGCCATGATAGGGTCGATGACAGAACAAAAGAGCCTGGAGGCAGGGAAATGCTGAGTTTTATTATCAACTACCCAACGACCAAAAAAGGGAAGTCAGAATGGAACCGAAGATTTGGACTGAACGCCTATTATGCGGGCAAGCATCCACAGAAGCGGCGGAAGGATGCCGAAGAGCTCCACATGATCGCCCGAGCAGCTATGCATAAAGCTGGGATCAGGAACAGGATGCTAGACCGACCGGTGAAGGTGAGATTTTATTGGGATGACGGCCTGGACTGCGATAATCATGCAGTTTTAGGGAAAGCGTTTCTGGACGCAATGAAAGGCTACATATTACCGGATGATAACCGGAAATGGGTCAAGATGGTGTCGCATGAGTTCTGGGATGGGGGCGCCATCAAGGTCGAGATCATGCCGGGGGGCAGGCCGTATGCATGAAAATCCATGTTGGACCTGTCAGAAAGCATGCGGAGGGTGCTCCTGGAGCCGCAGCTTCTCTCCGGTGCCGGGCTGGAGGGCCAACAAAACGAAAAAACGAGGACAGGGCGGCACAAAGGGCGGCTACATAGAGAGCTACTACATAAGGTCGTGTCCGGAGTATGGTCCAGAGCCAAAGCGGGATATCCCGGAAGAGAAAGGCGGCCAAAGGCTCAAATATGATATCGACAAGGTGATGTTGTTGACCAGGGCCGGAATGACAGAGGCGGATATCTGCCGGAGGATGTGCGGTATGCCGCTTGATACGCTGAGGAGATATAAGGCCATATTGAGGAGAAAGGGAAAGTTATGCTAGAATTAGAGCAAATGGCCCTTCTGGGAGACCAAGAGGCGGCCAGGCAGCTGACGGAGGCGGGGGTGCTGCTGCCATGTGCTCATTGTGGTGGGCATGCAAAGCTTAAGAAGGGTTTTCCAAGCCGACAGATTGCACATTGTAGGCAGGCGGTAGTTCAGTGCAAGCAATGCGGGATTAGAACAGTCACACATCGACAACTTCCCATGGAACGCTGGCAAGATGTAGACCGAGCCGCCATTGAGGAGTGGAACACCCGCGCGCCGATTCTGAGTGCGGAGGAGATGGAGAAAATCTATGGAAAAGAAGATTCTTGATGTGACTTGTGGTGCAAGGTCTATCTGGTTTAACAAACATCATCCGGCGGCAGTTTATTGTGACAAGCGACGGGAGCAGTATCATAACTTATGGAAAAACGCCGGAAACTGTACGCTGGACATCAATCCTGATGTGGTATGTGATTTTACAAGCCTGCCGTTCACAGATAACTCATTCCAGATGGTGGTATTTGACCCGCCACATTTGACTGGCGCGAAGGAAACAGCATGGTTGGTCAAGAAATATGGCAAACTGGACGATAATTGGCCGCAGATGATCCACGATGGATTCCGGGAGTGTATGCGGGTACTGAAGCCAGATGGCGTGCTCATTTTCAAATGGTCAGAGTACGACATCCCAGCAGCGGATGTCTGGAAAGCCATCGGGCAGAAGCCCTTGTTCGGACACCACAGTGGGAAGCAGAGTCGGACTTTCTGGGCTTGCTTTATGAAGTTGGAGGAGATGGAGATGCTGGAGGGGATGGAATGACACGGGAAGAAGCGGTTGAGATTCTGATGACAGCCAGGGAGATGTATCCTGGAAAATCGGTAATCAGGGACGCATTTACGCTGGCCCTCTCTGCCCTCCGCCCCGTCAGCCGGGAGCAGCTATCTGAGTTTAAAACTTGCGATCTGGTAGACGAAATAAGAAAGTGTGAGGGCGTAGAAACACACATCGCGGAGCCGTACCAAGATGTGACAGTCTCAGTAAACGGCCCTGCGGTGGTGCTGGTAGTTATAGATTAGACCTTGGAATATCCATACCTAACTTTCCACGCAGTTAAATAATACTACACAGAATGGAGGATTTGTAGATATATGGGGAAAATCAGCCGGGAGAAGGTGGAGAAGGTCTGGAGGGGTGTGTGGAAACACTATTTACCGCCTTTGGGAGCTGGAAATATACAGTGCCGATGTACAAAATGCGGGAGAACCCCTGATGTAGAAACACCTTTCTGCGCATGGTGCGGTGCTCCCATGACGGACGAGGCCGCGGAGATGGTGATGGAGAGATTGGAGGCGCTGTATGGAGATAGGTGACAGGGTCGTTTGCATGGTGAGCGGTGTCCGGGGCGTGATAACAAAAATCTACACCCCGACCGCCTCAGCAATGCAGATTATGGTGTGTACAGATGATGGGCGATTGTATCATGCTCCGTATAGTACATGGAGATTGGAGGAGGTGAAAGATGGCAAGGGCGATTGAGAAGGGCGCAACGTACCTCGATAAGCTGTGCCACAAGCTCTATGATGAACCAAAAGGGCGAGGCTTTCAGGTAGATGGAAAATGCCGCCGTTGCGGTGGCCCTCTTATGACATATTACTGCGAAGATAGGCTGCATTTGATTGCCTGCGAGAAATGCGGTACATTGGCGCTCACAAAAGCCGTTTCTCCACAAGTTGCTGCAAATTTGACCTTGCGTCAACCCACCCTCACCCCGCCGAACGAGGCGCTAATATGCGATGGGTGTCTATGGGCGGAAATGGGGGCACTTGAAAAATGCTCGTCTTGTATGAGAGACAAAAAAGATAATTACTACCGCCGCCCGCCGGAGGGAGAGGAGGAACCCTGATGGACTACGAAAAACTAATTGATGACTTGAGAAGCCTTTTGGGCCAGTATGGGGAAAAAATCCCATATGGTGAATTGGTCTGTGCGGAAGGTGGTTACGGTAGAGCGGGTGACTTAGTGTGGACTGACCCTGAGCCGTACTACATTGAACAATCCGCCGACGCCATCACCGCCCTGCTGGCCGAAAACGCCCGCCTGAAAAAATATGAGGACAAATGCCACGACTGCCCAATCGTCTGCGCCAAGACAGAAATCATCAAGGCGCACGAGGGGTTGGAAGCGGTACAAGCCGAACTGGAGCAGAAATCAAAACTGATTGCTCAGCAGGCCGCAGAATTGGAACGGCGGGACAAACTGCTGAAAGAACAAGAGACCGAGTTGGATCAGATGAAGCGGGAGAATGAGACCCTAAAACATGCATTACAAAATTGGCACGAGGAGGTCTGACATGGAACAGCTGACATACTTTGACGGCGGGAAATGGCGGCTCAAAATCGGCGATACAGAATACAGCGGAAAAGCCGTTGACCGCCTCGCCGCCATCGAGGACATCCTGGGGGATGAGTATGACCTTGACCGCCTCCGCGAACTGGCCCAGGCGGACAGGGAGGGGCGGTGCGTGGTGCTGCCCGTAAAATTACATGATAAGCTCTATTATGTAGATAAGGAGCAGGTGAGGGAAACAGAAGTTGAGTCTATCCACAATTGGACAAGTGGACGCTGGAAACTATCAACGCACACAGACAGGCAATCCACCCACTGGATAGGTTACGAGATAGATTTTAACGGAATCGGCAAAACCGTCTTTCTGACCCGTGCAGAGGCCGAGGCTGCACTACGGAGGGAGCAGGATGGTTAAAGTTTATGGTTGCAGTGATGATCTTGTAGAGATTGAGGGCAGCACCTATGAGGAAGACGAAATCGGCTGCTATGATCGAGATGTTTTGATTTACTTTGTTGATGGGACAGTTATTCGCGTCCATTACGGGAAGCCCAGTTTAGGCGTTTGGAAAATCACAGTAGAGAAGCAAGGAAGCGCACCGCAAATACTGACGGAATGCGAGGATGAGGACGCGGATATTTACAGTGATATGTTTGAAATCTCCGCAGAGATACGGAAGCATGAAGTGAGGGAGCAGAAATGAAGGAGTACATCGAGAGGACGACTATCCTGAATCTGCTGGGAAAAATCAATCCAGTTGATTTCGGCTCTATGTTTGACTATGAAGCACACAGCGCTGTGCAGGAATGCTTACGTGAAATTAGTTATGGAGTAGAGAATATCTCCGCCGCCGACGTTGCGCCTGTGGTGAGGGCGAAGTGGGAACCTAGCGACCCAATTTGTCCAGTGTGTGGGAAAAGCAAGTTTAATGGGCTTGATGCTGATATTTGGGCTGATTGGCAACCAAAACATTGCCACAACTGCGCCACCTGCGCCTGGTACGAGGACTATCAGGGCGTGTGCTTTAACGGGAATTCCCCAAACTGCGCCGACTTCACGGAGCCGGAGCAACGGTGCAGGGAGTGGGAGCGAAAGGAGGCCGACCATGAAGTTTCGGAACCCTGAGACAGGGGAAGTATTTGAAACTCATTGTGACACGTGTGGGGCAGGAAGCTCTGGCTGTAAGCTGGTTTGGAAAAATGTCTCATGCGGACGACTAAAAGAAAATCCCCACGAAGCCGCCCGCCTGATGGGGTTCGAGGTGGTGGAGGATGATACATTAACTTTGGGGAAAGCCATCGAAAAGTACCTGAAAATCAAGGAGGAGGACAACATGGACAAGCCGAGAATTTGCGAGGTGCTTGGGGTTGAACCAGAAGAAAAGTTTGAAATTAGAGGGAACACGTTAGGGCGATTTCGTATCAATAAATATGGGACATTCCAGATTGAAATATCAAATGACTGCTGGGGATTCTCCACTGTGGAATGTCTTAACAATCTCATAAATCATCCAGAAAACATCGCCCGCAAGCCCCGCTGGACGGAGC
>OLGF01002106.1_pt1 | contig 19375 bp, 13 predicted proteins | sample 1604971 | NCBI WGS metagenome assembly OLGF01 (sample SAMEA3888902, study PRJEB22519) | human gut metagenome | biome: human gut; feature: human-associated habitat; material: faeces | place: Denmark | collected 2011 | reverse complement strand
CTGCATCGACCAGCTTTGCGACCAGACGGTCATCTCTTCCAAGGATTGCATCCATGTCACGCAAGCCCGCACTGAAAATCGCACTACGTTCCCCGAACCAGCGCGGTTCATCGAATCCGCATACATTTCCTGTACAGCCTCCCGCATCACAGATGACAAGAATTCCTCCCAGTTCATAGAAAACGGACGCTGCACCTGACTGATCCGGTGCAAATGGAGTCAGTCCTTTCCAAAGGCCACGTACATAAACGTCTTCTTTTTTGTCCACTTCCTCTTTGAACAGTGCTTCTTGACTCTGCTCTGCAATTGCTTCTTGTGATTTAGAACCGATCACTTCCACCTGTTTCTGCAAAACATTACCTTCTGCCTGTTCTGTCACAGCCAGTTCAAGCGCCTCAAACAGTCTTCTCACGCCTGCATATCCGAAAGGTTGTCTCTCCTCATTCCAATGGATTCCTTTTGTGTTCGGATGATAATAACAGGCATCCTTTCCGATTGTCAGTGTCACGCCACTTTCCGCTGGATCGTAATAGAGCATCGTCGGTTCCATATTGGAAAAAATCTTTGTCTGCGGACTTAACTTTTTCAACTGTCTGATATAAATAAAGTTCTCCCCAGTAATCGTTCCGTAGATTTCTGCTACTTTAAATCCATATTTCACCAATGCTAATGATAATTCAAACGGATCCGCATTTGCACATTCCCCAACAGCAAATACCGGGTCCGGACAGACTTTACGAAAACTTTCAATTGCTTCCTGTGCCTGTTTTTTCTGTTCCTCTGCATGAAATTCTATTCCAAGTGCTGCGCCAAATGCCTGATACTGGCTTCCAATTTTATCAATCTGATAAAGTCTGCGCAGTTCGATAAATGGAATCTTTAATCTATCATGAAAATCCTCTGCTGCAAATCGTGCCTCCGGGTGAAGAACAAGATTAAAATTCGCCTCAGACATTTTCTTATATTCTTCAAAATCTTCACATCTCGAAATCTCATGAATCGTTTTCACACCTGCCTCTTGAAGCAGTGTATATAATTCGCAGTCATCTACGAGTGGTGAAAAGTATCCGAGCAGATTTACTACATTTCCTTTTTTATGTCCTGGTTCAAGAAGTGAATACAGAGACTGTCTCACATGAACCATTGGTGGCTTTCGTCCCTCTCGTGTCAATGCATACATATAACATGGACGCACCGGAAGTCCGGCTTTTTCTTCCGCTTTTCTACAGACACGTTCCATATCTGTTCCAAGAAGGGCATCCACACAGGTAATACAGATCATCACAACGGATGGTTTCTTCTCAAGACTTTCACAGATTGATGCAACTGCTTTCGGGATCTTCTTTAGATGACGCCCTGTTACAATATCAGTCTCATCCATGCAAAGGTAAAAGAAACGGTTATTATATTCTTTCATTGAACTGATCATGGACGTATTTCTTCCACAGCACCCCGGTGCCACAATCAGCATGATCGATCCCGGCACTGCAAGTCCTGCTCTTTTCACTCCGAACCCTTCTGCCCCTGGAGAGTTAAAGGCAAGCGTAGCCGGCGAACTATAGATTAAATGTTCCCCTGACTGAAACTGTTTCGGAAGATTATCCTTTCCTCTTTGTTCCAGTTCTTCCGCTGTACAAAAATATGCTTTCTTCATATATTTTCCCTCGACTTATATTTTATCTCACACGTTCTGTTTCATCCTCTAACAGCTTTTCTGCCAGTTCAAAGAATCTCTTACTGATCTCAGAATCTACGTCGCCTTCGATCACAGTCTTTCCCTGATCTTCCCAGCGTATAATCTCATCACTTCTTGGAATCTCACCAACAATAGGAATCTGTTTTTCTTCTGCAAATGCCTGTACCTTCTCCGTTTCATTTTCCACATTTCTATGATTCAGGATCAATCCAAAAATTCTTGCATAACTGCGATCTTCAAAGTTACGCACTGCGCTGGAAATATTGTTAGCCGCATACAATGCCATCTTTTCTCCGGATGTAACAATCACAACCTTCTCTGCATATCCTTCCCGGATCGGTGCTGCGAATCCGCCACAGACAACATCCCCAAGCACATCATACAGAACAACATCCGGTTTGTATGTCTCAAACAATCGCAAGTCTTCTAATAATTGAAATGTTGCTATGATCCCGCGTCCTGCACATCCTAGTCCCGGTGTCGGTCCACCTGTCTCGATACAGAGCACACCACCGAATCCTTCCTTTGCGATCTGATCTAATTCTTCCGGCTCCTCATCCTCTTCTCTCATATAATTCATTACCGGACGCAATGGCTCGCCACCTAACAGATTGATCGTTGAATCTGCTTTCGGATCACATCCGATCTGGATTACGCGCTTCCCCATAGCGGCAAATGCTGCTGCCAGATTCGATGTAATCGTGGACTTTCCAATCCCACCTTTTCCGTAAATTGCTACCTTTAACATATTGCTGATCCTCCCATTTTATTTCCCTGGTAAAGAGAAAGACCCTTCTTCCCCAACGGAAAAAGAGTCTGTTAAAATCACAAAATATTTTTTTGTCTAAACGCTTCTTTACAACTATTCCCGCTCGGTATCTCTTACTTCCTTGCCGTCAGAGTCTATATTCTATTCAAAATCCATGTCTTTATTGCTATGAGACATCTCTCTGCTGCATTCAGATTGAAACGTATTCTTTCCGTTTGGAACAGTTGTAAATCTCTTGCAAAACCATTAGTTAAATTATAACTTATCACTAATAGAATGGCAATGAATTTCTGGTTGTTTCAGCGTTTTTTATTTCACAATATTGTTATTGTTTTATCCAACAAATTTACTCCAATATCCCTGCACAAAGATAAATAATACGATCAATGGCAGAATATAGGATACATAGAATCTTGCCCAACCCGGGAACTTGATTCCACTTCCTGCATTCGCTTCTTTCTGGAACTTATCCCAGCCCCAACCATAGCGGCTTGTACAGAACAGAAGGTAGATCAGGCTTCCGATCGGAAGCAGGTTATTACTTACAATAAAGTCCTCAAGGTCCTGAATACTGCTTCCTGCTCCCAGAGGCATGAAGCCGCTCCATATGTTGAATCCAAAAATACATGGAAGGGAAAGTACAATAATCGCGATCAGATTTCCCACAACCGCCTTTGTTCTTGAACAATTCGTTAAATCCATCACAAATGCGATCAGATTTTCAAACACGGCAATGATCGTAGAGCATGCTGCGAAAAACATACAAAGGAAGAAAATTGTTCCCCAGATTCTCCCTGCACTCATTGCATTGAAAATGTTCGGAAGTGTGATAAAGATCAGACTCGGACCACTGTCCGGCTGGACATTAAATGCAAAGCAGGCCGGAAAAATAATAAATCCAGCGATCAATGCAACTAATGTATCCAGAACTGTTACGCAGACTGCTTCTCCTGTCAGAGTTCTTTCTTTTCCGATATAACTTCCAAAGATCGCAATCGCACCGATTCCAAGACTTAATGTAAAGAATGCCTGTCCCATCGCTGCGAAAATAACTTCTTTCAATCCTGCTTCTGCTGCTTTCTTAAAATCAGGAAGAAGATAGAACTCCAGTCCTTTCTCTGCTCCCGGCAATGTCACGGAACGCACTGCAAGAATGATCATCAACACGAAAAGGAGGATCATCATTTTCTTTGTGATCTGCTCCACACCTTTCTGAAGTCCCATACAGACGATTCCAAAGCACAGCACAACAACAAGGATCATACAGATTGTCATTGTAACAGGCTGTCCAAGAAGTGATGTAAATACTCCGGTCACACCATCCGCATCAAGTCCTTTAAACTCTCCGATTGCCATCTTTCCTGTATATAGAAGAAGCCATCCGCCGATTGTTGTGTAGAACATCATTAAAAGATAGTTTCCACCGATTCCAAACCATTTATACCAGTGCCACTTTGTTCCCAGTGGTTCCAGACGGTCAAAGGATAGTGCAATACTTGCCTGACTTCCACGACCCACTGCGAATTCCATTACCATGATTGGCAATCCCAACAGAACAAGAAACAGCAGATAGATCAGAACAAATGCTGCTCCTCCATACTTTCCTGTAATATACGGAAAACGCCAAACATTTCCCAAGCCAATGGCACATCCCGCTGAGATCAGGATAAATCCCAGACGTGAGCCAAATTTCTCTCGTTTCATTTCTTAGTTGTCCTCTCTTCCTTCTTTAGTGTCATAAAATGCTGTAACTGAACTTACAACCATTCGATAAGCCATCTCTGCTGCATATTCCGGTGTTTCCTTTTCGCCTGTTTCCAACCATGTTTTCACAAAACCGAGACAACCGTTCAGGCAATAAGAATAAAAATATTTCATTTCACCTGTTTTCTCCGGTACAAGAGCTGCAAGTGACTCCCGGCTCTTTTCCTCTAAAAGCTGCTCTAACTTATGTACAAAACCAATATCCCCATGTGGTCCTACAAGTGCGCTTGCAATTTGACGATTTTCATCAAGCACATGAAATAAATCCTGAATAAAATAGTAAACAGTATCTTTTCCCGGATCAATTGGATGTTCACGGATTGCGCGCTGCATCTCTTCCATCATTTCATTTTCAACTTCTGCAAGCAGCCCCGGTATATCAGAATAATGCAGATAAAAGGTAGAACGATTGATATCCACCGCATCTACCAATTCTTTTACCGTAATCTCTCTGATACTCTTCTCCCTCATCAATTGAGCAAGACCTGTTTTAAGCTGACTTTTTGTCTTTCTGACTCTGCGATCTGTCTTCTTCTGCATCTTCTCTTCCCCCCTTTATAACTTACAGTACTACTGACCAATAACTCTCTACTCTATTTCTATGACTTAAATGAATGATTTTGTTACTGTTCACTCCCATGTGAACAGTAACATGATTTTCTTCACCCGCTAGACATTTTTCAATCTTTCGTCTATTATTAGACATATCCAGTGTTGATTAATGGTTGTAAATTAGTTTCTACATTAATATAATACTTTTTGACATGAAAATCAACATTGTATCTATTACTAGAAATATTTTTAAGAAAAGGAGTTTTATCCATGAGAAACGCATTTCGGATTTTTCGCCGCGATATGAAACGCCTGCTCCGTAATCCGGCAGCAATACTTGTTTTGATCGGAGTATCTATTCTCCCCTCACTCTACGCATGGTTCAATATTGCAGCAAATATCGATCCTTATGCCAATACTTCCGGCATCAAGGTAGCAGTAGCAAATCTGGACACCGATGCCACACATGATGATCTGACGATCAATGCCGGCAGCCAGATTATTGACCAACTAAAGGAAAACGACCAGTTAGGATGGACATTTGTTTCCAAAGACGCTGCTATTGAAGGAGTCAAATCCGGTGAATATTATGCAGCAATCATTATTCCGCAAGATTTTAGCGAATCCCTGCTAAGTGTCCTGTCCGGAAAGATTGAAACTCCGGAACTTGAATACTATATCAATGAAAAACTCAATGCAATTGCGCCAAAGATCACCAGTTCAGGTGCAAGCACGATCCAGACACAGGTTAATAACACCTTTTCCTCTGTTGCATCTGAGACAATTGCCGAGATTTTAAAGGATTCTGTATTCAACATTTCCGACTCTGTTGATTCAACAAATGCAGAGATTAATGATCTGCTTACAAAAGCAAATAATAATATCAAAGAATACGAACAGCTTCTAGAAAAATTCAGTAAAGACTCATCCAATACCTCAAAGCTGATAGAGAATGCAAAAGAAGCATCTACATCTTTAGGAGATGTAGCAACATCCGGAGCAAATGCATTGTCCAGTGCTGACTCTGTCATGAATACGACACGTTCTTCTGCCGGAGATTTTTCTTCCGCACTTTCTAAGTCCCTCTCTGACGGAGAACTTTTACTTGGTCAGGCAAGCAGCTCAGCATCCACAGGACTGACAGAACTTGCTACCGCAGCCGGAAAGATCAACACTTCTGTCAGTGATGCGCTTGGTTATGCAAACTCAGTCAATGAACTGAATGCAGATATTCTTAAAAAAATGCAGGAACTTGCCAATAAGTTTCCGGGAACGATCGGAGATCAGATCAATGCACAGATTTCTGCCCTGCAAACTCAGAACCAGTCAAATCAGGAATTGATCAATAGTCTTCAGACTGGAAATAATGGAATCAAAGATGCGATTGATACAACAACTGCAACACAGGAACAGCTTACTTCTCTGACAAAAGAAAGTATCAATAACCTGCACACTTTCCGTTCTACATTTGATCAGAATATTCTTCCACTGCTCGGTCAGACACTGGATACATTTTCCACACTGACCGGTCAGGTAGAAGGAATGCTAAACGGAGTACCGGCTACTTCTAAGCAGATCAATGATATGCTCGACCAGTTAGAGAGTGGATTGTCAAATACAACTGCCCTCCTTGACAGTACAAAGGAATCTTTAAGTGCCGTAAGCGACAAACTAAGTACAATTCAGACGGATCTGAATGCACTGACAGGCTCTGCTACATACCAAAAACTACTCTCTCTTGAAGGCATTGATGCAGAATCTATCTCATCATTTATGTCCTCTCCTGTGGAGATTAAAACGGAGACTTATTATGCCGTAGATAATTACGGTTCTTCTATGACACCGTTCTACTCTAATCTTGCAATCTGGGTCGGCGGTATCGTACTGATCGCAATCTTTAAGCTGGAAGTGGACAAAGACGAATCCATGCGCGGTTACGGACAGACAACATTATACTTTGGACGCTGGCTCTTATACATAGCCGTTGGTCTTGTTCAGGGATTTATCGTCTGCCTTGGTGATACACTCCTTTCGGGAGTCCAATGCAATCATCCGGCACAATTCATCCTGACAGGAATGGTTTGCTCTTTCGTCTATGTAAATATTATTTATGCACTGTCACTTACATTTAAGCATATTGGTAAAGCGCTCTGTGTTATTCTCGTAATCCTGCAGATTCCTGGTTCTTCCGGAACCTACCCGATTGAGATGACACCAGCCTTTTTCCAGAAACTGCATCCACTCCTTCCATTTACATATGGTGTGAATGCTATGCGTGAAGCAATTGCCGGTTTCTACGGTTCTAACTTCCGCAACGATCTTCTGATCCTGCTCCTGTGCTACGTGCCGATCTCTCTGCTTATTGGACTTGGACTGCGCCCGGCTCTTTCCGGACTGAACCATCTGTTCGACAAGAAACTGGCAGAGACAGAATTTATGATGTGCGAACCTCACGAAGCAGAACTTAGCAGAAGTACACAGCTCTCCATGCTCTTACAGGCATCTCTTTCCATCGAAGACCTTCGCCTTGTAACAGCTGAACGGGCACAGAAATTTGAAAACAATTACCGTAAGATGATTCGTATCGGCTTCCTTGCCATTGCGATCATCCCTCTGATCTTCCTGATCCTGATGTTCAGTCTCGAATCAAAGATTGTATTCCTGACTTTATGGATCATTTCCATCATTGCGATCTCAGTATGGTTGATCGTTGTAGAATACATTCATACAAAATTAGAAGAACAGAAAAAGCTTGCCGGTATGTCTTACGAAGAAATGCTTGAAAACTTCCGTGGAAAGGAGGCGGAATAATTTGAAAAATATTTTTTTAATCCTGAAAAATGATCTGATGAAGATCCAGAAAAATGTCATCGCAATGGTCGTTATTATGGGAATCACTGTAATTCCGACTCTTTATGCATGGTTTAACATTTCCGCAAGCTGGGATCCTTACGGAAATACAGGTGCGCTGAAACTTGCAGTTGCAAGTGATGACAAAGGGTATGAAAGTGATCTTATTGCTGTAAAGATTAACATGGGAGATCAGATCCTCTCTTCTCTGCATAAAAATTCTCAGTTCAACTGGGTTTTTACTGATTCAAAAGATGCTCAAAAAGGTGTAAAATCCGGAGAATATTATGCTGCGATCGTAATCCCTGAAGACTTTAGCCAAAAAATGATGAGTGTCTTCTCTTCTGAAGCTGAACATCCGGATCTGACTTATTATGAAAATGAAAAAGAAAATGCGATTGCTCCGATCATTACCGGAAAAGGCGCAACGGCTGTCCAGAAACAAATTAATCAGACATTCATTGAGACAATTGCCCAGACCGCACTTGATGCATTTCAGACGGTAGATTCAATCGCAAAGAAGACAGATGATGATTCTCTGATCAACAATATGAGTAGTAATTTGAATCAGATGGGATCTGATCTTGGAACTGTTGCTGCAACTGTTCAGTCCTTCTCAGACATGACAAACTCTGCAGTTACAATGCTGAACACAACAACAGAATTTCTTCAGGAAACCGGTTCCGGCACAAAAACCAGCCTCAATTCCTTAAAGAATTCTGATTCCGGAATTGATTCATTAACTGCTGCCCTGTCCGGAACTACAAGCACGATTTCTGACGCATTAACACAGAATGCAAGCTTCTACACCGCTGTCTCTGATACTATTGACAAGGCTTTAAGTTCCTACAACTCAGATGCACAGGCGGCAACAAATGCATTGTCTTCCGTAAGTAGCCGCGTACAGAATGTCATTGACGGGTATAATCAGCTTTCTGCTGCATTATCTGCTATTGCAGACGCCTCCTCAGATTATCCTGAGATTCAGAATGCGATCAATGGAATCAATCAGCAGATTCAGCTGGCAATTGAACGACAGACTGCACTCCGTGATAAAATTAACGGTGCTGCAACTTCAATTACTACAGCAACTGCAAATGCCACTACATTAAAGAGTGAACTTGATAGTCTGATCAGCGAAGCAACCTCTTCCGTCAAGGCAGTTGAGACAACTTACGAACAAAATGTAAAAGGAAATCTTGATAATCTTTCCAATTCATTGAGTTCTACAACAGGTTCTGTCTCCTCTATGCTTGGAAGCCTTGACAGCAGCATTGAAAATATTGCTAACGTTACCGGTTCTGCTTCCAGCGGACTTACAGGACTTCAGACAGCACTTACTAATTCTGCTGCTCTGTTAAAAGAATCTTCTGAAAAGCTGACGGCTGTAGCTACAAAACTTTCCACCGATGATTCAGAAGGTATGGCTGCCGTAACAAACCTGTTATCCGAAGACTCCGAAACGATTTCATCTTTTCTCTCCTCCCCGGTCAAACTGGATGAGAAAAAGATTTATCCAATTGAAAATTACGGGTCTGCAATGACTCCATTCTACTCCACTCTTGCGATCTGGGTAGGTGCTGTTGTTATGGCTGCCATGCTAAAAGTCACTGTAGCTGATTCTACAAAGAAGAAACTATTCCATCCGAAAGAATATCAGCTCTATATCGGACGTATCCTACTTCTGATCATTATTGGTTTCATGCAAAGTGCACTCATCTGTCTTGGAGATCTTTTCTTCCTTGGTATTCAGTGTAAGCATCCGGTAATGTTTGTACTAACCGGTATGTTCACAAGCTTTGTCTATGTGAATCTGATCTATGCACTGACTGTCTCCTTTGGAGATATCGGTAAAGCAATTGCCGTTGTCCTGATGGTAATGCAGGTTGCAGGAAGTGGTGGAACATTCCCGATCCAGTGTGCACCGAAGTTTTTCCAGGTTGTTTATCCACTTCTGCCGTTCACACACAGCATGAATGCGATGCGTGAATGTATTGCAGGATTCTACGGAACAACTTATGCAGCAGAAATTGGAAAACTGGCAATCTATCTCGTTCCTTCACTGTTGCTTGGACTACTTCTTAGAAAACCGATCATCAAGATGAATGAGGCATTTATGGAGAAGCTTGAAAGTACACATCTGATCTAATGTAATGATCTAAAATATATAACTACAAAAAACCCCTAAAACATTACCGTGAACGGTTCTGTTTTGGGGGTTCTCTTATTATTTCATATTATTTTCTACCGTCTGCTGTACCTCCTTTGGTACTTCATCTGTAAAAATCGGAATAAAAATTTCTTCTTCGATACCTACTCCATAAACTTCATTACCATTGAGTTTTCCATCCATATAATGATCCAAAATCCAGGAATATATTTTCCCGAAGTCAAACTTAATCGATGCTGCAACCGTTCCCGGAGCAAGATCATTTTGATTCTCTGAAAATCCAATCACCTTTACTCCATTTTCCTTTGCAGCCTCAATGCAACCATTTCCAACTTTATTTGCGTAAATAAATAAAACATCTGCACCTTTTCCGATCATTTGGTTTGCAATCTCTTTTCCAAGTTCCTCATCTTCCCAACTATTCGCATAGGCCCTGAGTACTGTTGCATTCGGAAGCTTTCTATCCGCAGCCAGCTGACGAACATCCTTTTCATACTGATCCAGCAAGGTCTCCATTGCCTCATTCGGATAACCGGCAATAATGCCAAATGCTCCTGTCTTCGTCAGATTTCCACCAATGATTCCCGCCAGATGGCTTGCCTCCTCTTCTTTTGGATAAACAGAGAATGTATTTTTACCTGATGCCGATCGGCCATTTAAAATACAAAAATCAACTTTCGGATAATCTCCTGACACGGAAGAAACAACCTCCTCGAACTGTGATCCTGCAAGTATGATCAGATTATAATTATCTTCTGCATATCTGCGAATCACTGCGTCAAAGTCTTTCTCTTCGACATTACTCTGATACTCCAGATCAATTTTCTTATCTTTGTTCTGATTTGCAAGAATCCCTTCGTAATTTCCCTTATTCCAACTTTGATCATTTATATCTCCCGGAAGAATTACAACAACTTTCGGCTGATTGGCCGGAATAATTTTCCGGTAAGTAGTTCCTTCGATTACTGCAACAATGATAAGTAATACTGCAACAATGAAGCCTGTCTCAGCTTTTATTTTCTTTTTTTTCCTGGTATCTTCCATGCCTTGTTATCCTTTATTTTTGAGTTCTGTATATTTCAGATTCTCTGACTTTCGATTATAAATCTCCTAAAAAAGGTTTTCTGTAGAGATACTTTCCATCTCCTCGATTACCTTTAAATTCATTATTTTCAGCGATGATATTTCCTCTCTGCATTACGAGATCAATCTTTCCGTGCAGATCTGTTCCTTCATAAGAAGTATAATCAACAGCTCCGTGCATCATCTTGTGAGTCAATGTCTGTTTTGCATCAGCATCAATAATCACAAGGTCTCCATCTGCTCCCGGTTCAATAATTCCCTTCTTAGGATACATTCCGTATACCTTTGCCGGATTTGTACAGGCAACTTCTACCAGCTTGTTGATGCTGATTTTGTTTTTCATTACACCTTCTGAGAAAAGAAGAATCATTCTTTCTTCAACTCCCGGAGCTCCATTCGGACATTTTCTGAAATCATCCTTGCCGTCCTGTTTCTCTTTTGCATAATTGAATGGACAATGATCTGTCGCAACGATCTGAATCTCTCCTGCCTCTAATCCTTTCCACAGCGCATCAAGATCCTGCTGTGTACGAAGCGGTGGAGACATAATATATTTCAATCCATCCGGATCTTTATATCTGTCTTCTGTAAGTGTCAGATACTGTGTACATGTCTCGACAAAAATGTTTTTTTGTCCGTTTCTTCTTGCTTCTTCAACTGCTTCAAGACTTTCCTTACAAGAAAGATGTACAATATACACCGGTGCATCACCTGCAAGCTTCGCAAGATAAAGGACTCTTCTTACAGCCTCTGCTTCTGCAAGATTCGGCCTACTCTTTGCATGATAGATCGGCGCAGTCTTTCCGGCATCACCATATTCTTTCTTCAGATGCTCTACCACATAATGATTCTCGCAATGGAATGCTGTGATTCCATGCAGTTCTTTCATCTTCTTAAGAACTTCTAAAATACCATCATCATCAATCTTATAGCCATAAGTCATATAAACCTTTGTGCTCTGGACTCCGTCATCCATCATTGTCTCAAGTTCATTTAAAATAGACTCGTCTACATGCTGAACTACTCCATGGAATCCATAATCGATAACAGCTTTATCATCTGCCAGTCCATGATATACATCCAGTTGATGATGTAGTGGGCATCCTGCCGGTCCAAATCCCATATGGTCTACGATTGTTGTAGTTCCGCCGCATGCGGCTGCAACAGTACCTGTATAAAAATCATCTACTGCTCTCGCGATTCCGACATCAATATCCATATGCGTATGAACATCAATACCTCCCGGGAGAACATATTTTCCTTTTGCATCGATCACCTTATCTGCATCCCCAAATTTTGCTTCCAGGTTTTTTCCGATACATTCGATCACACCATCCTCAATCAGGACATCTGCTTCATAAGTGTCCTCCGGTGATACGATCATTCCATTTTTTACAAGTGTTTTCATGATACTTCCACTCCTCTCTTAGTTTCAGTTATACTTCTACCGCAGTCTATGCTTTCCATAGCTGCGGTGATTTTTGTGCCTGATGAGTGCTGTTTCTAATCTCTGTCTTATGCTCAAACAGATAGAATACCAAATATAATCCCGAGATAGGTCCTGGCAACACTCCAAGCATTCCACATACATTATAAATCAAATCGTACGCACTTGCCAGTGCATTCCACGGTTGAGCAAATAAAGCAAGTACTGCTGCAATCAAAGCAGCCTTTTTGTAGCTTACTTTCTTTGCAAATAAAGTTGCGATAACATTTGTCGGTGGAACCAGATTTGCTGCAACATTTGTTGTCAGTACTGCCATAATAATGAACAACGAGAAAATAATTACAATAAACGGATTGTCAAATTTACTTACAAGAACTGCCGGCTCCCAGATTGCTTCTTTAAATACAATTGCTGCTCCTGCTGTTCCGCAAATTCCTACAAAGGAAATGAATGCTGTCATTACAGGTGCCCCGACAAGCTGTCCTACTGCCTGTGCCTTCTGTGTTTTACAGTTCTTTGTGAAATCTGCCATAGACAGTGCAATACCACCGTCAAATGCAATCATTGAAGACAATGCCGGGAAAAACAGTGTCCAGAAATTCTTGGACGGATCTCCCTGAAGAGATGGGTCAGAAAGAAGTTTCGACACACTCCAATCTGCACTTCTAATTCCCCAGATGATTACGATAAAGCTCAACACAATCAATACCGGTGCTGCAAACTTTTCCAGTTTCTGTAATGCACTGGATCCTGATCCTGCAATATATACGTTCATTGCCCAGAATAATAAGAATGAAATAAATAAACCTTTAAATCCAAGTCCATGCCATGCTGGAATGATTGCTCCGATAATTGCATTAAGTGCCTGACCGCCAATCCATGCCTGAACACCGAACCAGAAACACCCAAGTACTCCACGGACAATTGACGGGACTACAGTTCCTTTTGATCCAAACACCATTTTACTGAGCATCGGATAACCAAGTCCATACTTTGTACCGAAATGTCCAAGAACAACTGCAAAAATCATAACAAGTGTATGTCCTAATACAATCGTTAACAATGCCTGTGCCCATGACATACCAGATACGATCAGTCCACTTGCCACCTGATATACTGCGATAGATACAATCATACCAATCCACAGATTTCCCATGTCCCATGCTGACCAGTTACGCTCTTTTGAACTCAATGGTTTTGTCGCATCTGCATAATTATTTTTGTATTTATGGATTTCCTTTTCACCTTCCGGTGTCAATTCTACCATATCGCCTATCTGTCTTTGAAAAGCCCCCATAATGTACCTCCATTGTTTTTTATTTTTGTTTCGATATATCATTTGCGCATTGATATCTTATACTTCAATTTTAGTACATTTTGTTGCATTTTCAATGTGATAACTTTCTACTTTTGTTTAATATTTACGGTTTTTATGTTAGATTTTCTACATTTCCATGAGAGAATTATTATTTTTTTATCTTTTATTGTTTGTTTCTGTATTCTGTCGGCGTAAGATTATATTTTTTCTTAAACATACTGCTGAAATAACGAACATCGTTAATTCCCACTTTTTCTGAAACTTCTCCTATTCTAAGCTGCGGATTCTTAAGAAATTGACAAGCTTTCTCCAGCCGGTAATCTATAATATATTCAGATACATTCTGACCTGTATGTTTTTTAAACAACTCACTCAAATAGTTGGGCGTGATACAAAGTTGTTCTGAAATCTTTGTCAAGGTCAGCTTTTGTGAATAATTCATAGAAATGTAGTCCATCGCTTTCTGAACAAAAAGATTTGTCACTTTCATTTCTTGTTTTTCTTCACTCCGAGGTTTCTGAATATTTTTCTCAATTTCTTCCAGAATTCCAATTAATTCTCTGGCATTTGTAGGCTTTGTCAGATATCTGGTCACACCAAGCTCTATTGCTCTCTGTGCAAAAGAAAAATCACTATAACCACTTAATATAATAATTTTTGTATTCTCATCCTTTTCACGGATTCGATTGATCAGATCCAGACCATTAATCTCCGGCATCTTAATATCAGTAATAATCACATCCGCATAAGAAACAGACAACTGTTCCAGCGCTTCCATGGCATTTTCAAATACACCTATAATCTCAAATTCAGGTCTGGATGACAATAATTTTGATAGACCATTCCTGATCTTCGGTTCATCATCTACAATTACGATTTTCATCTTCTGTAACCTCCTTTGCCTGATCCACTTCTTCTACTGGGAGAAGAATAGTAACGGTTGTCCCTTTCTGCCATTCACTGTCAATTTTTAATCCATATGCCTCTCCAAAATGCAGCTGAATTCTACGATGTACATTTCGCATTCCAATATACTTTCCACTGATTTCATCTGAAATAATACTCTCCCTAAACCTCATCAAACGATCTGGCTGCATACCGATTCCATCATCTGTTATACGTATCTCAAGAGTTCCTTCTCTGACGATCGCTTGAATCTGGATTCTGCCCATCTCCTTCTTCTTCTCAATTCCATGCAGAATCGCATTCTCCACAATCGGCTGAAGAATCAGCTTCGGAACAAAACACAGCTTTGCTTCTTCATCTATTTCTATCTGAACTGTCAGACGATCTTCTAATCGGTTCTTCTGAATACAAAGATAACTTTCAATATATTTTAATTCTTCCTCAAAAAGTACAAGCATCTCTTCTCCATGAAGTGAATATTTTAAAATATCTCCTAAAGATACTACAACATCACTTATCTCCCATTCTCCCTTTTCAATTAACATCCAATTGATAGAATCTAATGTATTGTAAAGGAAATGTGGATTGATCTGAGCCTGAAGTGCTGTAAGCTCTGCATTCTTCTGTGCCAGTTTTTGTTGGTATACTTCCATAATCAATTGGCGTAATCTACTGACCATATAATTAAAAGACTGAATCAGCATTCCTATTTCATCATGTGCTTTTGATTCTACCTGTATTTCAAAATCTCCTGCTTCGACCTGTTTCATAGCATTTTTCAATCTCCCGATTGGCCTTGTAAATGTATAGGACAAAATAAAAATTCCAACTCCTGCCGCCAGCATTGCTAGCAAAACAAGGCCCATAATTGCTTCTCGAAGTCTCTTTGCCTGTGGAAAGAAATCATCTGTCGAAACCACTGAATAAGTCTCCCATCCGGTCAGTCCATTATACTGCCTACAGGCAAAATAATCCTTATTATCCCAGTTGAATTCATATCTTCTAACTCCTTTTTCCATCCCTTTTGTTACGACATCTCCCCAATCATAAATATTTGTCTTATTCGAGCACAGAACATTTCCGGCGCAATCCACCAGATAAGTGTACTGATTTTGAAAGGTACTATAATTATTCAACATCAAAAGTCCAAACGTCTCCGGATTCAATTCTATCGCAAGAATTACCTTATTGATAGAACTTATAAATGTTACTACTTCTTCTGCATTTTTCTGACAAAGCGAACTTCCTTTTTCCGTCCAGGTACCATCTCCAACAAGGTTACTTGCTGCATTCTCATATACTTCCATCCGCCTTTTATCATTCACTGCCTGACAGCCTGAATAGCTGTAATACACAGTTCCATCTTCATTCATCAGTATCAAATCTGAGCAGCTTGATATAAGATTTAAAAGCCCTTCCATCCAATCATTTAATTCTTCTGTTTCTTCCTGCGTATGTATCTCTTTTTTCAAATATGCCCTCACGATTTGACTGGATTTTACATTTTCAGCCAGACGATTGATCTGCTGAACCTGACTATTAATAGAGATATCAATTCTGTTAATTGTATCAGCCATCTCTTGTTCTTTGTTTTCCACTACAAGATTTTTTGCATTTTGATAAGAAAAATATCCAATCATTGATCCCATCAAAAGCACCAGTATCAAAAAAGAGAGCATTAACTTCTTTCGCAAAGTCATTTTATCTTTCTCCCTCCATACTTTTCTCCATGTCATTCCACTTGTGTTATCATCTTTGCAACATATTCCATTTTTTCACAATCAACAAATGAATAATTCATAACATAAATATTTTCATACTTTTTCTTCTTCTCACTTGAATGATAATAGGATGACAATGCAGCCAGCTTAATTCCTTTGCTCTTCATTTTATCCAGAAATTCTTCTTCACTCAGGTTTGTATCTACTTTCATTAAAAAATGTACTCCTGCATCCTCTTCCAGAATCTTGATTTTAGTTTTCAATACTCCCTGTAAAAATGCTTCCAGGATCCGGTCTCTCTTCTGCTGATAATAATTACGCAGCCGGTTAATATGTTTCTCAAATGCCCCTGAATTCATAAACTGCGCTAACGTATATTGTTCAAAATTTGATACCGTACAGGAATAAAAAGAAAGTTCTCTGTAAAATCGTTCTGCCAATTCATCCGGCAGCACCATATAACTGATTCGCACTGTTGAACACAAAGTCTTGGAAAATGTATTCATATAAATCACTTTTCCCGATACATCAATGCTCTGAAGTGATGGAATTGGCTTACCATTCAATCTAAGTTCACTGTCATATTCATCTTCTATAATATATCTATCTTTCGTTTTTGTCACCCAGCCAAGTAACTCATAACGTTTACTGATTGGCATTACCCTTCCGGTTGGATAATGATGCGATGGAGAACAATGTATCACATTGATTTCTTTTTCTTCCAGTTCTTCTACCTTCGGTCCGTCCTCTTCTATTTCTATATACTCATAACAAGCTCCCATACTGCGATAAATTTTTGCGATTTTATGATATCCCGGATTTTCAACTGAATATTTCAATTCCTTTCCCAAAAGCTGAATCAAAAGACTGGACAAATATTCTGTTCCAGCGCCAATAATGATCTGTTCCGGCCGCACCGTCATATTTCGGAATGCTTTCAGATAATCCGCAATGCTTTGTCTTAATTCCATTACTCCGCCACACGGTGGATTAAGCATCAATTCAGTCTGATAGTCATTCATTACTGCCCGCATCGTCTTTGTCCAAATAGAAAATGGAAATGCACTCTGTTCCGTCTGATTACTCGTAAAATCTGCGATATAAGCATTCTTTCCACCGGTAAGGTTTAACTTATTGCTGTAAATCCTATTTTCTGATAAACCACTCTCGCTTTTCATTCTGTCATCCCGCAGGTCTGCTACATAAAACCCACTCTTTGGAACAGAATAAATATATCCCTCTGCTGCAAGCTGACCATAGGCATTCTCGACAGTGATCACACTTATGGCCAGATTTTTTGCAAGTGCACGCTTTGATGGAAGTTTTTCTCCACTCTTAATTTTCCCTTGAATAATGTCATTCTTGATACATTTATACAAATATTCATAGAGCCTATCTGACCCTATATTTTCAAAATTATATGTCAACATATTTACTTTTTTCTCCATTCTGACCTTTTTGAATATATTAAAACTGAGTATTTTTATATAGTCACTTTGTCATTATACTATTACCTATCGAATTAGTAAAGAAAAGGAGATTTAAAAATGAGTGCAAATAATGAACGTTATGAATTGAATAAAAATCTGGCACAGATGTTAAAAGGTGGAGTGATCATGGATGTTACAACTCCGGAACAGGCAAAGATTGCAGAAGCTGCCGGTGCATGTGCTGTTATGGCACTGGAAAGAATTCCGGCTGACATCCGCGCTGCTGGTGGAGTTTCCCGTATGAGTGACCCGAAGATGATCAAAGGAATCCAGGAAGCTGTTTCAATCCCTGTTATGGCCAAATGCAGAATCGGACATTTTGCAGAAGCTCAGGTACTTCAGGCAATTGAAATCGACTATATTGATGAAAGCGAAGTCCTTTCACCTGCAGATGATGTCTACCATATTAACAAAAGAGAGTTTGATGTTCCATTTGTCTGCGGTGCAAAAGATCTTGGCGAAGCACTCAGACGTATCAATGAAGGAGCTTCTATGATCCGTACAAAAGGTGAACCTGGAACCGGTGATATTGTTCAGGCAGTTCGCCATATGCGCAAAATGAACAGTGAAATTTCCAAACTAGTAAGTATGCGTGAAGATGAACTTTTCGAGGCAGCCAAACAGTTGCAGGTTCCTTATGATCTTGTCCTTTATGTACATGAAAACGGAAAACTTCCTGTTGTAAACTTTGCTGCCGGCGGTGTTGCAACTCCTGCTGATGCTGCTCTTATGATGCAGTTAGGCGCAGAGGGAGTCTTTGTCGGTTCCGGTATCTTCAAATCCGGAAATCCGGCGAAACGTGCTGCTGCTATCGTACAGGCCGTTACAAACTATGCAGATGTAAAACTGATTGCTGAACTTTCATCTGACCTTGGCGAAGCTATGGTCGGCATCAACGAACAGGAAATTGAACTTCTCATGGCAGAAAGAGGAAAATAAAATGACAATCGCAGTACTTGCCCTTCAAGGAGCATTCATAGAACACGAACAAATGCTTCAAAAGCTTGGAGTTCATACCATTGAACTCCGACAGGCTTCTGATCTGCAAAAAGATTTTGATGGGATTATCTTTCCCGGCGGTGAAAGTACCGTTCAGGGAAAACTCTTACACGATCTTAACATGTTCGAACCTTTAAAAGAAAAGATTCAATCCGGAATGCCTGTTCTGGCCACTTGTGCCGGAATGATTCTCCTGGCTTCTGACATTGCTGAACAAGACGAAACCTATTTTGAAAGCATTCCTATGACAGTCAAGCGAAACGCCTATGGTCGCCAGCTTGGAAGCTTCCATACAAATGCTGAAGCAGCCGGTATCGGTGAAATTCCTATGACTTTCATCCGTGCCCCTTTTGTAGAATCCGTTCATGCTGACGCTTCCGGAAACACACCTGAGATCCTCAGTATTGTAGAGAATCGTATTGTCGGAGTGAAATATAAGAATCAGATTGCATTTGCATTTCATCCGGAATTAGATCAGGACACACGGATTCATGAAGCATTTCTAGGGATGATCAGATAGTTATCGCAGCATTCTCCAAGGTCTCGTGCAAGTACGGACTTTGGTTCGTTGCTCTCGTAAATAAAAGAAACCGACAGGATGTTTTCTAAA
>OLGF01002105.1_pt1 | contig 19384 bp, 13 predicted proteins | sample 1604971 | NCBI WGS metagenome assembly OLGF01 (sample SAMEA3888902, study PRJEB22519) | human gut metagenome | biome: human gut; feature: human-associated habitat; material: faeces | place: Denmark | collected 2011 | reverse complement strand
GTAGGTTTCCCGCACCGACTCGTCGATACCGGCCAGCTTCGACAACTCTTTCAGATAGTCGTTCATCTTCTGGTTGCTGACGACAGGCAATACCTTATCCCCCTCGAATGCCACTTGCCTGTACTTATCGAGGATCGCACGGCTGTAATTGTTCAGCTCGATCACGAGGCCGTCGGCCGTCTTGACGGTCGTAACTTCGATATGGTTCTCTTTGACATCGCTGCGGCGCAGGTTGAAGACATCCGAATAGCGCAAGCCCGTGAAACACTGAAACAGGAATACATCCCGCACCCGTTCGAGGTATTGTTTCGTAGCGGGAATCGGATATTCGCGCAACTTCGACAGTTCCTCCCATGTCAGAAAAATCACCTTTTTCGGAGTGCTCTTCAACTTCGGGTTGAAGTCCTCGTAGGCATTGTTCATGCAGTAGCCCTTTTTACTGCACCAGCGTAAAAACCATTTCAGGTAAGCGATCTGTTTTAAGATCGACGTATTGCGCAATCCTTCCCGCTCTTCGAGGAATTGGACATATTGCGTCAAACGCGATTCATCCAACGACTCGAAACTCAGATCCGGATCGAACTTGGTCAGGTGGGACTTGACTGCGGCAAATTTCTCATATGTGGCAGCAGACCAACCATTCTGCATTCCGCACTCTTTAATAAATTCGGGAAAGACATCCAGCGGCTTGAACGAAACCGATTCGGGAACTTCAACTGCTACTTCCGGGGCTTCGTGCTGCCGATTGAACGCCTCTTTCAACTGTTCCGGAGTAGGCATAGTATTTCGTACCTCGAATTCCTTGAAGGTATTTTGAATTTCCGTATAATAACGCAGCAGATCGGCATTTATTTCCGATGCGCTCTGTTTGAGTTTATTCGTGCAGCCGAATTTCACGCGCTGTTTAGCAGCATCCCATTTTACCGCATCGATTCGATAGCCGGTAGTAAACTCGACCCGCTTACAATTATATATGACACGCATACGGATCGGAACATTTTCCGCAACAATAACCCCGGCCTTCCTGCGTTTCTCTAATGTGAAGATAATATTGCGTTTGATATTCATGCCACAATCGTTAAATCAACACCCAAATATACACCCAATTTTTGAAATATCAAAAGATATTTTATGAATTTCAAATATCATATGTCTTGTAATATGTTGTTTATTAATAGATATTTGCGTATTTGTGATATTTCAAGATTTTATAGGTGATAGTCCCCTACGCACCGCAGAGTTCGAAGGACCAATTCAAAGAAGCCTTGTAAACGGATCGTTTACAAGGCTTTTTCGTTGTTCGCGGCGGATGCCGGATTCGTCCTCCGCGAAATTCCGGATGCCCGAGGCGAATGCGATCGGCCCCGGCAAACGGACAAAAAGGCGGTTGCGGGCATCAATTCCGGCAAATCGCATCCGGCGCCCTATCCCCCGCCTACTCCACCAGACGGACGAAGCAGGCGTCGCTGACATTGGGACCGTCGCCGGCGGTCCAGTCGCTTATCAGAAACGCATTCGACCCGAAATGGTTGAAATCGTATGTCGAAACATTGATGTCCCACGAGGAGGTTCCGTTCGACTGCCGGTTGCACCAGTAGAGTCCCCCGAAATTGGTGTAGATGGTATGGAAAAGCGGACGATAACGTACATCGGAAGAGGTATAGAGTGCGCTGCGGGCGGCGTAACGCAATACGCCGTACTTTCCATTCTCCTGGGCGCAATGCTTCCGGCGACCGTATCCGGACACGCCCACCGGGAAGAAGATATTGGCCCCGGCGCCGCCCGAATTGAGACTTCCCGCAGGATTGAAGACGAAACAGCCGCGCATGCCCTTGTTCGTGTTGCTCGCATTGTAATAGGCATAGCCGTTCACGTCCGACAGGTTCAGCGAAGTCTCGGTCGAAGCATCGTCGTAGAGCACGCCGAACGCAAACTGGCAGTTCTTCTGCAACGCCTCGAAATCCGCCAGTTCAGCGACATGGCACTGCCTGCCGCCGATGGTTTGCGGCATGTTGCTGAAGCCCTCCGAACTGCGTGACTTGCTCGTTATCCAGGTCTGTCCGGGGACCGCATTCCAGGTTCCCGTCAGCCCCGAACTCGTGGGAGCCAGCCGGAACGGAGTCGTGGCATGGTCGGCAAACCGGTCGAACTGGTTGTTGACGGCGTCAATGGGCTGGTCGACATTGCCGTAGCGGAAGAGCGAACCCTCCTCGCAGGGCGCGGCGGCCTCGTGATCCTGATATTTCAGGTTGAATGTGTGCCATTTGGCCGATCCGGCCACCCGGATGGGGGCATAGCCCTGACGCACGAAGATGTGGTGGTAGCACGACAGGTTGTGATAGCGGACCAGGATGATGCCGCACCGGCTTTGATCTTCGCCGATCGTACCGGCGGGCTGACAGGTAAAGCGGATTTCGGACCCGGTCGATCCCTCCACCGTGCCGCCCAACACGCCGTTGAGCTTGATCCACTCCTTGCCGACCTCGACCTCGGCCTTCCAGGGACCTTCGGTAAATCCCCGCCCCGCCGCCGGTTTGCCCTTCCGGCACGCCGCCGTTCAGACGCTTCAGCCGCAAAACGGCGGTCAACACCCTTCACAGGGCGAGACAGCGTGAAGGCGACAAAAAAAAATTTCAATGCTTTTGTCCTTAAGAATTAAGCAGATTGGTGCGAATGCCGCCGGCGCGCCGCACAAAAAATCAAAAAAAAAGTTGCAGACTAAAAAAAATGTAATACCTTTGCACTCGCAATAACCGGAATGGTGCGTTAGTTCAGCTGGTTAGAATACGTGCCTGTCACGCACGGGGTCAGGGGTTCGAGTCCCCTACGCACCGCAGAAACAAAAGGAACTTTCGGAAAAGTTCCCACGAAAATGAAAATCACCCCTGTCAAAAATCTCTCCGGCAGGGGTGAAATCTTATCTATACCCCATCTTGTCAGACACCCCTTCCACCTTTCACCTTTTCATCCCTCCTCCGCTCCGACATCCGCCGACTCCGATCCATTTATTTTCCATAGGAAATTTGTTTTATCGGAAAATAATCAATACTTTCGCAACGTTATTTCAATGGAAAACGTAAACCCGTTATAAGATGAAACTGCTGAAACGACATTGGCCGACGCTGCTGGGAGCGGCGCTGGGAGCCTTGGGAGGCTATCTCTACTGGTATTTCGTGGGGTGCGCCGACGGCACGTGCCCGATCACCTCCTCGCCGCTCAACAGCACGCTGTGGGGAGCCGTCATGGGCGGACTGCTGTTGAGCATGTTCGAACCGACCGGACGCCCGCTTTTGCGGCTGACGGCCGCTATCGCCCCGTCACGCGCATGTAACGCGCCAACGAAGTCCGGTAAGCGGCGCATGCCGAGGTGAAGTCGTTGCGGCTCCGGGTGTAGAGCGTCTCGGCGTCCAGCAGGTCGGTGAGCGGAGCCGTTCCGGCCTGGTAGAAATTGCGGTTCTGCCGCAGGTTCTCGGCGGCCGACGTCACGGAACGCCGCGTCAGCAGAATCTGCGCATAGGATTCCTGCACCTCGCTCCACGTCCGCTCGATCTCCACGGCCAGCATCTCGCGGGCCTGCAACCGATCGTTCTCGGCCTGCTGCTCCCGGATGCGGGCCTTCTTCAGGGCGTGCGCCCCGCCCCACCAGTCGGAGATGGGGACCGACACCTGGGCGAAAACCAGCCCGTCGTCCACATCCTTGTCCGTCACGTTGTAGTAGAGGTAGCCGGCCCCGACGCCCACCGTCGGCAGGCGTTTGCCGCGCTCCATGCGCTTCCGGTACTTCTGAGCCTCGACATTCTTCTCGGCGAGCCGGTACTCGGCCCGGTTGTCCAACGCCTCCTCGACCGGCACGTAAAACGCCGCGGGCGCCTCGGGCTGGCCGAACTCCGCCGCCGCCACGTCGAAAGCGTGCCAGTCGACGCCGATATGCTGTGCCAGCAGCATCTTCGAGACTTTCAGTCCGTTTTCGACCTTCAGGCGGTTCGACGCGATCTCCTGCTGCCGCAGTTCCACGCGCAGCAGGTCGTTCGTCGTCACCAGCCCGGCCTTGACCGAGAGTTCCACCTGGCGGTGAATCTCCTCCAGCTGGCGTTCCACGGCTTCGATGGTCGAAAGGTTGTCGCACAGCGACACGACCTGCCAGTAATAGGCGTCGGTCTGCTCGCGCACCTCGGACTCGGTCTTCTGCAACTGCAACCGCCCGACCTCCTCGCCCAGCCGGGCGAGCTTGTTGCCGTTGACGATCCTCAGCCCCGCGAAGACGGGCTGCACGGCCGTGATGCCGCCCACAATCCCCCGCTTGACCATCGACAGCGGCAGGTTCATCGTCCCCAGCTGCGGGATGGTCATGCCGAAATCGGCCTGCACCAGTCCGTGCTGGGCCTGGAAAACGCCTCCCGTGGCCGAGACCTGCGGGAAGTAGCCGGTCAGCGCCTCGCGGCGCGTTTGCAGGGCCGCTTCAAGCTCGAACCGGCCGTCGCGGAGCGTGCGGTTGTGTTCGGCGGCGGCTGCGCGGCATTCGTCGAGCGTCAGGGTCTGCGCTCCGGCCGGAAGGGCCGTGCAGCAGAGAATCAGATATACGAGAGCCTTTTTCATCACTTGTAGATTTTGGAGTAAAGAACCGGAAGGATCGTGACCACGAGGATCAGCGAGCCGATGCCTCCGGCGAAAATCGTAACACCCACGGGCGCCCAGAACGTACTGCCTCCCAACATCATCGGCACGACGCCCACGGCCGTGGTGGCCGTCGTGAGGAAGATCGGGACCATGCGGCGCTTTCCAGCGTCGTAGGCCGCCAGCTTGCCCGACCAGTGGCAGACCTTGCGTTTGTCCTCGGCATGCTGGTACATCAGGATCACGTTCCGCACGATCATGCCCAGCAGGGTGATGAAACCCAGCACCGAGGTCAGCCCGATGGTGAAGTCGGCGATCCACAGTCCGACCATCGCGCCGAACAGACACAGCGACATCGAGGCCATGACGACCAGCGTGATGCCGAATTTGCGGAAGTTGACGAGGATGAAGAAAAAGATGATCACCAGCGAGATGCTCAACCCCGCGGCGATGGGCGGCAGGGTCTCGGCGTCGAACTCGTGCGCGCCGCCCAGCTCGGTCTCGACGCCCGGCGGGAGCGGAATCTCGTCTTTCAGCATCCGGCTGATGCGCGAGGTCATCCGCATCGCGTTGGCGCCGCGTTTCAGGTCGGCCGTCACGGTGATGCAGCGCATGCCGTTGCGGTGGACGATCTTCGACTGGCTCCACGCGGGTTCCACGTCGGCGACCTGCCGCAGAGGCACGCTCACCCCCGGCACGGGCGAAGAGACATAGGTGTCCCCGATGTCCGACAGCGAGCGTTCGCCCAGCCGGGCGTCGCGCTTGAGCACCACCGGGAGCCTGTAATCGCCCTCCCAGACCGAACCCACGGCCACGTCGCCCGATGCCAGGGCCATATTGGCGGCCACGACCGTGCGCGTGATGCCCAGCTGCGACGCCGTGACGGGATCGAGCCGCACCTCGGCGATCGCCCGCGGGTCCTCGTAATCGGTATGCACCCATTGCAGTTCGGGCATCTGCCGCATGCGGGCCATCAGCCGGTCGGCCGCGGCGCGCAGCGAGTCGATGTCGCTGCCGTAGAAGCGGAATTCGAGCGACGGCACGTTCTGGTAGTCGAGCTGCTTGAACTTGACGTAGGCTTCGGGGAAACGGTCGGCCCACGCGTCGGCGTACTCGTCGAGAATGGCCTCCGTATCGCCGACCGACGTGGTGTTGACGATGAACTGCGCGTAGTTCTTGCCCGCGATCTGCGGGGCGTAGCTCATCTGGAAACGCGGCGACGAGCACCCCACGAACGAGGTGACCGACTTCACCCGTTCGTCGGCCCGCAGCGCCCGGTAAACCGAATCGGCGACGGCCCCGGTGCGTTCCAGCGACGTGTCGGGGCGCAGGTAGATTTCCACGGCGAACTGGTCCCGGTCGGCGAAGGGAACCATGCGGAACTTGAGCTGCGTGGCGATCAGCAGCGACACGACCACCGAGGCGGCGCCGAGCGAGATCGTCAGCCACCCGTGGCGGAAGGTCCACGCCAGCACGCGGCGGTAGACGTCGTGCACCCGGTCGGTGAACGACCTGCGGCCGTCCCTGCGCACGTGAACGGCCGGAATGATCAGTATCTCGAGGAACGGAATGACCATCACGGCCAGCAGCAGCGACACCATCAGGTTAATGGTGATCGTCCACGGGAACCAGGTCAAGAAGTCGCCCATCATGCCCGTCATCGTGAAGAGGATCGGATAGAAGATCATGCAGATACAGATCGTGGCCAGCAGCAGCGAGGGGAAGAACTCCCGGGCGCTCTCCACGGCGGCGAACCACCGCGAATGGCCGCGCCCGAGGTAATCGAGGTAGCCGTCGATCACCACGATCGAGTTGTCGACGATCATGCCCAGCACGACGACCAGCGCGGCGAGCGTCACGGTGTTCAGCGGAATGCCGCAGAGGTACATCATGCCCACCGATATGAAGGTCGACATCGGGATCGTCAGCGCGGCGACGATGGCCGACCGCAGCGGGAAGAGGAGCATCATCACGACGATGATGATGGCCATGGCCACGAACAGGTCGCGCAGGAACGAGTGCACCGAGTCGCCGACGACCTTGGCCTGGTCGGCGATGCGCTGCACGCTGACATCGGCGGGAAGCTCCTCTTCGATGAAGGCGTGCAGCACCTCGTCGACCTCGCGGCCGTACTCCACGATGTTGTTCCCGGCCTGCATCTCCAGCGACAGCAGCACGCAACGGTGGCCGTTGTTGCGGATATAGCTGTCCGGATCGTCGTACTCGCGCACGACGCGCGCCACGTCCTTCACCCGCAGGACGTGCCCTTCGGGATCGCTCCAGACGATCTGCTCGGCGACCTCCCGCTCCCCGGCCAGCGACGGCGCGATGTGGATCGGGGTCTCGGTCTCGGCATTGCTCACCGAGCCGCCCAGCGGGGTCAGCCCCTGCGCGGCCAGCGCCACGGAGAGCGTCTTCTCGCCGATGCCGTAGGCCGCGAGCCGTTCGGGATCGGCGTAAACCGAGATCTGCTCCTGCTGCACGCCGTAGGGGCGCAGGTTGGAGACCGACTCGATGCGGCGCAGACGGTCGCTCAAATCGTCCATATACCCTTTCAGTTCGCGGTAGGAGCGCGTGTCCGATTCGAGGGTGATCAGCAGCGCCGAGGTGTCGCCGAAATCGTCGTTGGTCACCACGGCCGCGACACCCGCAGGCAGCTGCATCTTGAACGCCGCCAGCCCGTGCTTGACTTTCGACCATACCTCGTCCTTGTCGTTCACATCGTCGTTCAGCTCGACCATCACGTAACACATGCCGTTCTGCGAGGTGGAGGTGGTCTTCGAACGCTTCACCTCCTTGTAGGTCATCAGGAACTGTTCGAGCGGCTTGGCCAGCTGTTCTTCGACCTCTTCGCTCGTGGCGCCCGGATAAACGCCCACCACAACGCCCTGACGGATCGTATATTCGGGAAACTCCTGCTTGGGAATGCGCGCAAGGGCGTAGATTCCGAACACGAACAGGCAGCCCACGATCAGGAAGGTGATGCGGAAATTCCGCATCGACCAGGCTATTACGCTATTCGAACTTCTCATCGCCATACGACTTTACTGCCCTCGCCGATCTTCTGCATGCCGTCCACGACGATGCGGTCGCCCGCCGCGACGCCCCCGGTCAGCACGATGCCGTTGTTCACCAGCCGCCCCGTCGTGACGGCCGTACGCACGGCCGAATCGCCGCGCACGGTCCACACGAAACGGCTCCCGTCGCCCGCCTGCTGCACGGCGCGCAGCGGAACGGCGATCTCCTCGGCCGACTCTGCGGGCGAAACCGTCACGCGGCACACCATGCCCGGCAGCAACTCGCCAGCGGCGTTGTCCAGCGTGGCGCGCACGTCGTAGGTGTGGGCCGCGGGATTGGCCACGGCGCCCTTTTCGATCTTCCCGGCGGGGAACACCCGGTCGCCGAGCGCGGCGACGCCCACCCCGATCCGGCTGTCGGCGCCGAGCCGGGCGATCTCCAGCTCGGGGACCGAGAAGCGCACCTTGACGCGTCCGACTTCGAGCAGCGTCAGCACGGGAACGCCCGGCAGGGCCGTCTCCCCGGCCGAAATCCGCCGCTGGCCGACCACCCCGGAAAAGGGCGCGTAAAGCGAGCAGTCCTCCAGATTCTTCTTCGCGATCCCGAAGGCCGCCTCGGCCTGCCGCAGCCGGGTCTGCACCTCGACCCACTTGATCTCGGGCAGGCTCTCGGCGTCGTAGAGCTGTTTCAGACGCGCACAGGCGTCCTTCGCCTGATTCAGCGCGGCTTCGGCGGCCTCGAAAGTCCGGCGCGCCGAGGTGGGATCGAGCTCGGCGAGCAGGTGACCTTTGCCGACGCGCCGGCCCTCGTCCGCAAAAGTGCGGGCGACGGTCCCGGCGACGGGGAAGCTCAAGGCGGCCGAAGACTCCTCCTCGATCGCACCTACATAAACGGCCGCCCCGACGTCGGCCGAGGGCGCGGCCACGATGGTTTCGACACGCAGCGGATCGACCGTGCGGTTCTTTTTCGGAGATGAACAGCCGGCGGCCAGCAGCAGCGCGGCACAGAAAACAGTTCGTTTCATCGGTTCTTCAATTTTTCGATGCAAAGTTCCCCTTTTAGCTCCCTCCGGAAAAGGCCGCCGTGTCGGTTAAATTAGCCGATTGGTTCGATTTCCAACCTTTCGACAAATCGTATTCGGCAAATTCGTTATATTTGCCCGAAATACGACCGATAAAATGAACGAAAAGGAGATTCAGAGCTTCTCGCTCGAAACATTGCTCACCGTCAACGAACCGCGCCCGGAAGACCTCTATTTCGATGGCTGTCTGATCGCTTCGCGCGTCAAGATCATGGACACGGTCAACATCGACCTGTTCCGCTACCCGACGCGTCTCGATGCCTTCGCGATCCTTTTTTGTTCCGAAGGTTCGATTTCGTTCACCTCGGGACTGCGCCGCCACACGCTCGACGCGAAGATGCTGTTCGTCCTCCTGCCCGGCTCGATTCTGCAAGTGGAATCCATCCGGCCGGAGTCCTCGGTCTACACGGTGATCTACGAAGAGGAGTTCATCCGGCGCATCAATATCGACATCAAACTGCTTTCGAGGCTCTTTTTAAGCGTCGAGAAACAGCCCTGCCTGCGGCTCTGCGAAGCCGAATGGGCCGGCATCACCGGCTCGTTCGCCGAAATCCGCTCCGAGAGCCTGCCCCGCCCGGGCGACGTCTATTCGCCGGAGATCCTGCGCTCGATGATCCGCACGCTGGCCTACAAGGTCTGCCGCATCATCGGGCGGCACATCGAGTCGCAGCCCGCCCCGGAGACCTCGGCCCGCAGCCGCAACGACGAGTATTTCAACCAGTTTATGAGCGAACTGACCAAACATTACATGCAGGAGCGTTCGGTGGGCTTCTACGCCGGGCAGCTGCACCTGACGCCCAAATACCTCACGACGATCATCCGCAAGACCTCGGGCCGCACCGCCGCCGAATGGATCGACGACTACGTGGTGCTCGAAGCCAAAAACCTGCTGAAATATTCGACGATGAGCATTCAGGAGATCGCCTACTGCCTCAATTTCCCCAACCAGTCGTTTTTCGGCAAGTATTTCCGCAGCCACACGGGCATGACCCCGTCGGCATACCGGATGAGCAAATAGCCGGAGGTTTTGCAGCGGTCCGACTTTTTCGTATATTTGGTGTCGTAACGACACTTTCCGAAGGTCGGCAGGTCCCACCGAATCGCACGGCAGTCCGGTTTTGCAGCGGTCCGACTTTTTCGTATCTTTGTAAATAAAGTGCATCCCGATATGGCAAAATACGATTTCGATCAACTGATCCCGCGCCGGGGAACCAACTCGGTGAAGTGGGACGAGGAACCTGCGGCCGACATCCTCCCGATGTGGGTCGCCGACATGGATTTCCGCACGGCCCCGTGCGTCGTCGAGGCGCTCCGCCGCCGGGTGGAGCACGGCGTCTACGGCTACGCCACGGTCCCGGAGAGCTACTACGGGGCGGTCACCTCCTGGTTTGCCCGGCGGCACGGCTGGGCGCCCGGAGCGGACTGGATACTACCCGTGACGGGCGTGATCCCGGCGCTCTCGGCCATTCTCCGGGCGCTGACCCGCCCCGGAGACCGGGTGCTGGTGCTGACGCCCGTCTACAACCACTTCTTCATCGCCATCGACAACAGCGGGTGCTCCGCCGCGGAGTGCGAACTGACTTACGGCGACAACCGCTATACGGTCGATTTCGACGCGCTGGAACGCCGGGCCGCCGACCCTGCCGTGAAACTGATGCTGCTCTGCAACCCGCACAACCCCGCGGGGCGGGTCTGGACGCCCGAAGAGCTGCGCCGCATCGGCGACATCTGCCTGCGCCGCGACATACTGGTCGTGGCCGACGAAATCCACTGCGAGCTGGTGATGCCGGGATTCCGCTACACCCCCTTCGCCTCGCTTTCGGAGGAGTTCGCGCGCCGCTCGGTCACCTGCGCCTCGCCCAGCAAGGCATTCAACCTCGCGGGAGTGCAGGTGGCCAACATCTTCGCCGCCGACGCCGGCCTCCGGGAACGGATCGCCCGGTCGCTCGAAATCAACGAGACGGGCATGATCAGCCCCTTCGCCATCGAGGCTCTGACGGCGGCCTACACGGACGGCGCCGAGTGGCTCGACGCGCTCAACGGCTACCTGTGGGAAAACTACCTTTTCCTGCGGGACTACTTCGCGCGGCATCTTCCGCAGTTCCCGGTGCTTCCGCTGGAAGGAACCTACCTCGTCTGGGCCGACTGCCGGGCCGCGGGGCTGTCGTCCGACACGCTCACCCGACGGCTGCTGGACGAAGGCCGCCTGCACGTCAACTCCGGGTCCATGTACGGCGCCGCGGGCGAAGGCTTCATCCGCCTGAACATCGCCTGCCCGCGCAAACTGCTGGCCGAGGGTCTCGACCGCCTGAAAAGGGTTCTGACAACCTGAAAAACGGTTGGCTTTCCGAAAAATATTGCTACCTTTGCACAAGTTAATCACACCTGTAACCCAAATGAAGAAAATAGCACTTCTGCTGCTGTTAGCAGCCTCTTTTTCAATGCCGGCATTCGCCGCCGACGGCGCCGAACCGATCAAACTGATCTCCTACAATCTGCGCACCAGCCACGGCAAGGACGGCGACAACGTCTGGATGAAACGTCGTCACGCCACTCCGGAGATGATCCGCCGGGAGGCTCCCGACGTGTTCGGCGTACAGGAAGGACTTATCGACCAGCTGCACTACATCGACGCCGAGTGCCCGCAGTACGCCCGCGTGGGCGTGGGCCGCGACGACGGCGCCGAGAAGGGCGAGTTCATGGCCGTCTACTACCTGCGCGACCGTTTCGAGCTGCTCGACAGCGGCACGTTCTGGCTCAGCGAAACGCCCGACAAGGTGTCGCGCGGCTGGGACGGGGCCTGCAACCGCACGGTGACGTGGGTCGAACTCAAGGACCGGAAGTCGGGCAAGGAGTTCTTCTATTTCAACACCCACCTCGACCACAAGGGCAAGGCGGCGCGCGAAGAGGGCGTGAAGCTGCTCATCGAAAAGATCCACGAGATCGCCGGCAAGAAAGCCCCGGCCATCGTCGGCGGCGACTTCAACACCCCGGTCGACAGCCCGATCTTCAAACCCCTGACCAAATATATGGTCTCGGCCCGCGCCAAGGCCGCGACGACCGACCACAAGGGGACTTTCAACGGGTTCGGCTCGGCTCCCGACACCATCGTCATCGACCACCTCTACTACCGCGGCAAGCTCAAATGCCAGCTATTCGCCACGCTCGACGGCAACTACGGAGCGCCCTACATTTCGGACCACTACCCCATCGCGATGGTCTTCACACTTTAAGAACACGAAAAATCCCGGAGCGCAAACTCCGGGATTTTTCGTATCGCCGCACGCCGGCCGCCCCGGCTACCCTTTCCGACTGCGCAGGACCACGACCGACACCGCCGCCACGATCAGCAGGATGCCCGCGGCGCCCTTCGCCATGAAAGGCTCGGCAAAAACCCAGACGCCGATCACCACGGCGGTCAGCGGCTCCATGGCCCCGAAAATCGAGGTCAGCGTCGGCCCGATGCTCTTGATGGCCTGCACCAGCGCCATGTTCGAGACGGCCGTCGCCGGAATGGCCACACCGAGGATATAGAGCCACGTATGCGGGTCGGTCTCAAGACGCACGCCGCCCGTCAGCAGGCCCCCGGCGATGAAAAACAGCGCACCGAAGGCCATCACGCAGCAGGTCAGCACCGTGGAGTCGATCTCCACCGCGCGGCTCCGGCGCACGCCCACGATGTAACCGCCGTAGGCGACGACCGAGACGGTCGCCGAAACGATTCCCAGCGTCGTGTCGCCGTGCGAGAAATCGACGTTGCCCAGCGACAGCAGCACCGCGCCGACGATCGACATGCCGATCGCCGCGAAGGTCCACGCCGAACCGCGTTCGCGGAAGAAACACATCATCACGACGGCCACGACCAGCGGATACATGAAGTGAATCGTCGAGGCCACCCCGCTGGCGATGTTCTGATAGGCGATCACCAGGCTCAGTGACGTCGCAGCGCGGAACAGGCTCAGCAGGAACACCGTGCCCAGTTCGCGCCTCCCGAGGCGGAAATCGCACCCCGCCAGCAGGCCGTAGGCTCCCAGACACAACGACGCCACCCCCCAGCGGTAGGTCAGGACCTCGAACGACGAATAACCCACGCCCAGCAACAGCAGGGTGAACAGCGGGGCCAGTCCGAATGTCGACGAGGAGAGAGCCGCCCAGAGAATGCCTTTGACACGCAACATAAAAAACTCGTTTGGAGCCGCAAAAATAAGAAATATATCGCCATTCCGCACAGCCCCGGAGTGAAAAGCGCCGCCGCAGAGCGGTTTTCCCCGTTTCCCGGCCGGGGTTCCGGAATCCGCCGCCGGGACCGTCCCGAACTCCCCGCCGCCCGGCCGACTGTCGCCGGGCCTGCCTCCGCCCCGGCCCGGCAATCAGCGCCGAATCGCTTGCCCGTGCGGAATTTAATGCTACCTTTGCCGTATAAACCCCGATCGCATGAAATGGTACTCGAAATACCTCCCCGTCTATGAAAAGCCCTTCGCCGAAGTCCCCGCGGAGACCGTCGCCGAAGTGCGCGCGAAACTCGCCGAACGACAGTCGGACCGGCCGCTGGCGACCGTGTCGGTCATCGCCTGCAACGAGGAAAAACGGCTGACGGCCTGTCTCTGGTCGCTCGCCGAACAGCGATGCCGCTACCCGATGGAGATCATCGCCACGGACAACCTGTCGAAGGACCGCACGGCGGAGATTTTCGAAACCCTCGGTCTGCCGTGGCAGCGCGAAACGACGCCCGGATGCGGCCATGCACGCCTCTGCGGACTGAACCGCGCCCGGGGAAAATACCACATCAACATCGACGCCGACACCATATACCCGCCGCGCTACGTCGAAACGATGGTCGACGCGCTGGAACGCCGGGGCGTCGTGGCGGCCAGTTCGCTGTGGAGCTACATTCCCGACGCAGCCCACTCCGCCGCCGGACTTTGGCTCTACGAACTGGCCCGCGACACGCACCTGTGGCTCCAGTCGTTCCAACGTCCCGAATTGAGCGTCCGCGGACTGGTTTTCGCCTACGATACCGAGCTGGCCCGCAAGGTGGGCATCCGCACCGACATCATCCGCGGCGAGGACGGATCGCTGGCCCTCGGACTCAAGCCGTACGGCCGCATCGCCTTCGTCCGCAGCCGCCGGGCGCGCGCCGTGACGGGCTACGGCACCGTCTCGAAGGACGGCACGCTGCTGGACAGTTTCCGCGTGCGGGCCGTCAAGGCGCTGAAAGGCCTCGGCGGAATGTTTTTCAAAAAATCGGAATACAAGGACGAGGAGGACAACCTGTTGAAATAGCGCTTTGGCCCGGACCCAACCAAAGGCCCGGGCCAAAGTGCGGAACCAGGCAGAAAGCATCAGACCGGGCAGAGAGCGCCGGACCGGGCAGAAAAGCACCGGACCGGAAACGGCCGGCCCCGCCCCTCTACCCGGCCCCTTACAGCGATCAGAACCGCTTGGTGTAGGCGTGGCAATAGGGCTGCGCGCCTTTGCGGTCGTAATAGTCCTGGTGATACTCTTCCGCCGGCCAGAAAGTCGTGGCCGCCGTGACGCGCGTGGCGACGTCGTACCCTTTCGCACGCAGCTCGGCGATCAGTTTTTCAGCCGTCGCGCGCTGGGCCGGTGTCGTATAGAAGACCTCCGAACGGTACTGGTCGCCGATGTCGGGTCCCTGCCGCCCGACCTGCGTGGGGTCGTGAATCTCGAAAAAGAGCCGCGCCAGCTTTTCGTAGGAGACTTTCGCCGGATCGAACGTCACCCGCACCGCCTCGGCATGTCCCGTGCGGTGGCTGCACACCTCCTCGTAAGTGGGATTCTCCGTATGTCCGCCGATGTATCCCGACACGACATCGAGCACCCCCGGCTCCTTCGAAAGCAGATGCTCCACGCCCCAGAAACAGCCTCCGGCGAAGATCGCCGTCTCGGTCCGCTCCTTTTTCGCCGCGGGCACGAACTCCAGCGACACGGAGTTGACACAGTGGCGCGTGTTCCGGGGCGTAAAACCCTCGCCCGTGAAAACATGGCCCAGATGGCCGCCGCACCGGGCGCAGGTGATCTCCGTGCGCCGCCCGTCGGCATCGACGGTCCGTTTCACGGCTCCGGGAATCTCGTCGTCGAAACTCGGCCAGCCGCACCCCGCGTCGAACTTGTCCGACGAACGGTACAACGGCGCGCCGCACTGCCGGCAAACGTAGGTTCCGTCCTCCTTGTGTTTGTAATAGCGGCCCGTGAAGGGGGCCTCGGTCCCCTTGTCCACGATCACCCGCTTCTCCTCCGGTGTCAACGGTTTCATATTTTGTCCATTTACGGTCCCGCACAGGGCGAGGCAAATTATCAGAATAACGGTTTTCATAAATATCTCCAATCAAAAACTGCGCCGCCCGGGCAAAAAGCAGGATTCCGGAAAAGATCCCAAACGCCGATTCGGGTCCGGACCGTTTCGCCCTGCCCGCACCCCTGAAAGCCGGGTTATGACAAGGGCGGACGCCCCGTTCCGAAGCGTATCGGCCAGTCCCTGCCTATAAACCGCACATCTTGCGCCCGCGCAGGAACACCTGCCGGATCAGCGGCGTCTGGTAGGCATAGGAGAAAAATTCGATCGACGGCATCGGTTTGGTTATGAAAAAGTTGGCAACCTTACCTAAAGTGACGCTTCCGTAGTCGCGGCTCAACCCCATGGCATAGGCGCCGTTGAGCGTCGCGGCGTTGATCGCCTCGGCGGGGGTCATCTTCATGCGGATCGAGGCCAGCGAACAGACCATGCGCATGTTGCCCGAGGGCGACGACCCGGGGTTGTAGTCCGAAGCCAGCGCCACGCCCAGCCCGGCGTCGATCATCGCGCGCGCCGGAGGATAGCTCATCCCGAGGAAGAACGCCGCGCCCGGCAGCAGCGTCGGCATGGTCGCCGCGCCGCGCAGCGCCTCGATCTCCTCCCGTCCCATGCGTTCGAGGTGGTCCACCGACAGGGCGTCGCAGGCCACGCCCACCTGCACGCCGCCCGAGACGGCCAGTTCGTTGGCATGGATTTTCGCCCGCAGCCCCAGTTTGCGCGCGGCCTTGAGAATACGGGCCGTCTCTTCGACCGTGAAAAAACCTTCGTCGCAGAAGACGTCGACGAAATCGGCCAGCCCTTCGGCCGCCACGGCGGGCAGCATTTCGTTGCACACCAGATCGACATACTCCCCCTGCCGTCCCCGGTAGGCACGCGCCACGGCATGCGCCCCGAGGAACGTGGCCCGCACCTCCAGCGGCACGCTTTCGCGGATGCGGCGGATGACGCGCAGCATCTTCAGCTCGTCCCCGGTCGAAAGGCCGTAGCCGCTCTTGATCTCCACGCACCCCGTACCCATCGCCGCGATCTCGCGCACGCGTTCCATCGCCTGCGCATAGAGTTCGTCCTCCGGAGTCTCGTGCAGCCGGTCGGCGGAATTGAGAATGCCCCCGCCCCGCCGGGCGATCTCCTCGTACGACAAACCGTTGATCTTGTCCAGAAACTCCCGCTCGCGGCTCCCGGCGTAGACCAGGTGGGTGTGCGAGTCGCAGAACGACGGAAAGAGCATGCCCCCTGCCGCGTCGACGACCTCGTCGGCGGCGATGTCGCCCAGAGAGTCCATGCGTCCGAACGCCGCGAAACGGCCGTCTTCAGCCAGCAGCCACGCGTCGTCGAGCATGCCCAGCTTGTTCATGTCGGCACCGCAGCAGCGCAGACGGCCCGTCGATTCGATGCCGACGATGCGGGCGATGTTCTTCACCAGCAGTCTCATAGGCCGCGGAGGAATCGGACGGAGGCTTCGATATGGGGATACATCACCTCGTCGTTGTCGATGAAGGGAACCTCTTTGCGATAGTCGGCCAGCATTCGCTCCAACTCGGGCGACGTGTGCGCCGGGCGGCGGAACTCGATGGCCTGCGCGGCGTTGAACAGCTCGATGGCCAGCACCCGTTCGGTGTTGCAGACCACGCGCCAGAGCTTCGTGGCAGCGTTGGAACCCATGCTCACATGGTCCTCCTGCCCCTGCGACGAGGGGATCGAATCGACCGACGCGGGCATGCACAGCCCCTTGGACTGGCTCACGATCGACGCCGCGGTATACTGCGGAATCATAAAGCCGCTGTTCAGCCCGGGGTTCGCCACGAGGAATTTGGGCAGTTCGCGCGCCCCGGAGATCAGTTTGTAGGTGCGACGCTCGGAGATGTTGCCCAGCTCGGCCAGGGCGATCGCCAGGAAATCCATCGCCAGAGCGATCGGCTGTCCGTGGAAATTGCCCGCCGAGACGACCATGTCCTCCTCGGGGAAGACCGTCGGATTGTCCGTCGTGGAGTTGATTTCCGTGGTCAGCACGCTCTCCACATAGTCGATCGTGTCCTTCGAGGCTCCGTGAACCTGCGGCATGCAGCGGAACGAATAGGGGTCCTGCACGTGGTGCTTGGGGCGGGCGATCAGTTCGCTGCCTTCGAGCAGCCGGCGGACATTCCGGGCCGTGGCGAGCTGCCCCCGGTGGGCGCGGATCAGGTGCACCTCGTCGCAGAAAGGCTCGATACGACCGTCGAAGGCGTCTAACGACAACGCCCCGATGCGGTCGGCCCACTCGCTCAGCCGCCGGGCGTGGATCAGCGACCAGACGCCGTAGGCGCTCATAAACTGCGTGCCGTTCAGCAGCGCAAGGCCCTCTTTCGACTGCAACCGGATCGGCTCCAGCCCCAGTTCGGCAAGCACTTCGGCCGAGGGACGCACCTCGCCCTTATACTCCACCTCGCCCAGCCCCAGCAGCGGCAGGCTCATATGTGCCAGCGGCGCGAGGTCGCCCGAAGCACCCAGCGAACCCTGCTGATAGACGACGGGCAGGATGCCGCGGTTGAAAAACTCCACGAGACGCTCCACCGTCGCCAGCTGCACGCCCGAATGGCCGTAGGCGAGCGACTGTATCTTGAGCAGCAGAATCAGCCGCACGATCTCCGAGGGCACGCGCTCCCCGGTTCCGCAGGCGTGCGACATCACGAGGTTCTGTTGCAGGCGCGACAGCTCGTCGCTGCCCACCGAAATATCGCACAGCGACCCGAAACCGGTCGTGATGCCGTAGATCGGCCGCTCGGGGTTCTCCATCTTGCGGTCGAGGTACTCGCGGCAGCGGACGATGCGCGCCCGGGCGTCGTCGCTCAACGCGAGCAGCAGCCGCCGTTCGAGGATTTCGCGGACGCGCCCGACCGAAAGGTGCTCCGCGGTGATATGGTGATGTTCCATGGATGACAATTCAAAATTCATAATTCGAAATTCATAATTTATCCGAAGCGCCGCCCTGTTCGTTCAGCGCCTCGCGGACAAGTTTCTCGTCGGCAAAAACAGGCAGGGTCACACGCAGTCCGGGCGTGCGGTCCATTTCGCGGCGGATGGCCTCGACGGCCCCTTCGTTACGCGCCCAGCTGCGGCGCGCGATGCCGTTGTTGACGTCCCACAGCAGCATTTCGCGGATGCGGCGGCCGGCATCCTCCGAACCGTCGATCACCATGCCGAAGCCGCCGTTGATCACCTCGCCCCAGCCCACGCCGCCGCCGTTGTGGATCGAAACCCACGTCGCGCCGCGGAACGCATCGCCGATGACGTTCTGCACGGCCATGTCGGCCGTCAGGCACGAACCGTCGTAGATGTTCGAGGTCTCGCGGTAGGGCGAATCGGTTCCCGAAACATCGTGATGGTCGCGCCCCAGCACCACGGGGGCCGTGATGCGGCCCTCGGCGATGGCCCGGTTGAACGCCTCGGCGATCTTCACGCGCCCTTCGCAGTCGGCATAGAGAATGCGTGCCTGCGACCCGACGACCAGCCGGTTGCGCCCGGCCTCGCGAATCCAGTGGATATTGTCGTCCAGCTGCCCCCGGATGTCGTCGGGAGCCGTCTTCCGGATCTCATCCAGCACTTCGGCGGCCAGAGAGTCGGTCGTTTCGAGGTCTTCGGGCTTCCCCGAGGTGCAGACCCAGCGGAACGGCCCGAAGCCGTAGTCGAAGAACATGGGTCCCATAATGTCCTGCACGTAGGAGGGATAGCGGAAGCGTCCGCCCTCGCCCGTCACCGCGGCCCCGGCGCGCGAGGCTTCCAGCAGGAAGGCATTGCCGTAGTCGAAGAAATACATTCCCCTGTCGGTCAATTTGTTGATGGCATCGACCTGCCGCCGCAGCGACTCCTGCACACACTCTCTAAAGCGGCCCGGCTCCTCGGCCATCATCTTGTTCGACGCCTCGTAGCTCAACCCCACGGGATAGTAACCGCCCGCCCAGGGGTTGTGCAGCGAGGTCTGGTCCGAACCCAGGTCTACCGGAATCTCCTCCGCGGCCAGCCGCTCCCAGAGGTCCACGACGTTGCCCACATAGGCCATCGACACGACCTCTTTCGCCTTGACAGCCTGGCGGATACGCGGGATCAGCTCATCCAGCGCTTCATGCAGCTCGTCGACCCATCCCTGCTCGTGGCGTTTCTGCGCCGCCTTGGGGTTGATCTCGGCGACGACCGACACCACGCCCGAAATATTGCCCGCCTTGGGCTGCGCTCCCGACATGCCGCCGAGACCCGACGAGACGAACAGCATCCCGCGCGTATCGGTGCGGCCGGCCGTAAAGCGTTTGCGCGCGGCGTTCATCACCGTGATCGTCGTGCCGTGGACGATGCCCTGGGGGCCGATGTACATCCAGCCGCCG
>OLGF01002104.1_pt1 | contig 19387 bp, 23 predicted proteins | sample 1604971 | NCBI WGS metagenome assembly OLGF01 (sample SAMEA3888902, study PRJEB22519) | human gut metagenome | biome: human gut; feature: human-associated habitat; material: faeces | place: Denmark | collected 2011 | reverse complement strand
CTGTGATATTGCTGTGGAACAGATCATTTCCAGGGAAAAGATCCCGGTTCTGGAGACCGGTGGAAATGCAAAAAAAATCCGGGAAAAAGTCTTTCATATTCTTGGAAACGGCGCGGATTCCGCAGAAAAGATCTGTCGGAAACTGAAAGAACAGACCTTTCCATTTCATCTGGAAGAGCTGGAAGAAACTTTTCATTTTGATGATCACACACTCTGGGATAATTGCACAGGAGAAAAAGGGAAAAAGACAAGAGAAAAATGGAACAGACTTCTTTCCTATACTGCCGCAAACCGCCAGGATCACCGGAAACGACGGGGAATACCGGCGTGCGGTGGAATCCCTGGTCGGCGGGGAGAAACGTGTATCTCTGACGGACGGCGCTGTCCGTTTCTGGGATGACGGGCGGGTACAGATGGAGGAGGACGGATGGCTTCGCCTGTATCTGGGGGATACCAGCCTACTTTTCTGTCCGGCCCACGGGGACGCTGCTATGCTTTCGGCGGACCGGCGCTGTGCAAACTATGTGATCTTTACCGAGGCGCCGCCGCGGCACGTCACCGCCCTGACCGCTCAGGGAGGAGTGTTGGGCTGCTCGGAGGAGCGTGTATCCTATGTGACCAAGGCGCTGCCCTGGGGCGCCTATCCCCTCGGGATGACGGGAACAGACGGAGAAATCTGCATGTGGACACGAGGCCGGGGCGATGTGTCCTTTGTTTGAACAAAGGGGGAGGCGGAGTATATGACCGAAGCCGAATTGAAAAAAGAACTGAAGGAAGGGAGGCTGAGGCGCTTCTACTTCTTCTATGGGGAGGAGGCGTACCTCACCACCCATTATGCTGCAGCCGTAGCGGACAAGGCGGTGGGAAATACAGAGCTGGCGGCGTTTAACCTTCAGAAATTCGACGGACAGGAGGCGTCTTTGGAGGCTATCGAAGAGGCGGTGGAGGCTCTCCCCGTTATGGCGGAGCGCAAATGCGTACTGGTGCGGGACTGGGATGCCGCCTCGGGAGGTCAGGCGGTTCAGGACCGCGTGAAATCGTTGCTGGCCGATGTGCCGGATACCTGCGTCCTGGTATTCTGGCAGGATTCCGTCGTGGCGGATGTCAAGCGCAATGCCAAGTGGAAGGCGTTCCTTTCCGCCGCGGAAAAAGCCGGGGCGGCGGTGGCTTTTCCCCGTAAAACCGCTACGGATATCGTTCGGCTGCTGACAGGCGGCGCCTCACGCCGGGGTTGTTCACTGTCCCCGGACAATGCCCGCCTGATGATCGAGCGATGCGGCAGCGACCTGAATCTATTGCTCAACGAGCTGGATAAGCTCAGCGCCTTGGCCGGGACAGGGGAGATCACCCGCAGCCATATCGAAGCGGCGGGATATAAGAATCTGGAGGCCTCTGTTTTTGATTTGGCCAAGGCGATCCAGCAGGGAAATTATGAGAAAAGCTACAGCATCATCGATAAATTGATGGGGCAGAAGGAGGAGCCGGTGTCCGTGCTGGCGGTACTGACTTCGGCTTATGCCGATCTGTACCGCGCTAAGACAGCGGCCGCCGCCGGGGAGCGGGCGGAAAACCTGGTGTCTGATTTTGCCTACCGAGGCAAGGAGTTCCGGCTGCGCAATGCCGCCCGGGACTGCGCGCGCCTGTCTGTCTCCATGCTGAGGGAATGCCTGGAGGTGCTGGCGGAGGCGGATACCCGGCTAAAATCCAGCCGTGCCGATAAGCGAGTGGTGCTGGAGGAAACGGCAGCGGTGCTGATTGTGCTTTCCCGTGGCGGGGAGCGTCCCCGAGCGGGAGGAGGGCTCCTTCGATGACCCGGGTGCGTGAGGTCATTGTTGTGGAGGGAAAATACGACCGTATCCGGGTTCTGTCCACCGTGGACGCTTTGGTGGTGGAGACCGACGGCTTCGGTATTTTCCGAGACAAGGAAAAAGCTGCTCTTCTGCGGACACTGGCGCGGGAACGCGGGCTGGTGGTGCTGACGGACAGCGATGCTGCCGGATTTGTGATTCGAGACCACCTGAACGGCTTGGTGCCGCCGGAACAGATCCGTCATGCCTATATTCCGGAGTGTCCTGGGAAGGAAAAGCGCAAAGCGGCGCCGTCCCGAGAGGGTTTGCTGGGGGTGGAGGGTATGGACTCCACCGTGATTTTGGCTGCGCTGCGCCGGGCGGGCGCTACCTTTTCAGAGGGATCGGTAGAAGGCGAACAGATGCAAGGGCGGCAAAAGATTACCAAGCTGGATTTCTACGAGGCGGGGCTCACCGGCGCGGCGAACAGTTCGGTGCGGCGCGCCCATCTGCTGGTCAGCCTGTATGGGCAGGATTATCCCCGCGAGCTGTATGAGGTGATCGTCGCGCCCAACAACTGCACCGACGACACCGAGGCAGTGGCTGCCGGGCGCGGCGCGCGCATTTTCCGTCCGGAGGGAGTCATCCGCAGCAAGGGCGAGGTGCTCACCCAGGTGGTGGATAAAATCGTGCTGGCGGAGGAGTTCGACGCCATGTGCGTTTTTGATGCGGACAATTTGGTGGACGGCCAGTTCCTGGCGCGTATGAACGATGCGCTGGTGAGCGGCGCACAGGTGGCGCAGGGTTTCCGCGACAGCAAGAATCCCGAACAGAGCGCGATCTCCGGCTGTTATTCTATCTGCTACTGGATGCTGAACCGTTTCTACAATGGTGCGCGCAGCGCGCTGCACCTCTCCGCGCTGGTGAACGGAAGCGGCTTTGCCGTTACCACTGCGCTGCTGCGCCGTTTGGGCGGCTGGCACACGGTTACCATGACAGAGGATTATGAATTCAGCGCCCAGTGCGCCATGCTGGGCGAACGTGTGCACTTTGTGCCCGAGGCCCTCATCTATGACGAGCAGCCCCTTACATTCCGCCAGAGCTGGAAGCAGCGCCGCCGCTGGACGACCGGCAGCCTGCAGGGGCTGCAGAACTACGGCCACGGCCTGTTCAGCAGCTTTGTACTGCACGGCAGCTTGATCTGCCTGGACATGTACCTCACGTTTCTCGTGCCGATGGTGCAGCTTGCCAGCGTAGTGCTGGGGATCGCGGGGCTGGTGCTCACGCTGTTGGGAAGCGGCATCACCTTCGGCGGCATCATGCTGCACGGCATGATGCTGGCGGCGCTGATGACGGCCGGAGGCTTTGTGGCAAGCGTGGTGGGTTCGGCGGTATTCGCCGCGTTCACCGTGGCGCTGAAGAATGAATCGCTTTCCGGCATGGCCAAGGGCATTCTGGCCTATTGGGTGTTTCTGATGAGCCAGATGGTGCTCACGCTGCTGAGCTTTGTGAAAAAGCAGGAAAAATGGGAACCCATCGCGCATACCAGCGCAAAGCGGCTGGAGGACATGCGCACCGCCTGAGACGGGCGGCGGCCGTCTCAGGCCATCGGGATGGGCTTTTATTGCGGAGCAGGAGCAATGGAAAAACGCGGGACACGGCCTTTGGCTGTGTCCCGCGTTTCAGACCGTCAAAGAATGCAAAGAAGGAAAAGAAGCGTCCGGGGAAAAAGTTTGAAAAAGGGGTGGAGAACCCCTTTTTCATTTAAAATAACCCCGCGCCGTGCGCGGCGAACGGGGCCGCAGGCCCTGTTCGTAGGCAGCTTGGCGGAAAAGCGCTGCTTTTTCGCCAAGCTGCGCCCCGGAACGGACTGCCGTTCCGGGGCGTTCTGTATGTTGGGAGGCCAGGGGCTGCTTGAAAAATCAAAAAAGTTGTCTTCCCCAACAGGAATCGGCGTTTACTGCGCTGAAAATCCTCGGAATACAGCAGGTATTCCGAGGATTTTTGCCTTGTAACCGCTCGATTTTTGCGGGAAATACAGTCTTTCCTCTGTTTCAAACATCCCCTACTCCACGTTTTTTTCGTCACATAAACCGTAAATGGGCGTTTTGCCGAAGGTGCGGGCCCACAGACGGTCGCCATAGCTGTAATGCCACCACTCCTCGCTGTAATTCACAAAACCCGCGGCGGTCATCATATTATAGAGGAGCCGCCGTGTGTTGCGGAAGGCTTCCGCCTCTCCGGCCATTCCGTTGGTCTCGAAATATGCGGTTTGGGCAAGATTCGTAAAATCGTCGAACTCTGTGCCCATAGGCAGCGGCCTGCCCCGATAGCAAAGCGTCAGATCCAGTGCGCCGCCGGTGGCATGAGGAGCCGGCCGGGCAGTGTTGGGGTGGGGCAGCGCAACAAAGTCGTCCACTGCGGCGGCAAGCTGCTCCGGCGTATATTCAGGATGGCTGCGGCGCACCAGGGCAGAATACTCCTCGTACAGCGCCTGCTGTACAGCCAGCGGACGATAAGCGTCGAAAATCAGCAGGCTATAGTCCTCCGGCAGAAGGCCAAGCGCCTGCTGCAGCAGCGGCACGACCCCCTCGCGTACCCAACAGCCTTGCGGCGCACAGGCGATGCCTGCTGCCCGGTAGCTGGCTGCATAGCGGATACGCGCGTCCAGCCCGTCGATGCGCACCAGGGATTCGCCGTTATCCCGGGGACGGGGACAGGCGGGCAGACTTTCGCTGCGCACGCGCGGTACCGGAGCGTAAAAATTGATGCCAGCCATTTTCATCATCTTCCTTGCCGTATATCATTTATGTGTTTTTCGCTCCTATATTTTAGCACTGTAAATATGGGATGTAAAATACAATTTATGTAAAGCCAAAAATCTAAACGCTTTTTTGACGGTAAAAACAAGCATAAAATGGCGATTTTCCGCCTGGAAACGATTCCAAAAATCTCCTATTATAAAAGAAATAATTGAAAATATGTACAAAAGCAGCTTCTTCGAAAATGTAGATTTGTTGAATAGTGAGAAAGAAGAAACAAAGTACCAGCATTGGTAGATTTTCACAAGACAAACGTATAAATTTGTGCTATAATGCCAAATGTAAGGATAGGGGAAGCGTTCCATAAATTAGATGGGACACCTTACGGCACGGGCAAGAGCCTGTTTGTTACAGAAAGGAAAAGCGTTATGGTAAAGCAAATCAAAATTTCAAACTTCACAGAGGTTAAAAACATCATGAATGCCGCGACCCATTGTGTGGATGAGATCGGTGTGCACGATGGAAAGGGCAGCATTGCCGACGCGAAAAGTATTCTGGGGCTGATGAGCCTGGATTATACGCATCCGGTGATGCTTGTGAGCGAAAACGAAAAAGAGCTGCAGCGCGTTTACGAAGCCATCAGCTGAAAACGTGTGAAACAGACAAAAGAGGCGTGCCTTTACAGGCGCGCCTCTTTTGTTATTCTCCGTCCCTGCGGTATTCAATCACATCCGACACCGGGCAATCCAAAATAAAGCACAGGGTATCCAGTGTTTTCAGCGTGATGGTCTCGCCGTGCTTCATGCGGTGCAGGGTATTGGCCGAAACGCCGTGCTTGAAGATCAACTGGTATTCTGTGATGTTTTTCCGGTACAGCGTGCGGTAAAACGGCTCGTAGCTGATCATTCCCCCCACCTCTTGCTTCACTTTATCATACTCAAATCATTGACTATACTAAATATATTGAGTATAATGAACGCAGAATACACAAAAAGGTCCGGCAGGAGTTGACTGAGGGGTATTTTAGAAGCGCGCGGACGATGCCGTTTCGGCTCCCGGGCCCGTACTTGAAGATTGAGACGGATGGAGCCTGTGCAAGGGCTGTGAGAAGCAGCTCGGAGAGCCTGTCCGGGAGGAGGGCTGATATGTGAAACAGCGGTTTGTGGGTCTTGCTGCGGCGCTGGCGCTGTGCTGCACGGTGAGCGGCGCGATGCTGGAGCGTGCTGTCTGCTGCCCGGCGCCGCCGGGACTGGCACACATAGAGAAGCAATTCCAAACAATGGTGGGAATGGAAAAAGGGGACGGAAATTGGCTTTACAGTTATCAGATGCTTTCCGCTCCGAAATATGCGGTATGTGCCACAGCGGTGCGCACCGGAGGCTCCGGCAGGCGTGAGTCTGTGCGGGTGCTGTGGCGGCTGGAGAACGGCGTCTGGCGTTTGGTGTATGCGGTCCGCAGAGAGCAGATCGCATCCCCGGCAATACAAGATGAGGCGGGACAAGGCGGATGAACGGAAAAACGGATGTTTTTCCGGGGCTCATTCTACCGCAAGCGGTCTCGCGCAGCGGGGTATGCACTGCGTGGCGAATGCGGATGGGAAACTCGGAAGAATATTTAGATGCCGCAGCGATGGGATGCCAAAAGCCAAAAACGCCTCCGGGACCTGTCGTGGTCCCGGAGGCGTTTTGTGTTGGTTAAAATCTGTTTGCGGCAATAACAGCTGTATTTCCCGCCAATTCCCGTGAGGCTGCGTTACTCCTGCCAGTACGGCGTGGGAGAACCCGTCTGTACGGGAGAAGCCTTTGGTGCAGCGGGCTGCTGAACAGGAGGAACTGCAGCGCCGGTTTGCTGTGTGGGCTGCTGAGCGGGAGCAGCAACGGTCTGCGGCGAAGCTTCCCGCACTGCCGCAGGCGCGGTTTGCCGCTGTACGGCTTGCGCCTGCTGGATCTGCTCCTGTGTGATGGCTGTAAACGGCATCGTAGAGCGGGGCGGATGCACAAAGTTGCGTGAAGGCGGAGGCGGCGCAGGCCAGGAGATCGGCTTCACATTCAGCTTTACGCGCTGGTCGCCCTCGGGCTGCTGCACGGTGGGCTGCGGCGTGGGTGCCGGCTGAGGGGGAGGCGCGGGAACCTGCACAGGCGCCGGAACCGGCTCTGCTTCCGGTTGGGGCGCAGGTTGCTGCTTACGCCGGCCGAACAGGCCCAGAAAACCGCGTTTTTCTTTGCGCGGAGCCTTTTCCTGTGCCGGAGCGGCCTGTGCGGCACGCGCGGGTTCATTGAAGGCGGCATTGGGTGCTGCAGCCGTCCAGGTGGTTTCTGGCGTAGGCGCAGCAAGCTGCTGCGGTACCGGTTCAGCAGGAATATCAAACTGGATGGGCGTCCATGCTACCCACTGGTTTGTACCGGGCTGTTCGGCTTTCGACGGCTGGGGAGCGCATTGAGAAGGTACCGCCTGAGGTGCGGGCTGAGCAGTCTGGGATGCCTGAGCTCGCTGCGCCTCCTGAGCCAGACGTGCTTCTTCAGCCTGGCGCGCAACAGCAGCAAGCTGAGCCTCTTCGGCGGCACGGCTCTCGGCAGAGCGGCGGGCTTCCTGTGCATGGCGGGCGGCTTGCAGGCGCATGGCGTTCGCTTCTGCGCGGCGGGCGGCCTCAGTGTCCGCCGTCGGTTCCGGAAACACAGGCGCTGGCTGCGCCTGTGCTTCCGGAACCGCTTGTGCGGCAGGCTGAAGTTCCGGCTCTGCGGGAATAGAGAAAGAAACCTCGGCCACAGGCCGCGGCGCGGGTTCCTCCGGAATGGAGAAGGATATCTCAGCCGAAGGCTCGTCCCAGGAGAGAGGGATTGCATCCGCGTCCGTCTGCCCAGCAGTCACAGATGCAGGCGCAGCGTCCTCTGTGGGGCCCTCTGCGACGGGGCCCGTCTGAGCCGATGCGGCCTGTGCTTCCTCGGCCTGGTGAACCTCTTCCGCCAAACGCGCTTCCTCGGCACGGCGGGCTTCTTCCGCCAAACGCGCTTCCTCGGCGCGGCGGGCCTCTTCCGCCAAACGTGCTTCTTCGGCGCGCCGCGCGGCCTCTATGGCGCGCTGGCGTGCGGCGGCTTCTTCGGCCAGGCGCTGCTGCATGGCGGCGTTGAAATCAATGGGCTTCCACTTGCGTTCAACGGACGGCTGTTCGGGCTGCGGCGCTTGCTGTACAGGGCGCGGCGGGGCGACGGGCGTGGGGGGCACCACCTCAATGGGCTGCAGCACGGGCTGCGCCGGGGCCATAGTCTCAGCAGCAGGCTGCTCCATTGCACGGCCGCGTTTTTTGCTGCGGCCCTGCTTGGTTTTCGGCTGCTGCTTGGCCTGCTTGGGCGCGGGCTGTGCAGCCGGCGCCGGGATGTCCGGCAGCGGCGGAAGCTCGATGGTGGTATGGTCCAGTGTCTGCAGGGGGGCCAGCTCCGGGCGAGGTGTTTCGGCCTCGCTCTGCTGCTGGGCGTCTTCGCTGCGGATGATCTCCCTAAGCGCACGGATTTCCTGTACCTTGGCCACCAGCAAGCCAATGGTGGCGACACCCAGCACCACGGTGCATACCAGCATCATGATGCGGATGGTGTCGCTGAACACATTGCTGCCCAGCAGCAGCCACGCACACACGCCCAAAAGGCAGCACAGCGCAGTTACCGTGAGCACCGTCGCGGTGATTTTTCGTCTCAGTTCTCGTCTTGCCATATCATAGCTCCACTCATAGAGCGTTCATCCCCGCATCGCGGGAGGGAACGTTTTATTTTGTGCCGAAAATGCGGTCGCCCGCATCGCCGAGACCCGGCACGATGTAGCCGTTCTCGTTCAGCTTTTCATCCATCGCGGCCACATAGATGTCCACGTCGGGATGCGCCTCCTGCAGGCGCTGCATGCCTTCGGGCGCAGCGATGATGCCAATGAACTTGATGCTCTTTGCACCGCGCTTTTTGATTTGCGTGATGGCGTCTACGGCGCTGCCGCCGGTGGCGAGCATCGGGTCCAGAACGATGACTTCGCGCTCGGCGATATCATCGGGCAGCTTGCAGTAGTATTCCACAGGCTCCAGCGTCTCTTCGTTGCGGTACATGCCGATATGCCCGACTTTAGCGGCCGGGATGAGCGCCAGCATGCCGTCCACCATGCCCAGCCCCGCGCGCAGGATCGGTACCAGCGCCAGTTTGCGGCCGGACAGCATGCGCGTCTTTGCCACAGCGATGGGCGTCTCGATCTCCACCTCTTCGGTGGGCAGATCCCGCGTGGCCTCATAGCACAGCAGTGTGGCAAGCTCGCACACAAGCTCCTTGAATTCTTTGGTGCCGGTGTTTTTGTTGCGCAGCAGGCTTACCTTATGCTGTACAAGGGGATGGTCCATGATCATTGTTTTGCTCATTGTTTTCAGTCTCCTTTATGTTCGGCTTTCCGGGATGGCTCGGCGTGTATGTCAGCGCTGCTCCAGCGCGGATATCTTGGCGACGCGGCCCGCATGGCGGCCGCCTTCGAAGGGGGTGTCCAGAAACAGGTCCACCAGTTCGCAGGCAAGGCCCGGGCCGACAACGCGCCCGCCCAGACAAAGGGCGTTGGCGTCGTTGTGCAGGCGTGTGTATTTGGCGCTGAAAGCGTCGCTGCAGCAGCAGGCGCGGATTCCGTCCAGCTTGTTGGCCGCCATGCTGATGCCCACGCCCGTGCCGCAGAACAGCAATGCACAGGCGCATTCGCCGCGCACAACGGCCTCGCAGGGAGGCACGGCCATATCGGGATAATCAACGGATGCTTCGCTGTGCGTGCCGTAATCAACGTAGGGCACGCCGCGTTCGTCCAGGTGCGCCCGGACGGCCTCCTTCAGGGCAAAACCGCCGTGGTCGGCGCCCAGTGCAACGGGTTTCTCCATATGATACAACTCCTTGTCCGCGGGCGCAAGCTGGCGCGGTATGTTTTTTATCTTTTGCGCGGTCAGGGCGCGGCCTGCAGACGCGCCGCCCGTTCCCGCTCCGCCTGCGAAAGGCGGTGGTAATCGGGGATAAGCTGTGCAGCGGGCACCGTTTCACCCGCTGCCAGCGCAGCCCGGCACACGCCGCCGGCGCGGCCCAGGCGGTAGGCTTCGGGATACAGGCGGGTCTTGCCCGTGCCGTTCAGCGCCTCGTCCACCAGCTGCGCGCCGTCGCCCAGCAGCCACACCGGCTCCCGCGCGCTTTCCACAAACCCGCGCAGGGAAGCGGCGGGCGCGCTCTCGTCCGGGCATAAGCGCTCCACCGCACCGTCCGCGGCGAAAAAACCGGCCCAGTACACCTCGCCCCGGCGCGCATCCAGCGCGCACAGCAGCGTGCCTTCCACAGCCGCGCTGTATGCCAGCGCCTCCAGTGTGGAGACAGCGGCGCAGGGCGTGTCGTGTGGGAAAGCAAGTCCCTTGACGGCAGCCAGCCCGATGCGAAGGCCCGTGAAGCTGCCCGGCCCGGCAGCGGCGGCGAACACGTCTATTTCCGCGGGAGAAAGCCCTGCGGCGTCAAAGGCGTTTTTGCACAGGCAAAGCAGCGTTTCGCTGTGTGTATGGCCCGTAGCCAGATAACATTCATAAATCAGCCGGCTGTCCCGCAGTATGGCAATGCCGGCGGTCTTTCCCGCAGAATCCAGGCCAAAGATCGTCAAAGCTGAGCCCCCTCGATGGTGATGCGGCGGCGGTGCTCGTCCAGCACTGCGATGTCCACATGAACAGCGGGTTCGCCCGCCACGAGCGGCGCGACGTTTTCGCTCCACTCTGCGGCAACCACCGCGCCGTCGTCCAGATAATCAAAAAAGCCCGTTGCCTGAAGGTCCTCCATGGTGGAGATACGGTACATGTCGAAATGGGCGAAGGGCTGAGGGCCGCGGTATACGTTCACGATGGCGAACGTGGGGCTGGAGACCTCGTCGGTGCAGCCCAGCCCGCGGGCGATGCCCTCGCAGAAGGCTGTTTTCCCCGCGCCGAGCCCTCCGGTAAACAGCACCAGGGAGCCGCTGCGCAGCACCTTGGCCAGGCGCTCGCCCAGCGCTGCCGTTTCGGCTCTGCTGCCTGTTTCGTATACCGCCATGGCGCGCCTCCTGCATGCTGTTTGTATCAAAGTGCGCGCAGGTGCGCGCATTTATAGCATATTATATACCAAAAGTGGGGTTTCTGTAAAGTGCGCGGCGCACGATATGGACTGGAAATCCCGCCCGGGAGGGGCTTTCGGAGAAATTGGAACGACAAAAAACGGCAGCGGAGGCCCGCTGCCGTGGAGAGGGGCCGCCCGAAAACGCGTTTTGTGAACGCGGCGCACCGGACGGCCGGAAGAGAGGGAAAACGCGCGGGGCGTTATTCCGCCCGGCGCGCCTGCGGCTCGCTGCCGAACAGGCTGGGAATGGCGCACAGCGCGGCGATACCAACCACGGTATATACCGCGCGGGAGAGCAAACTTGCGCTGCCGCCCAGCAGCCAGGCCACGGCGTCGAAGCTGAACAGGCCGATGAGGCCCCAGTTGATGCCGCCGATGATGATGAGAATAACGCAGATTTTATAGAAGATATTCATGGGAACACATCCTTTCTGCGCTTAGTTTGAGCGGCAAAAAGGGGAAATATGCGCGCCGGACCCTGTGCGGTGCGTCCTTTTGCGTGATTTGTGCGTTCCGGGGACTGTTCGGCCGAAAGGAAAGCGGAGCACATGCTCTTTTGGGCCGCCCATAGCCGGGAAGCCTGCGTGCAGCGGATGATGCTCATTTTGCGTATTTGTTATTGTATTCCCTTTGATAATCTCTGCCCATATTTTTATTGTGTTTGGCCACATATGCATTTGAGATTTCTTCAGGAGTTACACCATATCGAAGCAATGTATCAAAATAGTACATCAGAACGTCGCTCATTTCCTCGACAAACGCCTCACGGACAGAGGCTTCCCGCATAATCGCCGAATCGCCTTTTTTCTTGATAATAGCAATACATTCGCCCATTTCTTCCATCATCCACAGTATAAAATTCCTGCCGAATTTTGCTTCCATGGGAGACCAGGTATCCTTGTGCTGCTCCCACAAATTCATCTGCATACGCATCATATCTGATATTTTTATATCTGCCATAGCGCACCTCACAGTATTTATTGTGCATCGGCCTTTGGCTGGCGCAGACGTATAAGATTTTATAGCTGCGGCAAAACCGAATATAAATCATTTCAAATTCAAATCCCGATTGATGGGTTTATGGAAAGAATATCATTCCAGCGTCTGGCGCAAGCCTTTGCCCAAAGCGCGGAATGCACTTCCCAGCGACAAAAAGCCGCCCCGCAGAGGGGCGGCACAGAGAAAGTTCAGTTTTTCAGCGCCTGCAGCGGAGCGGGGATGCGTCCGCCGCGGTTGACGAACACCGACGGCGAGAACGTGCTCACGGGCAGGATGGGCGCATAGCCCAAAAGGCCGCCGAAGTCCAGCACGTCGCCCTCCTTGCAGCCGATGGCCGGGATAACGCGCACGGCCGTCGTTTTGGTGTTCACCATGCCGATGGCGGCCTCGTCCGCGATGAGCGCCGAGATGACGGCGGCGTCCGTCTCACCCGGGATGACGACCATGTCGATGCCCACGCTGCACACGGCCGTCATGGCTTCCAGCTTTTCAATGGATAGGCTGCCGCGCTCCACGGCTTTGATCATGCCGTCGTCCTCGGACACAGGGATGAACGCGCCGGAAAGCCCGCCAACGTGGTTCGAGGCCATCACGCCGCCCTTTTTTACCGCGTCGTTCAGCATGGCCAGCGTGGCCGTCGTGCCGCAGCAGCCGCAGCTCTCCAGCCCGATTTCTTCCAGAATATTCGCCACGGAATCGCCGGGCGCGGGCGTGGGCGCAAGTGAAAGGTCCACGATGCCGAAGGGCACGCCCAGCCGCTCGCTGGCAAGGTTGCCCACAAGCTGGCCCATGCGTGTGATTTTGAACGCCGTGCGTTTGATCAGCTCGGCCACGGTGTCCAGCGAAGCGTCCTTGGGCAGCTGGGCCAGAGCCGCACGCACCGCGCCCGGGCCGGAGACGCCCACGTGGATAACGCAGTCCGGCTCGCCCGGGCCGTGGAACGCGCCCGCCATGAAGGGGTTGTCCTCCGGCGCGTTGCAGAATACGACAAGCTTTGCCGCGCCCGCGCACATTTTATCCCGCGTGCGCGCCGCGGCTTCCTTGATGACGGGCCCCATCATCTTGACGGCGTCCATGTTGATGCCGCTCTTGGTGGAGCCGACGTTGATGCTGCTGCAGACGTAGTCCGTACAGGCCAGCGCCTCCGGGATGCTGCGGATGAGCCGCTCGTCCCCGGCGGAAAAGCCCTTGTGCACCAGCGCCGAATAGCCGCCGATGAAGTTGACGCCCACGGCCTTGGCCGCAGCGTCCAGCGTTTTGGCATACCACACCGGGTCCGCGTCCGGCGCGCTGGCCAGCAGCATGGCGATGGGCGTTACCGAGATGCGCTTGTTTACGATGGGCATGCCGTAGGTGGCTGAGATGTCCTCGGCTGTTTTGACAAGGTCCTTTGCTTTTTCGGTGATCTTGCGGTAGATCTTTTCGCAGGCTTTTCGGCCGTCCGGGTCCGCACAGTCCAGCAGGGAGATGCCCATGGTCACGGTGCGCACGTCCAGATGCTCGTCCGTGATCATCTGGATGGTCTCGAGAATATCGTTCGTGTTCAACATATGCGCTCCATCTCCTTAAATACGGTGCATGGCGTCATAGATTTCCTGCCGGGTGCAGCGCACATCCACGCCCAGCTCGTCGCCCTTCTGCTTCATCTTCTCTGCAAAGGCCGTAAAATCCATCGAGCAGCTGGACACATCCACCAGCATGATCATGGCGAAGGTGCCGCGCAGGATGCGCTGCGTCACTTCCTCCACGTTTACATTGGCCTCGGCGCACGCGGTGCATACCTGTGCAAGAATGCCTACTTTGTCGTTGCCCACGACAGTGATAACAGCTTCCATTTTATTCCCTCTCCTCCGTTGTGCCCGCGCCGTCGGGGCGCGGCGTCCGCAGGCGGGCCCGTCCGGCCCGCGGTCTGTTTTACCAGTATAACAAAAAAATCCGCCGGGGAAAAGAGCCGAAACCGCCGAAATCCCGGCTCCGTGCGCGGTGTGTTTTGTGCGGATGTTTACTTTCGGCGCCGGATTTACTATAATGTACCTAATATCGCCTAATAAATATCGCCTCATAAATGAAGAGGCGAGATGTACAGCGAAGAAAGAGGGGAACATCCATGGAAAAGATACTCAAGATCCTGGAGGAAAACGCCCGTATCAGCCTTGAGGATATCGCCACGATGGTGGAGAGCACGCCCGAGGAAGTGGCGAAGCAGATCGACGCGTACCAGCAGGCCCACGTCATCAACGGCTATAAGGCGCTGATCGACTGGGACAAGGCCGGAGCCGACCGGGTGCAGGCCATCATCGAGCTGCGCGTTTCGCCCAAGCGGGACTGCGGCTTTGACGAGGTTGCGGCCAACATCGCCCGCTTTGACGAGGTGGACAGCGTGATGCTGATGAGCGGCGGGTACGACCTTTCGCTGGTGATGAGCGGCAAGAGCTTTCAGGACATTGCATTGTTCGTGGCAAAGCGGCTGAGCCCGCTGGACGACGTGCTGAGCACGGCCACGCATTTCGTGCTGCGCACCTATAAAAAAGACGGCGTGCTGTACGGCCTGGAACCCACCGACGAACGGGAGCTGCTGTGATGGATTATGCAAAGATCATTTCCGCCGCCGCGCGCGACATGCGTCCCTCGGGCATCCGCAAATTTTTTGACATTGCGGCCGAGATGAAGGACTGCATCTCGCTGGGCGTGGGCGAGCCGGATTTTAAAACGCCCTGGACGGTGCGCGACGCGGGCATCCGCAGCCTGGAAAAAGGGCGCACCTGGTACACGAGCAATTCGGGCCTGGCGGAGCTGCGGGAGGAGACCTGCAATTACCTTTCCCGCCGCATGGGCCTTTCCTACACGCCCGGGGAAACCGTCGTTACCGTGGGCGGCTCCGAGGCCATCGATATGTGCATCCGCGCGCTGGTGAACCCCGGCGACGAGGTCATCATCCCGGAGCCGTGCTTTGTCTGCTATTACCCCATCACCACGCTGACGGGCGGCGTGCCCGTGCCGCTGCCGCTGAAAGCTGAAAACGGCTTTAAGCTGACGGCGCAGGAGCTGGAGGCGGCCATCACGCCGCGCACAAAGCTCATCATCTTCCCGTTCCCGTGCAATCCCACGGGGGCCGTGATGCGCCGGGAGGACCTGGAACCCATCGCGGCGCTGCTGCGGGATAAGGACATCATCGTTCTGTCGGATGAGATCTATGCCGAGCTGACCTACGGCGGCGAGCGCCATGTGAGCATCGCCTCGCTGCCGGGCATGAAGGAACGCACCGTTGTGGTGAACGGTTTTTCCAAGGCCTATGCCATGACGGGCTGGCGTCTGGGCTATGCCTGCGGGCCGGAGCCGATCATCAAGGTAATGACGAAGATCCACCAGTCCGCCATCATGTGCGCGCCCACCACCAGCCAGTACGCGGCCGTGACGGCTCTGCGCCGCTGCGACGCGGATATCGAGGCCATGCGCAGCGAGTATGACATGCGCCGCCGCTTCCTCGTGAGCAGCCTGAACCGCATGGGCCTGGACTGCTTCGAGCCGGAGGGGGCGTTTTATGCCTTTCCCTCCATTCGGAAAACGGGCCTTTCCAGCGAGGAATTCTGCGAAAAGCTGCTGTTCGGCAAAAAGGTAGCCGTGGTGCCGGGCAACGCCTTCGGCGATTCCGGCGAAGGGCATGTGCGCATCAGCTATTCGTATTCCATCGGCCATTTGTCCGAGGCGCTGCACCGCATCGAGCTGTTTTTGCAGGAGCTGGGCGTGTAAGCGATGGGGAAGGAAGTACATTGTTATTCCGTGCCGGACTATGCGTCCGCGGCGCTGGCCGCGGCCGTGGAGGACATTTTTGCCCAAAGCGCGGCCGCCCGGGCGCTGGGCCCGCGCAGCCGCGTGCTTGTGAAGCCGAACCTGGTGGCGAAACACGCGCCCGAAAAGGCCGTCACCACCCACCCCGCCGTGCTGGACGCCGTGTGTGCGGCGCTGCGGCGGCGTGGCGTTGAAAGTATCACCGTGGCGGATTCCCCCGGCGGGCTGTACAACCCCGCTGTGATGAAGAGCATCTATAAGGCCAGCGGCCTGCTGGCGGTGTGCGAGCGCCACGGCGCGCTGGCCTACACGGCGTGCGAGGCAGCGCCGCGTAAAACGGACGGCGTGCGGGTGAAGGAGTTCAGCCTGCTGCGCCCCGTTCTGGAGGCGGATTTCATCATCGACCTGCCCAAGGTCAAGACCCATGTGATGACGGGCATGTCCTGCGCGGTGAAAAATCTGTTCGGCACGGTGCCGGGCCTGCAGAAAGCCGAATTCCATATGCGCTTCCCGGAAAAGGAGCCGTTTGGAGAAATGCTGGTGGACCTGTGCGAGACCGTGCGGCCGCAGCTTATCATTGCCGACGGCGTGCTGGCTATGGAGGGCGACGGCCCCGCGGGCGGCACGCCCCGGGCGCTGGGGCTGGTGCTGGGCGGAGAGGACGCGTATGCGGTGGACCTTGCTGTGTGCCGCCTGATGGGGATGCCCGCGATGCGGGTGCCGTACCTTGCCGCCGCCCATGCCCGCGGCTTGTGCGAGGCGGCACTGGAGGAAGCGCTGCTGCGCGGCGACACGCAGGCGGCAGCGCCCGTAGCGGACTATAAACTGCCCGCGGGCTTTGCAGACATCAGCTTTGCCGACAAGGCGCCCCGGGCGCTGCGCTGGGCCGTTCCGGGCGTGGAAAAGTGGCTTGCCCCGCGCCCGAAGATCCACCGGAGCAAATGCATCGGCTGCGGCAAGTGCGCCGAGATATGCCCAGGGCACACCATCACAGTGGAAAACGGAAAGGCGCATATCGTGCCGAGGGCCTGCATCCGCTGTTTTTGCTGCCACGAGATGTGCCCCGCAAAGGCCATCGACGTGAAGCGGGCGGGGATATTCAATCTGTAGACGGAAAGAGGCAGAAATGAGAAAAGGAATTTCAACAGCTGTTTTGCTTTCGGCGCTCCTGCTGCTCACGCTGGCGGCCGTATTTCTGCTGCAGTGCTTTTTGGGCGGCATGCTGTTCGACTGGAATTACAGAGAGCCGCTGCTCTTCCTCGCCTGCCTTTTTGCGGGGATGGTGCTGTTGGGGATTTTCAGGATCATTGAACTGCTGGAACAGCGGTAAAGGGAGGTCGTTTTCATGCGCAGCGTCACCGTGCTTGCGCCCGCAAAGCTGAATCTCACGCTGGACGTGACGGGGACCCGGCCGGACGGATATCACACGCTGGATATGATCATGCAGGCTGTCAGCCTGCGGGAGCGCGTCACTTTGCGCAGAAGCAGGGGACTTTCGCTTTCGCTGCCCGGCTCCCGCGTGCCGGCCAACGAGCACAACACCGCCTATAAAGCGGCGCTGGCGTTTTTTCACGGCACGGGCCTCCTGGCGGGCGCGGCCATCACGGTGGAAAAGCATGTGCCCGTGCGCGCGGGCATGGCGGGCGGCAGCGCCGACGCCGCCGCCGTTCTGGTGGGGCTGAACGAGCTGTACGGCGCGCGCCTTTCCGCGGCAGAGCTGTGCGCGCTGGGCGCGCAGGTGGGCGCGGACGTGCCGTTTTCCATTGTGGGCGGCACGGCCCGGGTTACCGGTGTGGGCGATATCCTGGAGCCGCTGAAGCCCTGCCCGCCCTGCTTTTTTACGGTATGTATGCCCGCGGGCGGCATTTCCACGCCGCAGGCATATGCAAGGTACGACCGCATTGGTACCGACGTGCGTCCGGACAGCGCGGCTGCGGCGGCCGCCATCGCACGGGGCGATTTGGCGGGCCTGTGCGCGCAGATGAAGAACGCGCTGGAATATTCCAGCGCCAGCGCCGCGACAAAGCCCATCTGCGAAACGCTGCGCGCCCACGGCGCGTTGGCAGCGCTGATGACGGGCAGCGGGGCGGCGGTGTTCGGCGTGTTTGCAGACGAGGCCCCGGCCCAGGCCGCGAAAGCGGCGCTGCTGCGGGTTTACCCACAGTGCTGGGTGCTGCGGCCGGAGGCGAAAGGTGCGCGCGTCGTGGGGCGCGGATGAGGATTAAACGCTGTGGGACCGAAAAACAGGAGGCGCTGTGCCATGGAAACAGAACGCAAGCTGGATGTATTGGCCGATATTGCGCGGGCGCTGAACCAAAGCGGCGTCACCTGGGCCGTGGGCGGTTCCCTGCTGCTGTATTTTAAGGGGAAAACGGGCGTGTTCCGCGACATTGACCTGATGGTCTGTGAAACGGATGTGGAAAAGCTGAAGCGGGCGATGCTGCCGCTGGGCGCGCCGGCCCCGTCCGCCCCGAACGCACAGTATAGGACGCGCTGCTTCCTGGAATTCACCGTCCGCGGCGTGGATGTGGACGTGATGGCGGGGTTCGTCATCTTGGAAAACGGACAGGAACACGACTGCGCGCTGAAGCCGGAGCAGGTGGCGGAGCATATCCTTGTACGCGGCGAAGATATCCCGCTGCAATCTCTGGAGGACTGGCGCAGATATTACGCATGGATGGGCCGGACATCCAAGGTGGCGATGATAGACGGAAAAACAATGCGGTGAGAGCGGAGCAGCGGCGGCGGATGCTGGCGGTGCGGCCGGATGCGCCGGACCGGCTCGTTTTGTCTGATGCGATGGAGGAGCTTGCCATTGCGGCGGAGCTGGATGAGCCGGAGGTTCAGCGAGAGGCGATCTTCCGGGCGGTAAAAGCCTTAGGCGGCGCGGCGGATCCGGCATAAGAAGAAAAATGTGAAGGGAAGGCAGGCGCCTTCCCTTTTTTGCGGATGGTTTTAGGTATAAAATCGACGAATGTTATAAAAGAATGTCAAACCGATTGTCATTTCTGTCGAACTTTTAAAAAACACCTTGTTTTCATAAATATCATAGTTTATAATTGATATGCATATTAGAATGAAAGTGCGGTGATCGTTTTCAGATGAGGAAAGACGGAATGGAAACCAAGAGGAAGATCCTGTCCGTTTGCGTCCGGCTGTTTCTGGAGCAGGGATACAAGGAAACCTCGGTGAGTCAGATCGTAGAGGAAGCAGGGGTGACCCGGGGCAGCTACCAGAACCTGTTCCACACAAAGGACAGCATTTTGCTGGAGCTGGCGGAGACCATGTTCAGCGGACAGTTCGGCATCGCCCGGAGCAATGTGGGAAACGGGCTGCCGCCGGTGTATGCCTATGCGGTGGAAACGGCGATTCAGTTGACACTGACGGAATTAAACGAGTACCTGCGGGAGATTTACATTGAATCCTACACGCAGCCCGATACGTCGGAATACATTTACATCCATACGACAATGGAATTGAAAAAGATCTTCGGCTCCTATTTCCCGGATTACAGCGAAAGCGACTTTTACGAAATGGAGATTGGTACGTCGGGACTGATGCGGAGCTATATGGCCAAGAAGTGTGACATTCATTTTCCTTTGGAGCGGAAGCTGGAGCGGTTCCGGCCGAAAGGCATGACCGTACCGGACGCGGTGCTGAATCAGCTCCCCGGACTCACGGTTCATGACCTGATGATGCTGCCGCTTTCGCGTCTCCGCCGTTTCTTTGACAGCCTTGCCACTGATCCGGATCTCCCGCCTGAAGCCGCGCCGATTCTGAAAGAGATCCGTTCGCGCGTCATCTTCCTCTGCGCGGTCGGCGTCTCTTACCTGTCACTTGACCGTCAGAGCCGTACGCTTTCAGGCGGCGAAATTCAGCGCCTCAACCTCACCACGGCTCTTGGCACCTCACTCATCAAGAACAA